>Ga0181612_102781_pt1 | contig 12645 bp, 9 predicted proteins | sample HoacroProtozoa21_FD_119630 | JGI IMG/M metagenome (GOLD analysis project Ga0181612, IMG submission 119630) | Hoatzin crop microbial communities from Cojedes, Venezuel. Combined Assembly of Gp0051906, Gp0051904, Gp0051908 | reverse complement strand
TGCTGATATGAAATAAGGCGGAAAAACCAATGTTTTACAGGCAGGCTCTTAAGAGCCTGCCTGTAAAACATTGGTTTTTCCGCCTTATTTCATATCAGCATTTTTCACAAAACGCTCCTATGCATTCAGCGAAGAGTTCTTCTTCCGGGTCATGGCACGGAACACAAAGGTCAACAAAATACCTACTGCACCCAGCACACAGGAAATCAAAAATGCGTTATTGTAAGATCCCGTGGAAGCATAGACACTTCGCATGGCAGAAGGTCCGAAGTACCCGGCCAGAGCAAATCCGATAAACATAATACCGTAGTTTACACTGTTGTGACGGGCGCCGAACTGGTCCACCGTAAAACCGGGATACACTCCCATAAAGGACCCGAAGCTGATACCTACCAGCAGAAGTCCTGCATAGAAGGTGCTCGTATCTCCCGTACCGGAAATAAAAAGGAGCAGCATTCCCACAATAGTCAATCCGCAGGCCAGCATCAAAGTATTGATGCGGCCGATTTTGTCGGAAATAAATCCTGCCACAATACGGCCAAGGGCATTAAACAATGCCAGAACAGACACTGCAATTCCTGCTGCTGCCGCATTCATACCAATCATATTCTGCGCCACGCCGGAGGCCTGAGAAATTACCATCATTCCCGCAAAGGCTCCGCACATCATAAGAAGAAGCATGACATAAAATACAGGTGTGGAAAGCATTTCCTTCCAGTTCTTATCATTGCCCCCCGCTTTTTTCTCGGGAGCCACATAGCCTTCCGGCATATATCCGTCCGGACATTTTTCCATAAAAAGAGTTGCCAGCAAAATGATAATCAGGAAGGCAATACCAATGGCCTTAAACGCCACGGTGGCATCGGAACGCTGAACAATAACCGTGACAACGGGCGGAAGGATTACAGAACTTGCACCGTATACCGCCGTGGTAATTCCACCGATCAATCCCCGCTTATCCGGGAAATACTTCACACAGGTGGAAATAGTACTGCCGTATGCCATTCCCAGGCCCAGTCCTGCAATCAAGCCGTAGGTTACAATTAAAAATCCAACACTTGTGGCAAATCCAGATAAAAATAACCCCATGCCAAACATGGCGCCGCCTAATCCAATTACTTTCTTGGGCCCCAGACGGTCATTGACCCAACCGCCGGAAATCATAGTAATGGGTCCCACGGCATTGGCAATGGTGTATACAATGGCCAGATCCGCCACGGTAATGGTAAGCCCCTGGGCTGCAAAATGTTCGCTCATGGCTGATGCCAGTACACTCCACGCATAAATGGATCCCAGACAAATATTGATGGCACAGGCTGCAATCAGCACCACCCAGCGTTTTTTATCAATGTTTTTTGTTTCCATAAAAAACCCCCTTAAATATCCAAAGCTGCATGATATCCCTGATATACCGCATTGGTAATAGTAGATACCTTTGCACAGTCACCGATGACCGTTACCAGCGGAGCCGTGTCCTGAAGTTCCTCTGCAATCTTGCGGTTTGCCCGCTGACCCAGAGCACAGATCACACTCTTTCCTTCCACCAGAACCTCCTGCCCTTCTTTATTTTCACAAAGGACACCCTGGTCAGTAACTTTTAATCCTTTGTAACCGGTACAAACTGTAATGCCCTGCTTCTCAATTTCTGCCAATAGAAGGGGGCGATGCCGAACGTTGGCATCCGGAGCCAGTACATCGCGCATTTCCACAATGGAAACCTTCTTTCCTTCCATGGCCAGATGAATAGCCGCCTCGCAGCCTGCCAGTCCGCCGCCGAATACCACAACGGAATCCTGAACCTTGTCATTTTCCAAGTAGTAATTATTTACAATCACAACATTTTCGCCATTCAGTCCCTCTATAGGCGGAACCAGAGGAGATGATCCCGCCGCTACGATTACCGCATCGGGACTTAAAGATTCCACCAATTCCTTGGTGGCTTGAGTGCCGGTTCGAATGTCTACCCCAACGTCCCGGCACTGTTTTGCAAAGGTAAGAGAAAGTTCATACATTTCATGTTTAAAGGGAAGGGCCTGCTCGCTCTTTAAGATGCCTCCCAGTTCCTTTTCTTTTTCCAGAAGAATGACTTCATGTCCCCGGAGTTTCGCTGTATGAGCCGCCTTTAATCCGCCGGGGCCTCCGCCTACGACTACCACCTTCTTTTTCTCAAGGGCAGGAGTCACCTCTACCCCGTCCATTTCACGGCCAATCAGGGGATTTACCGTACAACGGCGGGTGGCGGTGGCTGCACGCTCTGCCATACAGGTAAAGCAGCGCAGGCATTTTACAATGTCCTCATCTTTATTAGCCATAACCTTCCGGGGAAGGAAGGGATCAGCCAGAAGAGCTCTTGCCATATACACAATATCCGCCTGACCGGAAGCAATAATTTCCTCCATCTGAGCAGGATCATTTAATCCACCGATGGTAGCCACCGGTTTCGAAACATGCTTCTTAATCTCTGCAGCCAAGTATACATTCCGACCGTGTTCTTCAAACATGGAGGGATGGGTAAGTCCGAATCCCCTCTGATAAGTTCCGGCAGAAACATGAATAATGTCCACATAAGGCTCAATGGCCTGAGCAATACGAACACCCTCCTCCAGATCATAGCCGCCCTCAAATAATTCGGAACCGCTCATACGAAACTCAATGGGAAATCCCTCTCCCACTGCTTCCCGCACGGACTGAAGCACCCGGATCGCCAGACGGCAGCGGTTTTCCAAGCTTCCGCCGTACTCGTCGACACGTTTGTTAAAATAGGGAGAAAAAAATTGATTCAAGAGCCAACCATGCCCGCCATGAATCATCAGCATTTCGAATCCGGCCCTTTTTGCAAGTCCTGCCACCTCTCCATAGGAAGCCACAATATCATCAATCATTTCCGTGGTAAGTGCTTTTACCTCCACACCGTCGGGACGAACCGTATCGGAAGGTCCCCATTGATGCATGCTCTTCTGTTTGGATTTATCCGTCATATAGGTACCGGCATACATTCCGGAATGGGAAAGCTCCAGAGAAGGAATGGCACCATGACGCCGAATGGCATCTGCCGTATAGGTGGCTGCTGCCAAAGAATTTAAAATCTTTGTATCCAAATGATACGCATGAGAACCATCCGTCTCGGGATGCACCATGCACTCACTGACTGTAACAGCGCCGGCTCCTCCCTTGCCCCGCAGCTCGTAAAATGCCGTGGACTTTGGACCGATGCAGCCGTCATTGGTAATATCCGTGCCTCCCATAGGTGCGGAGAACATCCGGTTCCGGAACGTCACCCGGCCAACCGTCAGCGGCTCACAAAGATGAGGAAATTTCTTTTCCATAACAATACCCTCCTTTTAGTTTGTTAAATTTCTAACAGGTTTCTATACCATTATTTTACGGCAAAAAAAAGCCGCTCTCTATCAACAAGAGAGCGACCTGTATCAACTTTTGGTTGATGTAAAAATATACGCTTTAAAATCATTCCATGCTTCGGAAAAACTCCCGAATCTGCGCTTCTTCTTTCCGGGGCATAAGACAAATCCCGTGAATCACCCAGGGCTTTAAGTCCGTAATAAGCACTGCCCGAAGCTCACCTAAAATATTCCCTTCATGAATATCCACGTCAATTCCGATTCCCATTTGCCTGCGGCACAAGCGGTAAATCAGAGAACTTTCCATGGTCTTTGCCGCAAACTCCGGGACAAATCCATAATCCCCGGCACGCTGCATAAGGTTATGGTACAAAGAAAAATGCTCGTTTAAGGAAATAAGAGGCTCTCCTTCCAAATCCTTTACCGTAAGGGACTGTTTCTCATAAAAGGCATGTCCCGGATATACAATGGCCATGGGCGATTTTGACAGAATTTCCTTCATATAAAAATCCGAAGCATAGGCCGGAGTGCCAATGACCAGTCCCACGTCGTACTGTTCCCGACGAAGCCCTTTGATTACCTCATCCGTGGTCCGCTCCTCCCAGTCTATTTTTATTTCTGCCACGTTTTGACCTGCCGCAATTCCATTCCGGGAAAACATGCCCGGCGGTGTAAACACATCCAAAACTCCCTGGGAAATCCCCAGGTGCAAGGTGTTTTCCTCTTCCTGAAGAAAACGAATCCGCTCTGCAATCTCATCAAAGGTCTCCACAAGTCCGGAGGTTTTCTCATAAAAGTATTCCCCCTGAAGTGTTGGCTCCATACCGGTTTTTTCCCGGGTAAACAAAGGAACTGAAAGTTCATCCTCTAAATGAGAAATGGTTTTGGACAATCCCTGGGGCGTAATAAATAAAAGTTTTGCTGCCCGGTTTATGCTTTTTTCTTCGTATACCACCCGAAAACAACGAATACTTTTAAAATCCATAAATCCCCCTCATATAAGGAAGGCAGGCTTTCACACCTGCCTACAAATTCTGATATTTCTTATACACCAAGGGCGTTGCCCCTGTGTATTTTTTGAAAACCTTAATGAAGTAGCCGGTCTCGCTGTATCCCAACTGCTCCGCCACATCCGCCACCGTAAGGTCCTCGCGCTTTAAAAGCTCCTTGGCCCAGTCCACCTTAAGAAGCGGAATATACTGGGAATAACTCATACCCATTTCCTTAGTAAACAGGCGACTTAAATAGCCTTTGGATACATGACAGTGATCTGCCACATCTCCCAGACTCAGCATCTGTTCCGGATGAAAAATAATATATTTTAGCGCTTCCTTGGTGACCCGGCTGGCCCCCTCCGGCAGACGGTGCTCCAACTCCCGCTGATGCTCCTCCTCCGTGGCATCCGGGTGAGACAAGGCAATGCCTGCTGCCCTGGGAATTTCCTTTAGGGTGTCCCCGTCGGCAGCTCCCGCCCGTGACAAAACCGCCTCGTACATATCCAGAATCTTGGCCTTCTTGGCGCTTTCAATGGTCATGTAATTACAGAGGTGATATAAAAGCTTGGCAATTACCCGGATACGGCCGAAGGACAAATGAGGAAGCCGCTCGTAAGCCTCCCGATTCTCCTCCAGTTTCTGCTCTAAAAGCATCCGGTCCGTTACGTGCAAAAGCTGCTCCAAATGCTCTCCGTCATCTCCTACCCGGATCTGGCCCGCCATAATGGCACCGATGTATCGGTGATCCACTATTATGGGAATGGCAATATCCACAATGGAAAAATAACATTTGTAAATAAAGGGTGCATTTTCCTGCATGGCCTCAAAACCGGCTCTGGCGTCGCACTTCTGACAGAACTTTTTCATACGGTCGTCATGACGCATAATATTGCAAAAATCGGAACAGCCACTGTGTCGGGTAATGGGCTCGCCCTTGTAATTTACCATGACAATGGCCATTTTAGTGGCGTCCGATAAAGCATCCTGAAGATCCTCCCAGGAATCCATATCAAAAATTTCTTTCAGATTCAGCCAGTTTTCCATGGATTACAAAAGTTCCTCCACTGCCTTTTTTACCTTCTCCATATTTTCGGTAGGCTCAAAACGGGCCACTACCTTCCCTTCCCGGTCCACCAGGAATTTGGTGAAATTCCATTTGATGTCGGGATTATTCTCATAGTCCTTGTCAATTTTCTTAAGCATGACGCTCATGGCAAGAGCCTTGGCTCCTTTGCCGAATCCGGCAAAGCCCTGCTGCTCCTTTAAGTAGCCGTACAAAGGAAGAGCCCCCGGACCGTTTACCTCGGACTTTTTCATTTGAGGAAATTCCGTATGATACTTTAAAGCGCAGAACTCATGAATCTCCTCATCCGTTCCGGGCGTCTGTCCCGCAAACTGATTGCAGGGAATGTCCACGATTTCAAAACCTCTGTCGTGAAAAGCAGCGTACATATCCTCCAGGTCTTTGTAATGAGGCGTAAAGCCGCAGCCCGTGGCGGTGTTTACGATTAACATCACCTTGCCCTCATACTCCTTCAGCGAAAACTCTTCTCCCGAGGGAGCGGGCACTGAATACTCGTATACAGACATAACAAAACCCTCCTTTTCCCACACAAGTTAGTTAAATTTTACCGTATGGAAGGGAGGGTTTCAATAAAATTCATATGGAATCATTGCTGTGTAAAATAAAAAAATGCGGGTAACAGGACTTGAACCTGCACGGTCTCCCACCAGAACCTAAATCTGGCGCGTCTGCCAATTCCGCCATACCCGCATAAAACATCCGAAGAGCAATGCTCCTCGGATGCAACAAGTTGATTTTACAAAATCCAATATGAAATTGCAATGCCGCTTTTATGAATTGGCAATGTGATGAAGCGCTGCCAAAAGCTCGTCACTGTCTACGCTGCTGAATACTTCCAATGTCCGTTCAAACTGAGAGAAGAATCCCTCCTGATTGGAACAGGCCTCACCGCAAGTGCTGCAGCTGTGGGTGCAATTCTCGGGTACTGTTGCTGTCATTTCCATAAGCCAATCTCCTTTCCCGGATTCCTTCGGCAGATTCTCTCACATAAAACTATCTTCCCTGCTTCTCGAAGAAATCACTGATGCTTTTAAGTAGTTCGTCCGGTGGCATGGTCTTCAGTAAGTATCGCTCCGGTTTTAAATCCATGACGCGCATGATGCTTTCTTTGTCGTTCTTAGCGGTTAAAAACATAACGGGAATCTCCCGGGTCACAGGATCGTTCCGAAGCATCTCCAACACCTGGGGGCCGCTGGCCACGGGCATCTCATAATCTAATAAAATAAGATCCACGGGGTTACGGGCCAGGAGGGATATGGCGTTAAGTCCTGAATTGGCCATGTATACCCTGTACCGATCCGACAGCCAAAGCTTTAAGGTACGAAGCATGGTGCCGTCATCATCCACAACGAGAATCCGCTTCTTACCGTCGGTACCTTCTTCCCCTTTTTGCTCTGCCTCGGAAATAGCCTCTACCAATTCCTTGACGTTTAAGGGGCGCTCAAAGGCCTGAGCGGAATAGTCGAAGGGGAAATACTCTCCTGCTTCGTGAAGCTCGTCGGGATTTCCTACCAGATATACATGAAGCATGCTGTTCATTTCCTGAAGAAGATCCTTCATGTAAATCAGAATCTTTTTCATTTCTTCCAGGTCGGCATCCAGATAGAAAACGACATTTTTAATATCCTCGCCTTTCAATGCGCCGATTTTCTTAAGGTCCGGCTCTGAGAAGAAAACTTGCAAACCGCCTTCTTCAAGATTTTTAATCATGGCGTTAATCATGAAACTCTTGTTGGAGCTGATTATCAATACTTTCTTGTCCATGTCACACTCCTTGTATGTTTATTTTAGCCCTTTGGAATAGGCATTTCAATTCCCTGAAAAGGAAAACATTATGCCCTGTCCGGTTTCCCGTTTTCGAAACTCCTTTACAAAAGTGCCAGCACTGCCTCCCGGTCCACGTCAGAGAGTTTTTGCTTAATCTCTGCAAAACGTTCCTCCTCTCCCTCCGGAGGACGATAATCATTTAACATACTCATAACGGAATCGGCACTGTCAAAATCAAAGGCCTCCACAAATTCCTTTAAAGCATTCATGGCTTCCCGGTATTCTTCCTCTGCCAAAACAGGTCGTGCGTCTTCCTCACCGTCTCCGGTTCCGGACGTTAAAAGAGGCGTCAGTTTATCAAAATATCCCCGGTAGAGTTTTAACAATTCCGTTGTGTCTGCATCGATGGTTTCCCAGTCCTTTGCGTCTCCTGCCTGCTCCAATGCCGCAGCCATGTCCGACAAAGTCTCTGCTCCAATAAGTCGCGCAGAGCTCTTTAAGGCATGTACCAAAATGGTGTAGTTTTCACTATCCTTCTGCTGCCAGAACTCCTCAATCTTCCGGGACTTTTCCGGAATAGCTTGTAAAAATTCCCGCAAAACGCTGACTAAGAATTCTTCTCCCCCGGTATTGGTAATGGCCATATCATAATTAATTCCCGTAACTCCCTGAAGCAGAGTTCCGATGGAATTTCCTTCGGATGCATCCCGGACGGTTCCGACCCCGTTTCCGTTTACCTGATCGGTTTCATTACCCTGAGCGGTTCCCTTCACCTGACGGTCAATACTTTCCTTCTCCTGCAGTTGATGCAGGGTCTCTCCCGTAATTAATTTCTCGGCCGGCAGATATTCACAAAGCATACGCTCCAGTTTCACCGCATCAATGGGTTTGGATAAATAATCCTGAAATCCTGCGGCCTTATATGTATCCCTGGCGCCGGATACGGCATTGGCCGTAAGGGCAATCACCGGACTCTTGGGACAGCTATGCTTTGGAAGTTTTCGCATGGCTTCCAGAGTCTCAATGCCGTCCATCTGAGGCATGCGGTGATCCAAGAAAATCACATCGTAATAATTTTCCTCCACCATTTCCAGAGCCTGCATTCCGCTTTCCGCCGTGTCAATCTGCACCTTGGTCCGTTTCAGAAGGTTCTGTACCACCGTAAGATTTAAGGGAGTATCATCCACCACCAGAATATGTGCCTCCGGAGCCCTAAAACTTTCCCTATCCACTTTCCGGGACGCCTTGGACTTCCTGTACATTTCCGTAAAGTTTCCCATAGGCTCCCACTTAAGCACCTTCTGACTTACTGCAAAGGAAAACTCCGAGCCTTCCCCATACACACTCTGTACCTGAAGTTCTGTCTCCATCAGCGCCAACAACTGCTTCACAATACTCATACCCAGACCCGTTCCTTGAATATTGCGGTTTCGCTTTTCATCCAGCCGCTCAAAACAGGAAAAGAGTTTGGACATTTCCTCTTCCTTCATACCGATACCGGTATCTGCAATGCGCACCTTTAAAAGCATTTCCTCGGAAGAAACTTTCTCGTAGCCCATTTCAAACGTAACGGTTCCTTCCTCCGTATACTTTACGGAGTTAGACAAAATATTTAAAAGCACCTGCTTAATACGAATCTCATCACCGTATAAAAGATGGGGAATAGTCTCATCCACCCGGACATCCAGGTTAAGACCTTTTTCCTTCACCTTAGGCTCCATCATATTCACCACATCATTTACCGTGGAAGAAAGTTCATACTCCACCGGAATGATTTCCAACTTTCCGACCTCCAGTTTGGAAGAATCCAGAATATCATTTACCAGTGACAGTAAGGTATTTCCTGCATTTTGAATATCCGCAGCGTAATTAAGAATTTCCTCTTCACTGCTTTCCCTAAGAATCATTTCATCAAATCCCAAAATGGCATTAATGGGGGTTCTGATTTCATGACTCATATTATTTAAAAACTGGCTCTTATTTTCGCTGGCCCGTCTGGCCACCTGAAGGTCTGCTTCCAGTTTTTCCTCCCGGCGAACCTGGTTTACATATTCCCCGATTTCATCCACCATTTGATCCAGGGCCCGATACAATTCTCCGATCTCATCGTTTTGCTTAATATTCAGACTGTGCACCAGAGCCATTTTTTCCTGACGTACCGCAAACTCCTGATCAGGACTGGAAAAATCTCCAATGGTCCGGGCCATTCTGTTAATGGGCCGGGCAAACATCCGCTGGGCGTAATAATTCGCCAATACCACAAAGGGCACCGCCACATTCAATATGAGAAGAATCAGCTTAATATCAAAGGCCATAGTAAAATTATCCACGAAGTAGCTCTGCTCCCGAGAAAATTTCTCCACGTTGGGATTAGCGGCAGTGGCGCTCCCACCTGATCCGGAGGAAGATGCCTCGCCGCTTCCGGAAATTGCATCAGCCTCTGCCGTACCATCCCCGGACTCTGCATCCGCTTCCGAAGAACTGCTGCTTACGGCAACACTTTCCTCCAGCTGACTTAAAACATTGGGCACCAGAAGATTGGCAAAAATAGCTGCCGCAATTCCCAAAACCAAAGCCTCAATCACAATAATTCCCCCAATCTTCCGACTGAGCTTGGAAGTGGAATGGAAAAACTCCTCCGGCACATCTGCAATATCATCGGAGTAGAAATATCCCATGTAGAAGACCCTCTTCCAGGAGTTGGGAAAATAACGTAAAATCCCCGCCAGCACGCAAATGGAAAGCATACATTCCGGCAGCTCCCCAAGAAAAGCCTCGGACATATCAATAATGGTAAGATCTGACAGGGCATCTGCACTGATTAAGGTCATAATCACCCGCCATACATTTCCCAGAACAAAAGAAAGAATCACAGCGGACAAAATACCGGTGGAAGGTTTCTTCAGCCACCCTCTCTTGGCGGTCCAGTAAGTAAGTATCGCAGATACCAGATAAATAAACACGGTATAGGAGAAGCCGGTATTCACCACTGCCTCATAGAAAAATACCAGTAAGAAGGAATACATAGCCGGCACGAATCCGAAAAGTCCGGAAATAAAAATAACCGGAATATTGGCGATACTGAATTCGAAACTTCCCACCGAAATCTCTGCCATAGATGTATCTGTAATCCGGATCAATGCCCAGGCGCAAGTCAGTACGGCCAGAGTAGCGATAAAGTAATATCGCACCTTCTGATTCTTACTTTGGAAACGCCCCAGTCTCCGATCGATTCCTGCGGTGCGGGCTTTCATTTGCCGATCTACCTCCCGAATATGGGCCTCCGCCTGACGACGTTTTTCTTCTTTCAGTCGTATTCGTTCATTATGCATTTCTTTTACTTTACGAATCAGATGTAAATCACTCATAAACTACCTCTCAGCCCTTGATATTACTGAATTGTTCACAATGTTGATAACTTCGTTGATAAAATAATCCACTTAATCGGAACGTATTTTCACGCTTTCCGATGGGATGAATTTTCTGACAAAAACTCTGGTTGATATTTGAATCATCTAAGCAGGCTACGCACGAAACCACTAAAGCCGGCGCTGCTTCGATAGTCCATAATGAAGGCTTTAGCACTTAAGACGTCATCTGTAATCAGATTGTCCACTCCGTACTCTACCATTTCCTCCATACGGTCTTCCGCATTAACGGTCCATGCGTATACTTCCTTTCCGTCTTCATGAATGGAATGCACTAATTTTTTGGTAACAACACTGGCCTCAATGCTAAATGCATCTGCCGCTTCATATTCCGACAAATCTCCGTAGGCAATGGTAAGGATGTAGGCCGTCTTCATATTCTCATCAATAGACTTAACCTCTTCCAAACATCCATAATCAAGTGCGCTTAGAACGCAGTTGCCTTTCATATGATATTTCTTTACCAGAGCCACTACTTTTTCCTCCAGATCATCATCTCCATGACCGTGAGGCTTTAGCTCGATGTTTAAGTTCATATCTGTAAGTTTGGCATAGGCCAGCACCTCAGAAAGGAGAGGAATACTCTCTCCCTCATACTCTTCGGAAAAATAACTGCCCGCATCCAACTCTTCGATCTCATCGTATGTCAGTTCCCACACGGCGTGATTGTCATCACAGATGCGACTGAAATCCTCATCATGAAAAACAATGATTTCCCCGTCGGCGCATTCCTGCACATCCAGCTCAATCCAGTCGGCGCCCTGTTCCTTGGCTCCTACAAAGGCCGCCATAGTATTCTCGGGATAACTTGCGCTATATCCCCGGTGGGCCGTTACCTCGGTCTTAGACACACTCTCGATTTGGAAAGAAAACTTCCCGTGAGCCAGGCCATAGGTATAAACAGAGCATATTACCACCGCGGCAATGGTAGCCAGGGCTCCCATGCGGTGTACATATTTATTAATTCGTGGCGAAAAAGCGTATTCACGAGTCTTACTGTGAACCACCACCTCGCCTTTTTGCTCCTTATAATGGTAGAAAAGGCAGCTGATCACCAAATAACTCAAAGGCACTGCAAAGGATACCAGTACCACCATAACTCCACCTAAAAAAACGGCAATGGCGGAAAACATCACGGCACTGGTAATGGTCCCTCCGGAGATTCCCTTGTTAATAATAACAATAAACCACACGCCAATGTGGGACACCAAAAGATACAAAAGGTAAAAAACACCCTGACAAATTGCCAGTGCCAGGAGCCCCGCCCATTCATGATCCCGGCTTAAGCGCCGGCTCTGTCCCCGGGCCATGCGGTAATGAAAATGCTCCAGGGTAAAATAATGAAAAGCATAGAGCCAGTGCAGCAGAAAATAGATCATAAGAACAATCCCGGCACCTACCAATAGACTCACCCACAGGTGGCTCTCCACATAATTTTGCCAGAGATCCGGCAGTCGTATGGTTCCCACAAAGGAAAAGGCAACCCCCACATTCAAGAAGGGAATCATAAAAAGCACCACCAGAGTAATTAAGATATTTTTATAATGAAATGCCCGGGCGGCATTTTTTAAGGCGAAGGCAAAAGTTTGCCGAAGTCCCACCTTATGCCCCTGCTCACTTTGGTCATAGATAAAAATCACGGCGCTGATATCAATCATGACATACACCGCCATAAAGACAAAGAGCACCACCAAAAGAATCATGGTCATTGGATTTAACAGGAAGGAGAAAAAATTATCCGAGGTAATATAGCTATTACCGGTTACCTTCATAATACCTGTAAGTCCCAGCCAGAACAAGGGATAAATAATGGCAATGGACAGAAGTTTATAAATAATCTCGAACTGCAAAATCGTCTGCCAGTTAATTATGAAATTGTGAAGTAAACGTTTTGCCAGTGATTTAACCATGGTGTTATTTTACCATATAAAATCCCCCGAGAGTATATACACTTCCCGGGGGTATTGTCTGAATTATAATATCACAAATTGCTGATGACTGTACTACTGATA
>Ga0181612_143474_pt1 | contig 12646 bp, 9 predicted proteins | sample HoacroProtozoa21_FD_119630 | JGI IMG/M metagenome (GOLD analysis project Ga0181612, IMG submission 119630) | Hoatzin crop microbial communities from Cojedes, Venezuel. Combined Assembly of Gp0051906, Gp0051904, Gp0051908 | reverse complement strand
ATCCCTGGAAACGTTCAAGATCAGGCTGGACGGGGCTCGGAGCAACCTGGTCCAGTTGAAGATGTCCCTGCTCACTGCAGGGGGTTAGACTAGATGACTTTTAAAGGTCCTTTCCAACCCAGACCATTCTATGATTCTGATCTTCTTTTCCCCCTCAAATCCAGAAACAGTATCTAGTGAGAGAGACAGTGACACTGAACTGTCCTTGCCAGGCATACATTATTGGGGGTAAAAAAAAGAGCCTGACTTTGTTAATGTTCAAAGCATGATTTTGAACTATGTTTTTTTGAACTGGGATGGGGGAAAAAAGCAGTTCTCTAAGAGCTTTGGAAATGTCTGTTCTGTGAGTATTTTTTCTTAAATGCTTGATACGTGCTGGGTGCCTTTACTCAAGTTTGTGTATATGTGAACTTCACCGAGCAGTGTCAGAGGAAAAAGGGATAATGTGGTACCGTGACTGGAGGACGAAGTAAACAAGATGGCAAGATTACCTCCAAAGCTCACTCTTCAGTTTGGTATAATAGTTTAAGTGATTTCTACACTCTGATATATGAGGCATGGGAAAGAAATGCAGTAGAACTGACTTGAGGTCGGTATCTCTGGATATATGAATTATCTGGACTTCTTTCTGCCCACTACTTTATGTATATGTGTAGAATTCTGGGAATAAATGAGGATTTATTAGTCAAATATTGTGGGTGTGTCTTTAGATCCGGGGAGGTATTCAGCCTGTAGATTGACCCAGATGTACAAATTTGTGCAGTAGAAACAATACTCTGGTAAATACTGGACACAAAAAAGGTTTCCAGCCTGGCCCAGAATTTGGCATAGCACCGTCTTTGCCCTTGATCTCCACTGGCTGCATGACCAAAGGAACAACTCTGTAATTAAATATAAAATTCTAGTTTGTTATCCTGTTCTTGCTTTAATATAAGGAAAAGATAGCAAGGGAGACTTGAGGAAATTGTTCAAGCAAAACCTGATGTTCTGCATGAGTTTATGAGTAGTTCTTATTTTGCCTTGATTTTTCTATGTCTTGCATTAGTTAAAAAAAAACTATGTTCCTGTTTTGGTATCCTTGTAATACACTGTCAACTAAGAATTGTCCCTGCTGGGGCAAACAGTAATTCCATGGAGCTCAAGGACAGGCAGTGTGTGCAGTTTGGGAGTTCAGTTCTGAGAGAGCTCATGCTGAGAAATGGATTTTTGCCCAGGAATTGTGCTAGTATGGGCAAGGAAAGCGGCCAGTGGTGCTGGACCCTCAGGATCAGGAGGGTGCTTAACAAGCCCAACATGCCCCATAATTAGTGTCCATCCAGGGAAGCTCTGGGAGGGCTCTCCGACATGGCTGTTTACACTGGAATGCTGCTTTTCACAGATAATACATCAACATCAGTGTCAACAGTAGCTTCCTGTTTTCTGCAACCGAGCAGGCTGTGTGCGTGAACGGGAGGGAGAGCTGTGCCTCTCCAGCAGGCTCTGGCGGTCGGTACCCTGCAGATGTTTCGCAGTTTGAGCAGCTGAGCATCCCTATAGTACTTGGACTGTTGTGTAGGGCACACAATAAAATAGCAGTACTACTGAAAAGCTTATATTTATATAGAAATAACCCCATAGTATATACAGTTCCTAAAATCAATATTATTTCTCTCTCTACTCTCTCTGTCCTGTGGTTAGTGTGGTACTCTACATATACAGAATATGTAAATATGTTTGATGATTTCCAGCTTCTTATTCAGTTCCTTTGCATTTTACTATAAGAAAACATGACCTAAATACAGGCTTTATAAGATCTTCATCCCCATTCATTAAAAAGCAAGAACGTTCTATTTGCTGACTAATATCTATTTCTCTCTGAGTGCATAGATGATGGGGAATGGTTTATATTTATATCTTTCTGAAAGAATCTCATGTCTCTGGTAAATGAGTATTTGATTATTTTGGAGTTCTTATATTTAAGAACTAGTTATTCAAAAGCTCATGAACCAAGCACCTATTCAGCTTTTGAGGAAACTTGGGAGTAATACCTTTCGGGAAATGTCCACAATCGGTTGGAGGCTTTTTATTACTCTGTTTGCTCCGCATTAATAGGACTTGTGGATATGAGCATGGATCACCTGAAAGTGTCTGTAATTGCAGAAACCATTTACTTACTGCTTCTATGCCCTCATCATGGCAGATGTTTTCTGATTGTCCCAAACACAGACACATAAATTATTTCCTATTTTGCAGTTGGCTGAAATGCCTCTCTCAAGCCTCACTTCTTGCAGCTTCAGGGGATCTGACACCAGTAGAAATGTGCGGCAATGGCTATGGAAATTCATATTTGGAGCTGCAAATCTTGATTTGGCAGAAGATGGGGAGGTTGTGATTGCAATTGAGATTGCAGCTGAAATAAGTCAACTTATCAACTTCTTAACTGCTGTCAGTTGCCACGGCAGTGAGTGGCACTTCCTGGTGACATGGTCAGCAACGGCAATTGGTTAATGATGGTCCATCCCTGATTTCAGGTGGAGGAGTCGGATGGACCAAGATGAAGTTAGGTTTATAAGCATACTCTGCTCTGAAGGGAGAGCTTTTTAAATCTGTCTGCTTAGCAGTTCCCAAAGTGGTAGCTGATGAAACTGGTTTCAGGATAATTTCAGGGGATCAGGCAGAATCTTGTGCTAGTTCACTGCAAATATATGTAGCTGAGTTGACAAAAATTATGGAAAATACAGAAGAACAAATGTCTGTTTGCCTGCACGCTGGACATGTAGGGGGGTATCCTGGCAGCCAGCCTAAAATCTTGTGTTTTAACGGTATTATGAGATGATTTAGGTCCAGGATTTTAGCTACCACCTTCTGAGAGCAATGCTCATTCAATGTAGTGAATCAGTAAATTAGAAAGGCTTAGTGAGTGACTAACATTATAGGACCACTTTCAGCAATTTTACTTGTTTCTCATAAAATAGAGTGGCTAGTTTAGCATTCCTGTTCTTGAAGTATTACAGCTGATTGACTTAAAAATATGTAAAATAAGATTATCTTCTTAGCCATAGTAGGATGGGTAACAATTCTCTGTAAAAGAAACAGAGGTGGTTTGATAGTAGGTCTAAAAAATATTGCCGTGTCACTTGTCTTTTCCTCTGCCAAATACAAATCACAGTTCTTCAACTGTGCCTGAAAGAACTGAAATGTTTAACAGCTGAAATAAAGCAAGCCTAAGGGGAAAAAGAGCTACAGGATGATTTCAAGTACTTTTCTTGATGTGCCTCACAAAGATGTTCTGTTGTTACTGTGCTGATAAGCATACGCATGAGAACTAAATTTGAACAGGTGAGAGACTGGTTCCTGCAAGGTTTCTGCATGGGGAAGAAAGCAGTGCCTTGGACAATTACTAACAATAATTTGAAAGGATTCTTTTTAGACATATGTTGCAATTTTGTGACATGCATTGGTGAACAAAAGCTATTTGTGGTTGAAATGAAGGCAGAGGAAAAGGAAGTTGTTAGGAATTGCATGAAATACAATCAATAGATGACATCACACCATTGTAAATTCATGCACAAGTAATAGTCAAGAAACTGAAGTCAAAGTTTTGAGGAGGTGTTTCAATAGGGCTAACCTAGCTTGCTCTGAAGTCAGTAAACATCTTTCAGTTAATTTGAGGAGGACTGGGTCAAGTCTGGTTGAACTCCATTGCTTTTCCCATAAAATGAAAGGCTGAGATGAGGCTTCCTAACAGGGGAAAAAATGTTACATGGGCCATCAGAAGAATGAAATCACGGCATGTTTAAAACCTTTTAAGAAAGCCAATGAAAGTGAGTGATAGTGATCCCAATTTTCCAGAGAGATGCTAAATAGTCTAGGATCCTGAGGGACTCCTTCCTACGCTGCATGCTGACTTTTCTGGAGAAAGGTCAACAGAAATACACTAGTGCTGTGTTATTTTACAAAGGCAAGCAAATGTCTTTTTTTTTTCTTTTTCCTGAAGTAAAATGTAAATACCTTGCACGTATCTATGCTGTGTCTCTTGTACCCTAAGGTAAAACTGAGCAAAGATAATGGTTTGCTCTTCCTTTTCTATATGAATGAAAAGCTGCAGATGTTATTGGCATTTCTGGTGACTGGATGAATTTGTCCCATTAGTTTTAATGCAGACAGGGTTAGAACTGACCCAAAGTACTGTAGATTAGCATGACAGAAGCAATATAGCATGACAGAAGCAATAAACATGTTTACAGAGCAGCAAAGGTGTAGTGAATGAAATGCCTCTCTTACTCCATCTGCAACCCAGAGGCACTTCTGGATGAGGAGGGGTCAGCTAGTGATTTTTAGCTGATGACGCTTTTGTTTTTTTCTGTCTTCAGATATCTCAGCTTATGACAGAGACTAGTCGGGAAGGCCTGACTGAAGCAGCGTTGAACCGCTACAATGCAGATAAACCCTCCTTGTACAGCTTCCCTGCTTCCCAGAGCACATATGTTGCCAGTGAAGTATCCACAGGCACCTCGGTGGCAGCGTCATTTTTTGCCAGGTAAGAGAGATTTCTCAGATTTTCCTTCTCTGGAAATTTATTTCAAAGGAGGTGATTCTGTAATGAAGAAGTGGGGTTGACAAACTACAGCCCACATGTCAAAACATGGCTATAGATACAGATCTATCACAAACTTGCTGAATTACCATGAAAATATTGCTTTATCCACCTGTATGTCTTTGTCTGTAAGATGGGTATGATACTTCTAGCCTCTTCTGTAAAATATCTCTTTAACTCTTGATTTGGGTTAAAATGTGATTGCATTTCCAGAATAATACCTGATTTAGTGACATTTTGAAAGAGGTGTGTGCCTGAATAAGAAGGGCCTATCCAAGTAATTTTCTGAGATAAGCAATTAATTGTAGAGCTAACTGGAGGTGGATAGTTCTGTTTGGTGGGCAACCTTCAGGCTTCTTTGTTGAATTTTACTTCCATCTTGGGAAATTATCAAGTTTTCCACTTTCAGACTGGAAAGTTAAGGTTTCTGATTTCAGTTTCTGTCCGTGTCATACTACTGAATTGATCTGAGCATCTAAACTCAGCCTTGAAACACCCTTTCTGTTGAATATTCAGCCAATGTTTCAAAAAATCTTGATGAGGTGAAGTTTCATTAAGAAATTTGATGTCTGCCTTTATTAATTTGTTAGTAAAAATGGCTTGTTAAATTGGCATAGCAGCTAAGAAGTGAAATATCCGTTATCAACAATGGAAACATTTTTCTGTGCAGAAATATGCTCTTTGCAGGATGTAGTCTTTTTAGCCCACTTGAATCCTTCTGTGACTGAAGAAGTTGGAATAATCCTTGTCTTTTAATGCTTTTCTATAATTAGAAGATTGGCTTGGGAAGAGTTGTGGAAGTAATGACGTAACAAGAGAATAAGCTATTATTACAGCACTTCCAATCTAGTGAGAGATCTGAATTTCAAAACATCGAGTGAACTTTTGTGTGAATGCCTCAGGCACAATCAGATTAATTTCCTACCCGTTAGAGAGCCAACTATTAGTAATTCCACATGATTCTGTTTTATTTTAAATATAAAAGGAAAACTGATAAAGTTGTTGAACTCTGTAAATCTGGAAAGAAGATTTTCCTCTCTTGTTCTACTCACAAACATGAGGACTGCATATGTTCAATCAGTGTGACACAATAAGCGAATCATGTAAAACGATTAAGAGTAGCATTTTAGAAGACCCAATGAATGGCAGCTCTGCCATTTTTTCTTCACAGATGTGATGCTGCAGTAGCAAATGTGAATGATGACTGTGGTCTTGATTTGCTGCCCTTTTCTGTTTAGCTGCAGGCATTTTAAATTAAAATTGCTGAAGATACTTGTATGGTAATGTCTAACCAGAGTGCAGATTGGGATTAGCACACGTTTTAGCGTGAATTGATTTATGAAGATGGTTTAACTCATTTGTTCTTCATTGTTTTACTGTTTTACGCTGAGAATTCATTTGCTCTTAATATACTCTGCTGAAATGCGGGAAACTAATTAAATTCACTCAAAATCCCTAGTGTAATTCACAGCATTTTAAGTAGAACAGTGTTAGTTTCTAGCTGATGGTGTGAGTTCTTGGGTATACTTGGCCCAGCAGAGATCTCATGTTTAGGCTGTTCATTTTTACACTGTACTTAGCAAGACAAAAATGCCTGGTTTAGTTTGGGGTATTGCATAATTAGATTAATATCACTTATATAATTCAGTTTTGTTCTGGACTTTAAGTTATATCATCTGCTGACAGTTCAAGCAGCAATTCCAAGTCAGTTGTTCACTGCTTGACTTTTTAACAAGAAGATCCACAACTTGCTTTCAAAATGTGGATCTCATTAATTTTTATTTTGCATCTTATGTGTCTGTTTGCATTTTTGTAAAGTTTGGGTAAGAAGTGTAAGAACCTGCATATATGTGTGTTATAAAATACAAAATAGAAGGCAGTGGTTGTCAAACACATTGACATGGTGCTCTGTTTACAAAATGAAACAGTCGTTCATACCAAACATATGAACTGCCAGCTTGCTTTTTTGTGATTGGAAGTGACATGTGGAGCAAGGACTACCAGCTATGCCTGGTTTTTTTTGAAAATGTGTCACATACGATGTTGTCATGGTCAGTAAGAAATTATTACACAGCCGGGGAAATTTGCTAAGATGAAGCTGAAGTTCGAAGTAGAAGAGTAGAAAATATTCTTCTGAAGTTTGAATAATGTCCCACAGTATTTTGCTCTAAGTTCCTTAACAAGCAAAGCAAGCCTCAGATGAGGCTCAGATATAAAAGTCATCCATCGTCAGGGAAAAAACCCAATTAACTAAAATGCTATAGTATGGAGGAAATGTCAAGGCATCCATGGGAACTTTTGGTTGTAATTACTTGAGAAACGTCAGGAGTGGAATACTGGGAGCTCATAATTTTTCTGTTCTCAGGCACTGCTAGTCCAATAGCAGAACTCCCTGACTGGCCTACAGCTGGCGTCGAGCCATGGAGAAGTGTCTGAAGGCCACAGTGGCTCTCAATCTTTTGAAAAGCCAGGAGACTTATCAGTTATCTCAATACTTAACTGTCATGTTTCATGATCTATAGCTGACTGATTTCCAAGCCAGCTAAAAGGGCCGCAACTTCTGTGAATTGTCTCTCAGCGATATCCCAACAAATGACAACATATGATATGTCAGGATTCCCATGGGACAGTATATGAATGTTTTAAAGGAACAAACGTTGAAAACTGTCCAAAGTGCTCTGCTGGTAGGCTTATAAATATTAGATGATACAGGTATGAATAACTAATTTCTAATGGTGATTCTGACACACAAACTGAATTCAATAGATTGCACTTTTAATAACAAGCACCAAATTTGCCTTTCTGTTTGAAATAATGGTAAGATTCTGCACACCAAAACAATCATTCGCAGAGCATTTTAGGATTTTAACATGAGTTAAATTTTGCCTCCAATTTCTATCTTTCTGAAAAGTACCACTGCATTTTTGGGCCATTGTGGTCAAAGGTGTACTAGCCTCTTGCCTCGTGTCCTCCAAGCACAGGAGGAGCTGTAGTCTTTCAATAGTCCCTCAAAGGGTGATAGCATGGTGCAGGATCTAGAAGTCAGAACTGGACCACAACCTTTTAGTTGTCGTTACAATACCTAAAGGTTTGTGGGATCTTGGTACTGTTCCTTGTTTGCCCTGTCACAGTAAGCTTGCTTTCTCAAAGAGGAAAAACTTCTATTGCTTCAGGACAAAGGAGACTCATAAAAGCCTGTTTCTCTTTGGATGTCAAAAAAAGGTAAAAATTTTTGGGTAGGAGATATTTTTAAATGGTAGTCTCAAAAGTTGTTTGCTGTTGCTGGTCAGGAAGTGTAACAGTGTATCTTGAACAAAAGCCTGCTTCAGTCTGAAATCAGATAGAGTCGTATTTGGATTAATTTAGCCTAATGGGAATACAGATAATCTTAAAAGTAGCCTGAAAAATCTGTTCTGGCGATCATTTTCCAAGCCTTTACACAGCTTAAACACTAGGCAGGGCCACACAATGCTACTGTTGTAGATGTAGCAAGGCGTGTTTTCCAAATGAAATGCAGAAATGTCTGGATTTTTAAAAAACTTTGCAAGCTCTAGTCACAGTTACCTGCATTCTTGGAAAAACTGCTGATGACCCTTTCCACACTCGTTCCCCATCCCTGCGCGGTTTGGCAGCTGGGAGAGGAGGAGGTGAGGCAGTGCCTTGCTGCGAAGGGACATTATGGATGTTGTGTGCAAAATGCTGCTGAACGCTCCACAGATATCCCTTCCGCTCCTGAGAATCCTTTTAGAATCTTGTGAAAAATTCCAGTATGTTTTGCATGAACTACAAAGCTTATATGAGGACACTGTTTGTGGGACTCTCTTATTAAAGCTGCTGTGCTGTTTTGATGACTTAGCACTCCAAAGACCCCAGAACCTTGAATCTTATACCTCGCTGTTTTTTGCATGCATGTGATAAACTGTCAGCTTATCACACAAATTTTGGCATTTTCTATTTTTCCTTATAGGTACAGTATTATGTGACTTTTGTTGACACTTAAAGTAAGGAGCTAGTCTGCACAATCTTTCTGCTTATGGGAAAATTTTTAAAGCCCAAAGGCTTAGAGTCCAGAAACACCAGGGCTTTTCCTTAAAGACTGTGTATTTCTTTTTTTAAATTAATTATGTCATTTTAGGGTCCTGGCTTGAATTTTCTTGAGGTCTGGGGGAAGTACAGAAAAATGAACTTTTCCTGGCATTGCAACAGGGGGTTTGTCGGAACACGTGCAGCAAAACCGCTTAAGAAACAGAGGCAGCAGCTAGTAGAGAAGGAAATGAGTTAGAGTGGATATTCCTGTACCATAAAGCCCAGCTTCAGCTTGGGATGCTCCATGGGAGAAACGTTTGATGTGTGGCTGAAACGTTACACTAGCAGACGGGCAGCCAGGTCAGGAATCTCTTCTTGGTACTGCTGTAACTTGTGCAGGCACCCAGCAGGCTGTGTAGGCACAGCCAGGGTGTTGTTGCTACCAAGGCCTGAGAGACCTTCCAGGAAAGAGCCTGTGAACGTTGTCAGAGAGTAAAGGCTGCTTGTTCCATGTTGTGTGTCTTTCTGAAGAAAGTTCTACTGATGTTTTAAACGTTTTTGAATGGCCTGAACTGCAGATGGTTCCTTCATGCTGAAGAATGTTGGACCCAACTGAGCTTTCAAGCCATGCAGTGATTCCCTGGTTTAGGCACTGCTTGAGAAGTCCTCGATGTCAAACAGTGCTGACCTCAGCATCCTTAAGAGAAAATTATTTTCTGAGACTTCGGTGAAAACATATTTTGGTTTCTTGCTGTCTAAACTATGCAGAACCTAACAGGGTTTTCTTTCATTAGCTGAACAAACTAAATTTAACGGTTAAAATGTGGTCAGTCTCAGACATTTTGAAGAATTACATAGTAAAAGCTCTGATCAGATTTTCTACTCTTTCCCCTCATCCTCATTACATGTTGCATAAGAAATACGTAAAAAGAAGAATGTTAAGAGTAAAGATCTGTAGACTGTCTTTCAGTAGAAATGCTGGCAGCAACTTTTAAAACATCTGTAAATCATTTTCGCAACTATTTCTACCTTCAAAGCCTGTCTTGGGGCTGACTAGTAGGGGAAATTTCAATCACAATGATCTCAGTCAACCTGAAAGACCGTGAAACAAATGTCTAAAATTGGCACCTGAGTTTGACTGCACAACTTCAGGGGCTGATTTTTCATACTGCTCAACATTCATCAGAAATGTAGGAGATCTATGTTCATAGTCACTTCTTCTCTGTGCTCCCCGCTGCTATGAGAGTCCCAGCTAACAGGATGTTTGTACTTCTTGTTATTTCATATGTATAAAGTAAATGCCAGTCAAAAGAGAATCTTGACTTTCCTGAAGCCAAAGAAAGCTACCGATTGGCAATAAAGAATACTCTTTTTCTAAGGTTCAATATCAGCAAAATAAAAATGTCCTGGCAGAAAAGACTATGTGAGCAACCTGCAAGAATAGCTGATGCGTAGTAGTGGAGGCAATGGTCTGATATGCAGAAAAAAAGATAATTAGGACTTAAGTGCTGCATCTGGATGAGGAAAGCGAAGGTATTTGAATGATGTCTGATTTTGCATGATAGTTCTATCTTGGCTCCTGAACAATTTCCAGTGGTGTGGGTTGTTTTGTTTGTTTGTTTGTTTGTTATTGTTTTTCCAAAGCTGACACATTTACCATGGCAGTTCATATCTCTTTATTAAAAAATGTTTAGCAACAAGGTTCCAGACTAGGTCCATTTTCTAATAGGAAGTGTGTAGGGTACATGTCTGAAACCATCATGTCTGAATCTTCGGATACTTGCGTGCTGCCACTATTTAAACAAAAACTTAAGAAGATGTATATACTTTCAGACCTGCCTGGAAATCTGGTTATGACATGTTTGGCATTGGACTGTAAACAGAAATTACTTGAACCTTCTTGCCAATTAGATCCACTATATATCGGCTACACATTAATAGATTTTATTCACAGCCTAAAATACAGCTAATGGACCTTGATTTTTAAACAGGATTTTGGGAGCGACCCATGGAGATATTCTTTAAATAAGCTAAAATTACTCTTAGATTATCGTAGAATACTATGCTTTGAGGGATGTGCCATCTGCTTAGTACGTAACTGATAAAAATGATGTAAATCCTTCTCATGTTCCTAGTATCAAAGGAATCCACTTCAGATGTACAGGGGTGTTTACCTGGAGTTAACAAATATAGTCTTCTGGATTAAGCCTGCTTTAAAAATAAGTATTTAGAACAATCTAAAATGAAAGATTGGTATCCAGCAACAATTTATTGACCACTGAACAGAGAAATTAAAATTCCAGACCTCAAAAGGTATGTTACTTTGATGTTATGTCTGTACTGAAATATGTTACACCTGCTTCTCTGCAATGCAGAAGGTGAGTGTTTTCTGATCTGCACTTGCCCCACATATATGTTTTGTACGGATGATAGGCAATCACTGAATAATGTTGTTACTGAAATGGTCATCAGGATTTGGAGTTTCTTGTGTGACTAGCCTTTCACAGTCTTGAGAAATCTTGATTATTTTCTAAGTAAAGCTCCCCTTTCCTCTCTTTTTCTTTGGAAAGTTTTGAGATATTATGTTGTTTCTCTGTGATGCAGTCCCCAGTTCCATCTTATGAATAACTTGTTCTGTAAACCAAAAGGCATGTGCCATGAAAGTTTTTCTGCTTAAGAGATTATTTTAAAACGGATATCTTGTCTCCTAAGTATAATTCATTATATTAGTTTTTTTCTAATATACATTTCCTCAAAAAGCAGAATCTTCAAGTTTTTCTGACTCCTGTAAGAATCTGTGGTGTTTAATTACGACTTTTTGTTTCTGTGTGTGAATGCTTTGCATCTTATGAACTTGTGTCTAGAATTCATTTGCCCTATTAACTTTTATAAGATCAGCTATGTTCAATTTTTAAATTAAAAAAAAAAATCTGGGAGTATAATACATCTATATGTGCTTTTCACTCCTATTTTTTCAATCTGCCTATTTTCTCAAGTAGAACTCCATGAAAGCTTATGATAACCAGGGACTCCACTAGATAGTAAGCAAACACTGTCCATCTCCCTCAGATCCTAGAGTCAATAACTGATTATATCACAACACAAAAAGGACCAGTAATGCAAACACCTACTTAATCTCCTCCATGCAATGTACGTGCCTTATAGAAGCTGTGAGTGTTCTGTAGCTGTTGTTGAGGCAGGAGGAGGTAACCAACACACTTCCTGTCTTTGGTACTTAGCAAAGGCCTTTGTCCGATGTTTCTGAGATGTTACCTTAGCTTAAAGTTTGCTTTCTCTGTTTGTGCCTCCCTGATTGCTGCTATTACAGATAAGAAGCTTGAGACCTGTAAATGACTCTGCTGGCCCCATTCTTGCTGCAACTCAAGTCTTAGATTCTGTGTACTGATAAATGCATTGCATTGCCAGAAACAGTATTGGATGCTGATGATATGGCACTGAGGCACTGCCTATTCTAGTGTTTTGCTAAAGCAGGAGGCAATTTTTCATGGATCTGTATTCTTCATTCTCATAGGTGATTTCGAGCATTCAGTAAGAAAGTACCTAGGTGTATGGAAGCTGAACTCATGCTGCTCTCCATACACTATGCTAGAACAGAGGTAACTTCTTTTGCACTTCTCATCACATCTTGTGATTTCCTGCTGATTTCAGTAGATCACAAAGAGGGAGGCTAAGGGTGGGTTTGGCCTTCTAATTTCTAAGAGGGCTTTTGGGGCTCCAGAGCACTTGCTACATGAACACCTGTTCCCTGCTGATTTAGGAAAACTTAAAAGGAGCTGAGGCTATTTCCTTCCCCCAGCACTGCCTTTCCCTGCACCTGACATGTACATTGAGAAAAATTGCTAGCAGCATATGCAGTAATCCCTCAGCACCTGTTACCAAAGATTCCTGGTGTTTAATCTTGCCTTTTACTCTTAGGGCAGTGGAAATAAAAATGGACAGCATTAATCTTCTGACTTCTAGTATAGTTGTGACTGCCAACTGTAGTATAGGCAACCTCATGTTGATTTACTGTTTTGCATATTT
>Ga0181612_110639_pt1 | contig 12646 bp, 4 predicted proteins | sample HoacroProtozoa21_FD_119630 | JGI IMG/M metagenome (GOLD analysis project Ga0181612, IMG submission 119630) | Hoatzin crop microbial communities from Cojedes, Venezuel. Combined Assembly of Gp0051906, Gp0051904, Gp0051908 | reverse complement strand
GAAGGTGGGGGAGAACCTTCCCATATTCTTACATCTTTCAAGTCTATCATTATGTCTGGTGTTAGTAGCCACAATTTCCATCAAAATTTGACGTTCGTTTGCCCCCAAGTATGCGAAAAGGAGGCTTTCTGGATAGGTGTATCTCATTAAAAACCTCTAGTTTGGCAAAATATAGTCTAACCAGTGTTTTCATCTGGCATGAGAAAGACTAACATAAAACAGTACAATAGTTTCTAAAGAGCAATTTAAGTTGCGGTGGAAATAACTTACAGAAACTGAGGAAAATCACCATACGAACAAACAAAAGAGCAAGACAAAGTGATGTAACAAGAATATTTATTAGGAAACTGGCCAATTCTCTAGGATAATTATAACTACTGAGCACCCCAGACCCAGCTGACGTTCATGAGGGATACTTGTACTCTGTATCCCTAATAAATCAGCTTATTGTTTACAGGACTTAAAGGAAAACAAGAAATTCTCAATATCTCACAAGAAAAGGAGCACGTGCAAACTTTAAAACTAGGACAAGTTGAAGTGTTTCCCAATTTGATAGGTTGTTATAAATAATTTAAAGCCTTTATCTGGCAAGTTTAGAGTGAAATAATGTAGCAGAAAAGCAAGGACAAAAATGGCATACCACAAAAGTGCGATTGCTCTGGCACTAACCGGGCTGCTGGGCCCACACTCCAAGTTACTCCTTCCCCACAGGAAATAGCTATCTAAATTATGTGTCATTGATGCTACAGACCCCCATATTTTCTGTTATATTTTCTCTTTGCAACTAATATGGAAGCAGAAGCAGATATGGCAGTGATTTTCTTCCTCAAACATAATTACAGGCATATTTATTTCTGTGTGTAAATTAGTTTACAGCTCTACTGCATGTTCTACAAGAGCAGAGACTAATGGAAACCAGAAAAATGTTGTGTAAAAATAAAATTACTGGGAACATTATAAATTACCAAAGTAGTGTTGATGTGACAAAATTAAACAGGAAAGACATTGATCGATGGATTTAAGTCTAATACTTATTCTAGGATATGATTAACAGTCAAATGTACATTTTGACAAGGATGTCTATACAAAAATAATTTTAAAACTATAACTATCTTTACTTTGATTTATTTAATAGCTTTTCAGACATTTTAGATTTTACAAGAAATAAGGAAAGATCTGTATTCATACTTCAAATAATTATGAGCACAGACACTTGTCAGATTCGGTGATATGCTACATGAACATGCAGGTGGGACCAAAAAGTTTATTTGAGAAAGATTTTATGTGGATAACATGCTCTGCAGAAACAGAAACAAAAAAAGTTTTTCCTAGGATCTGGCATTTGGCAATGCCATGAAAGTATGTATGGCTCACAACAATGCAATATCATGCACTTGGATGTAGGAACTTGAAAATAACCTTGTAAATACCTTTTTTTTCCCTATGGAATTTGGAAGAGGCAGCACAAAAGCATGTAAACTTTTTACGGTTTTGAAATGTTATGAATCAAACACATCATGCTCTGGATAAAACCTTGCTGTAAAGAAAAACAGTCTTTCTCTTGTCTCTTCCTTTTATTGGGAGCGGGAAATGATTTTCCCATTTGAGAAATGGTCAGAGAAAAGGTGACTGGTGTTTAGTTCGGCTAAGTGCTCTTGGTTTCAAATGAGCAGGTTAAACATGTTAATTTATCCCTTGTTATTCACAGAGTAAAATACACAATTATGATTCATGTCAAGTATTTCCAAACTGTCTCCAGTATTGATTCAAGCTATTTGTATGAAGATCCCGAAATATCTCCTCTCCACCCCACTCACCATCTTTCTGTCTGTACTTAACAGCTATTGCAAACGACGAAAGTTCCATGGAGAAAAATTTGCCATCATGTTTATGTTTTTTTACATAGATAAAGCACAAGTATATTTATTCTTCTTTTCTTGGATATCATAACCTTTGCCTGTACAAAACACTTCTGCATTTTATTGTTTTAATAGTTACTCCTATTAGTTGCTCTTTTACTAGTTGATTGTACAACTCCATGAATGACTTCATAGTGTATATTTTGTAACGGAAAGCATCACTGCTTCTTATGCAAGTCCAGTGATGTATTCCAGTCATGATATTTTATAAATATATGAATATTAATCCCTAATTTATTTTTCATTGTCAATAAATAAATTTCCCCCATACTAAACATTAGGATGACTGACCTATTTCTGACATTGAAAAATAAAGCTTTGAGATTTAGCAGTGTTCATCCTTCAGGAAAAAAACTACAGCTCCAGTTTCATAAATGGCATTATTGCACCCAATATGTATTAAATTTAGTGCTATGCCTTTTACATAAAGGAAGCAAAATGACTTGCAAAGGATACCATTTGTGCCACAAGAATCAAGAACATCATTCTGAATTCAGATTAAATTGGGTGAGATTCTTCTGTGCTCATAGCATTGTTCTGGGTGCCACTTGCCCAAGCTCCCTGAAATAATTTCCATCATGGGTATATAAACTGTTTTTCCAGGCAGTGGGTGCAAGCATCAGCAGGACTCCACCACATTTCCTCCTTTTTGATACTCGTCACATCACACTTCAGGAAGTCGTATCTTTCAACAAAACTGAGTCGGCCTACTAATTCCTATACAATCTACACCTTCAGTAGAATAACTTTCACGAGTTAATACATGTTTAAAAAAAAGATTGAACTCAAGAGACCGGGTAGAACTGGAGCATAACTTCAGGAGCACACCACTGAAAGCATATCAAGCTAATTTTAATAACTGAAGGACAAGGGGAAGGTAAAGAGTCTTTATTTCCCAATTAGAGAGAAAAAAGAAGAGTCAATTTGGGGATCTTGGCCAGCCTTCCCAGTCACAGTGAAAGTACCTGTGGCACAAAGGGCTTCATGGGAGCACTGCTGAGTACACAGTGGAAGCACCACATGGTGACACAATTATTACACCACTCATATCTATCCAATTACTCTGTGATGCACTTTGGAAAGTTAGATGCTCTGATAGGAAAGTCTGTAAAAGTTATTCTATTTTATTCTAATTGGTTCTGTGGACATGAAATTTATTCTTATTCTGGCAAATACTCCATCTTTTGTAAGATCCAGGATATCCCTTAAATGATTAAGAGAGATTTTACATCATAATGTGTCACACTTAATACCAAACTGAAGTCTTGACATGCAACTGACAGTTAAAACTGTTGATGAATCTTTACTGTATATGAATCTATATGCATATATGTATCTTCATATATATATATGAATGTATACTCTCGAGAGTATAAAGACATCCACGCTGAATCATACCAATGATTCATCTAAAGATTCCTTTTTTACAACAGTAGCTAATAGCAAATGCTTAACTACATGATGGGTATATGACTCGTTATCTTTTAAATTTCCCTCAGTTTCTGAAATTCAGTAGTTTAAAGATGTGCAGGTCAACACTTGCATCTGGACTATCTACCAGTGGACCTTACTAATTTATTTTCTAATCCATTTGTATTTTTTCCTAATTGATTTATAATTTTGACCACAATAACACTCCATGAGAGTGAACTGAATTTGTTTTGTCTTAAAAAATTCTTCTACTGCTGTTACCCAACTTCTTTGGGTGCCCTCTTGTTCAGTATCAGAAATGGAGAACTGCTGTTTCCTCTTTCCCTTCTACACATCACTTACTGTAATTCCTTCACTAAACACTCTCCTCATCTTTATTCAAGAAATCTTGCCAGTTTATTCTATCCTTGCATGAAAGTTGCTCAAGTAGTTGTGATCATCTTCCAGAATCATTTGTGAAAGTTCTCTATATCCTTTATACATGGAAGACCTGAGTTGCATTTCTGGTATTCAAAATACCAGCATTATTGGTAAGCATTCTAATTCTATTTTTCCAAGCACTGTTCTGCCGTTTCCAGAGATCAGACTACACCAACACTTCCTTGAGCAGTCATAGATAAAAAAAACTGCAAGTGAGCTCACTACAAAGTAGGAAAGTAATACAGTGTTTTGGGGTTTAAAAACAAACAAGTCAGTGATGTAATTTCCATTATGCTTGAGGTGGCTCAATTCGATCATGATGTGAATGCTCTAAAGAGACTGTTGTAATTCATGCGTATGTTTTGTTGCGGTAAGATTTAACCAACTTAGAAAAACTTTACACACAGACAGAACCAAGCACCCCGCTGAAACAGAGAGTGATAGTGGTGTCAGAGAAATATTGGAAGAAATCTATAGGTATTTGGGAAATTCTCAGGAGAAAACAAAGATAAATAAAATAATTGTTACCTCCTTAGCATTAGATTGTGTTATCTTGAGAAAATTAAATATTTAATTTAGTCTCAAAAGATGTTTTCACTTATTTCAACCTTTTAAATTTCCTGTTTCTTCATATTCTCTCATGTAATGCTCATCTCTCTCTGTCTTCCCTTAATCAAATCACCTTCCTTCTAGCCTTTCCTTATTATTTTGCAAAGCAGTAGGAGCATAATGTAGTTCTGCTGTGTGTTTTGCCACCAAAAAAAGGGAATAGTCCTGGTTGCGTTCTGAAAAATGGGGGAAATGGGAGATTTAGTCTTCAGCTTATCTCTATCTCAACTTTTTTTAAAAGCCCTTGACATATGAGGAAATTTACAGATGGTAGCTAGAGTCTATTTCCAAGACACTATGGAAATCTTGCTAGAAGAGTATGTCAGCAAAGAGAACAAGCCAAAAACCTCCAGTGCATGCTATCCCAAATGAAGTGGAGGGAAAGGTGAACCTTTAACTCTGTTTCAAACTGTATTGATGCTTCATTGTCAGCTTCACTCTATTTCTAGTACACTTTTCAGCAGCTGAGTGCCATTTCCTAGAATTCACATTTTGCTTGTGAAATTCTGTTTCTTTTTATTTCAGTTCTAATTCCATTCATATCTAGGAATGGAAACAAGCAGGAATGCTGTCTTTCATGTTCCTCTGTCAAAACGAAAAGGTGATTGGCCAGCTGTTCACTCTCCCTTTAGATACAAAATATATTTTTCATGCTTAAAGACCATGTATTTTATGAGGAGCAAAGTCTACACAGCTGCAGTGACCTGCATTGCATAGAAAGTCATTGGAGTTTTTCAACAATACTGGGAAAGCATTGTCCCATTTCCAAATCCCACCACAATGTTATCAGTTCTCACTAGAGAGGAAGCCTACCATATGGTTATTTTTTTCTGCATAGAACAAAGATAAATACTTCTTAGCAATACAGCTCCTTCATCTGATTGCCAAATACGATTAATTTTTAAAAGACAGAAAAAGTTTAATCAAGTCCCCAGTCTCTCTTTTGTATTTTGAGGTTTATTGTAGAACAGAAGAAATCCAATATGGGAATGTCTTTTAAAATACCAAAAGAACTGGCAAAACAGTCAAATGAAGATAATCCTGGTACTTCTGACTCACTTGGAGACAGTCTATCCAATACAGTGATTTTGACGACGACAAATTCTCATGGGTGCAAAGTTCTTTATTAATTTTTCACCAGCATAGCAACCAGTTCGCACAAGATCCATGCATGGCTTTATTATTCCTGATCCCACATTACCCAAAATTTTCTCAGTGGAATGATATTATCAACTTCTTAAGACTCTGCTGCAATTAGAAACGCGCGAAAGAAAGCAGGCTTCAGCAGTTTGAGCTTACTCTTTTCATTATTCTACTTTTGCAGCTTAAGAAGAGACAAACACATAAGCTTGCCCTTGCACTGTTCTTTTCTTTTGGAAAGCAAAATTTCCCCTAAAGCTTAAAGCTTCATCCTGATATTGTCAACCAATCTTTGCTCCATAGTAAATTGCAAAGTAGTTAATTTATAAGCACTGTCCATTATTCCAGAATTCTTTCTTATTTCTCAACAGTACCTCTGCATCTGGAATGATGATACAGATCCCCAAAAATGCAAGTACTTAGTGTTTCCGTGGATAAGCAAGCATGCTGAAGTTGCCTATTCTCAGAAATGTAGACATATATAGAAATTATATCAAGATACAAACAAGAATGATGCACTCTGCGCACCTCTAAATCTGGTATTTGGTTTGTCTCAAACTTCCACCAAAATGAGAAAACAGACGAGCTGGAGATGTGACCATACCGATACGAATTCAGTCTTCTGCATATTGTGTTTGAATGTAAGTGTCAGATAAACTGCAGACCAAGTTGTAAAATATACTCATTTTAAGTAATTCATTTTCCCTCTTCCACTAGCAAGTGTCCTACCTAATACCACTTATTTATACCCCTTCTGACTGCATGGATTGCAGGACTGGATTCCTTGTAAGCTCATCCTTTTCACTGCCAGTGTGACATTTGGAGAAGGTCTGATGCAGAATTCCTTATCAGTTGAGCTGTGCAGCCAACTGAAAGCTAGTAATGTTTATACAGGTTTACCCCACAGCCTCCTAGGCAGAAGATGAACTCTAAGGTGTATGGCTGTGCCTTCGTCATCGGAAAGCCCTCTGGTCAAATACATTTAAACTAGTACAACAGCTGCAGGACAAATTTTGCACTCCCTCAATATGCCTGTGGTCTCTCTGTAACATTAAGACAGGTGCCAAGCTAGAATACCACAGAAATCAGCACAGGGAAAACAGGGCCTGAAACAAAACATTACAATACAGCCAAAGGATGAATGACACTATTCAGTCCTTACCAATGGCTCTTGTTTTCAAAACTACTGCTCTTGACCTGGAGAGCACATAATAGGAATTATTAAAAAAAACTTTTCCTTAATGTAGGCCTGTACAGAGTAATGTCTCTAAAGTAATTTCAAAGTTAAAAAAGAAGAAACCACTGAGAATGCTGATTGGTAGATAGGAGACTGTGGGAATAAGTGTGTTCAAAGCAAAGCCTTCTTATCCAAATGAAGAGAAATGAGGAAGCAGCAGTTAAGACAGAAGTGCAATGCTGAAGCCTGATCTACTTCAACTCAGCTTATTTTCCCCATCACTGAAAAAGGGCAGCTGCATCATCAGCCACAGTCAGAATGTTTTTTTCCTGTTAAATAGACAACTTGTCAGGCAGGTAACTAAATGTACAATATTCTTCAGCAATGTAACTTAGGAAAAGAATCAACATGCTAGGCACGACTTTCACAATAAAATAATTTATTACTAAACTCTTGTGGCTTCAAATATAGCTCTGATGGCAATTTCTCAACAGCCCTTCACTGAGCCAAAATCAGCTGAATCTTAGTGGAAAAGTGTGAACTTTACAGAAAGTAGGGCTGATTAAAACAATACCTCTCCAATAACCTCAAACTTCCCACACTAGAATAAATACATTAATTTATCAATTAAAACACTACAATTTCATTTTTCCACTGTGATGATGTTAATTTGCATTACAAAAAGGTAAACCTTTAAAAGGGCTAAGCTTCATCACATCTAAACAATGGAATTTCAGTTCAAAGAACTCCATACAGTAAAACAGAAATAACCACATTAAATAAAGACCTTCTTATGAAATCTGAATATATAATAGTATTATTTTTAAAGGGCACTAATTTGCCATTGGAAAAATCTGTTTCAGGCAAATTACTTTCAGTGCAGCTTGTCTGCAACTATTGACGTGAACCCTTATCGAAAGGACCATGTGTAATTATTATGCTTTTTCAAGATAAAAGGCATATATTCTCACAAGGATAACATATATTCATATGGTGACATATATTCTTACAGAATTTTTACCTTATCATTTGAACTCTTATTGTTCCCCCTAATATTACCCATGTGAACTCAAAATGGTTGACGAACCCAGAAGCCTTGATAATTCAAAACTATCAACTCATGCTGCCACAGTAACGATCTTTACTCTGTATTTGCTACATGTAAAACGCAATGCTGTTTTGCACTTTGATACTATGAGGAACACAGAGAGTTCTTAGTCCTTTGTAAACTTTTAGTCATGAGAAGTGTACTGCACTCAATAGGAGATACTGAGAGTTTCTAAACTTTCAAATTTACTCATGTTTGCCAGGGACATTATTTAAGAGAATGGCAGCAGTATGCACTTGTTTGTCACCGTAGCATTCTGTACCCTGAACCTTTGAGTGTTGTTTTTTTAGTCTAGCCATCCTCACAACAAAACCAAGCACTTTGGCATTCTCAGTGTCAAATACACTCATTTCTAAACTAACTCAGCTGAGAGGACAAATTTAATTGTTTAAATTGCCTTAACATAAAAGATGTTCCCTCTCCAATTTCTCTTTCAGGGTTATCCATTTTGTATCATTTAGACTACCCCTCACTTTCAGATTTGCATATTTCTGGTATTAGCACTTACAGGGAGAGCTTCAAAATAGTGTGCATTATTCATGCATTTCCTCATCTAAACATCTGTCGCATGCCTGATGTTTGTCAGAGCCAAACCCATTAAAGGCTGTAAAGTTGACATACAGTTAAAAAAAAACCCAAACACCCAACCAGCAAAACTATTATAATAAATGCCTTTGGATGTTTTATATTACAGCAGGGAAAGAATTGGTGTCCTTTGTTTAGCCAGAAATTATACTAGATGTACAGAACAGTCCCTGAGCCAGTATTTGCTGACTAACTTCTCTGCAAAACTTCATTCACATCCTGGAATAAGATGTGTGTCATTTGTTAAAGGCAACGGGCATTAGCTGCTGTGAAAGTCCTTTTCTAAGTGGTTCGTTTATGCAGTTAGGAACAGGACTTCTGCACTGATTAAAAGTGACATGGTGAGCTCAGAGAAGTGTGATTGTTCTGGGATATCCCTCTGCAGGAAGCAGGAGGGAATAAATATGTTATAATGCAAATTGTCTTTAGAATCTTACAAATCCCTGCTACAGGGATTTTGTTTCTTAAGGATTTCTGTTTCACTTGTAGCTCTTCAAGCTAGAATTTTTCTGTGCAACAACATTGAGGCTGATTCTCGAATAACAACAGGATTTTTTTTTTCTTCCAGCAGATACAGAATCAATACCATAGAGCTATACAAAAATTATTCTAACATTTGCTGACCAATATTGTTTTAGAAATAAATCAGCAAAGTTGAATTGTCCTTATTGGATGACATTTGCAAGACTATATAGACTGTAAAAAATGTTGGTATAGAATTTAGAACGTTTTCACAAAGACCAGAAACATTCCCGTGCAATCTATTACCTTCAGGAGTGGGTTCAAAGCAGAATTTTCCAAAACATTTTAAAATATTATCAATGAGGTAGTAATTTAGTAATTACTTTCCTCAGCACAGGATACCTTCTAGTGCCTAATATAAAGGAGATGTTCTGTTTTGTACAATGAAATAGACTATTTTGCTGTCACAATTATAGTCAAAACAACATCTAGTATCTATTCAAAAGAATCCTGAGGTATTTCTTGTATCCTGAAAATACAAGGCAGAAATCATTTTTATTCCATTCGAGATGGTCTTTAGACACACTGAAAAGCCATTTTCATCTGAGAGGTATTCAGGGCATCAAGATCATCACTCCTACAACATTTTTCTCTTAGTCTTTCAAGGCACTCATAAAACCTCCTTGCAAGCACAGGGCTTATGATTTCCATATACATATGTAAACTCACACATTCACTAGAATTAATTTTGTAAAAACTGACTTTCTAACCAACTCACTTCCTCCTTGGTGACTGAAGGCAAGTGTTTAATGATTTCATTGATTTATGTATTATACTATGTCACCTTGAAAATTAAAAAAAAATAGTATTATTAACAACTGTCTTCATTTTCAGCAAAAGCACAAAATACAGTTTTCAGTAAGTAGCAAACACATGAGGAACAGGAGTAAATTCAACACTGCTAGTCTTCATATTGTATTTGCATACATCTCTGACTGGACAGAGCACATAGCCCACAACTGATGTGGCTACAGTCAGCCTCACAGGCTGAATATAATTCCAATACATATACATCTGTCTAAATTTATAGAGTATGAGATTTTAAAATACAGGATTGCTTCGGAGAGGTAACATCTTGAACTTCTGAATATCTTGCAGTGCCAGTGTATTAGTCAAACCTGAAAGTGAGAGAATACTTCTTAAGAATGAACATGACAATTCATACCAAAAAAGTTTCTTTTCCCCCAGCTGTTTGAGTTGAAAATGTAGTCTTACTTGTTTATTTGCAGGTGTTAGTGATGCAATGGACTGAATTTGGTAGCAAGAATTAAAACATCCTAAAGGTTTACTCTTGCTACCACCAACATTTTTGAAACTAATGAAATACATACATTCTCCTTTGTCCCATTCCATTACTATAAAATGAAGAAGAAAGCAAGCACAAGAGAAAGAATAAATTAAAAAACCCTTGAACCTCATAAAATCTTAAAGAATCTACATCAGTTTTAAATCTGTGTCAATGTGTTCTTAAGACAGCAATGGCATAAAACAAGGCCTCAAGTGTCATTTTACTTACCCACCTAAACGGACCTATGCAAAGACTTACTTTGGATGGGTTTATATCAGTACCTGAACTTCAACATCCTTATGTAAGCCTACCCTCTGACATACTGTCTTCACAATTTGTAACATTTTTATTATACACAAGGTGAATTTCTAACATGCAGTATCTGTGAAAATAAGATCTCCTGAAGATAATGTCATACTGGAGATGAGAAATACGCAGCAAAGACATGCTGGTACATGCTATTACCAAAGACAAAGGATGAAATACTAAAGGCAATGGCAGCTAATTATTCATATCAATGCCATCCTTTTTCTCCATATATAACTTGCCTGATTCTCTAAAAATTTCAAAAAAACTCATGGCAATATAACATTAGAGGACATATTTGTGGATACTATTTTGTTTAACTTTATTTCTTTTTCTATTCTTTTGACCATTTGAAATGTTGTTTCACTGCCTTTTCTCTATTTTCTTCATCTAAAATATTTGAATATAAAAAGCACAATGAAAATAGTGATTATAGTTTTCTCAAAAACATGTTAATACATCTATATATGCTGAGAAATTACATTATAAATCACAAAGCTAAAGAAATCAAAAAGGAATATTCAAAAGTACAAGCCTAGATTTTAAAGCTCAAGAATATTCACACTGTAGAAATAATAAATTTAGTAATTTAGGAAATCTGATATACTTTAGTACATTTCTGTATTTTCAAAAAGATCTACCAAAGATGAAACAAAATGAAAAAGAAAAAAATCTCATTTAGAGGGTAAGCAAAGAAAAGGGGGAAAGAACAAGGGAATTTGTACAGGAGTAATTAATGAGAATGCTAAATAATGTCGATGTCAATCTAGCACAGTATACTCATTTAGAGTGGCACAAGGTCGGAATTGTTTGTATCTGGCTTGCAGAAATCTGAAGAAACAGAAACTGATGTCATGAATATAATATGAAGAATGATTGTCAGTTAAACTTTTGATGGTAAATAACAATTTGCCATTTTACTTCAAACTATGTCAAAACCTGATCATTCTTCTCTGTGTCTTTGATTATAAAAGATTTCCATGGATAGCACTGTATTACCATTTTAAAATTTTTTGCAACATTTTTCTGACTCATCTTGACACATAGCTTTTCTGACCACTCTGCTTGTCTAGACTGTAATCAGGAAAAAATGAAGATTCCCTTGCAAGAAATGATAGCTGCATGCCTTTTCCAAAGACAGTCCCTGTATAAGGTACACATGCAAAGGACAACACCTCGCAAGAGAACTCAGTAAGAATCAGCCATCATTTACCCTAGGAGGCTTTTAAAATCTCCGCTTAGAGCATAATTTGTCAATGTGACAGTCCTAAGTGGAGAGACATTCATGTATTCGGGTCTTCTATAATGAGACTTTCACAGCCATTTTAAGGAACTAAAGTATTCACCTCTTCTCTCATGAAACATGGCTGAAAAATGCTTATGACTTTTTTGATATGGATTCAATTAGCTAAATTCTTATTTTGGTAAAAAAAAAAATCTATCCTTCTTGCTAATTATGCCTTTTGCAGCTTTGTTGTGGATATACTTACTGCACATATCTCAATTTGATTCTCCTATCATAAATTCCAGAGTTAATGTTTCAAATTTACATTAAATGCCAGTGTTTCATGTGTACATTAAATGCATAACCTTATGCAGAATATAGCGTGTCATTTTTTATTGCCTTTGATTTTGTTGTTAGAACAATACATACTCCACTGGGGAACAGTTAGCTACTTCTTCCTAATTGTTTTGTAATGATGCAGGTTTTTGAGAACTTGGTTAGTGGCCTATTAGGAAATTTCCTTGACTATATTTTAATGGTAAACATATTTCTTTAATTTTATTTTCTCTCTGTTTAAAGCTATTTCTCTTAATGTATTAAATCAGTTTCATCAAAGACAGAAGATGTAACGTTTGAAGAACTTTTGGCTTTTTACAAAAAACATAATATAGCCCCAGAAACATAACTTAATAAAGCCTTATGGGAGCTCTAACTTCAAGAAAATACAAGACCTGAAATTGCATGGTCTATTTTTCCCATTCAATGCTTGTTTATGAGTAAGAGCATGGAATTGCAAGATGATGTATTTATATATGTTAGAAAAAGCTTTTATTGAATTTTCACAGACTTTGAAGGGCATGCTTGGCAGTGCTTGAGATAAGGATTAAGGTGACATAGGTCTTACTATACAGAATTG
>Ga0181612_100899_pt1 | contig 12646 bp, 6 predicted proteins | sample HoacroProtozoa21_FD_119630 | JGI IMG/M metagenome (GOLD analysis project Ga0181612, IMG submission 119630) | Hoatzin crop microbial communities from Cojedes, Venezuel. Combined Assembly of Gp0051906, Gp0051904, Gp0051908 | reverse complement strand
GAGCGAGAGAAAGACCCTCGGAGAGGGTCTCCCTCCCCCTTCGGCGTTCTTTTTTCTCACGCAGATTAAGCGGATAAAAAAGGATTTTTAAAGATCCTTCCAAATCTGCGTGATCTGCGTGAGGAATATTTGCCAAATCAACTAGTAAAATGCTGCCAAATCAACTAGTAAAAAAGTGCCAAATCAAGTAATTTTTCAAGAGAAACTTTGTAAATCAATAAATTATGATTATCTTTGCAGCGTCGAAAAATTAGGTAAAAAATGAACGAAAATGACTATCGTCCAAGGATTGCTGATGCGATTTTGAAGGACAAATTGGAGGCAATGGGTGCGGTACTGATCGAAGGCGCCAAATGGTGTGGCAAGACGACTACCGCCGAGCGTGCCGCAAACAGCGTGTTGTATCTTGGCGATACTGACACCTTTCGCCAAAACATGGAGATGATTGATTTGCACCCTCGCGCTGTGTTGACGGGCAAGGCACCTATGCTGATTGATGAGTGGCAAGAAGCACCGCGATTGTGGGATGCCATTCGTTTTGAGGTGGACCATAGGGGTGAAGACGGGCAGTTTATTCTCACCGGCTCGGCTGCTCCTGATGCACGAAAGTTAGCAGAAATTCACCACACGGGCACCGGGCGGTTTTCGTGGTTACGCATGCGTCCCATGAGTCTATGGGAGTCGGGTGAATCGAATGGAACGGTACGTTTTGCCGATTTATTTGCCGGAGAAAAGAACTTTGGTGTGGCAGCCCCCAATCACGACCTACACGAAATCGCATTGATGATGTGTCGAGGAGGGTGGCCGGCTTCGTTGCGTAAGAAGTCAGAAAAAGCGAGCCTGCTGGTGGCAAACGAATACTATGAGGCGGTAGTTCATGCCGATGTCTCCAAGGTGGATGGCGTGCGGCGCAATCCCGAACGTGTCAAACGACTGATGCGTTCGTTGGCGCGTTTGCAGGGATCGCAGGCACCATTGACCACGATAATAAAAGATATGGCAGCTAACGATGTGGAAAGTCTGTCGCTTTCGACGGTTAGCGATTATATCGATGTGCTTAAAAAGATTTTTGTGGTGGAGGATGTGTTGGCATGGAATCCGAACCTTCGCTCGAAAACATCGGTTCGGACCACTAATACCCATTATTTCGTGGACCCGTCGATAGCTGCGATGGCGTTGGAGTTGGGTCCTGCTGACTTGGTGGGCGATTTAGAAACTATGGGTCTGTTTTTCGAGACGTTGGTGATGCGCGACCTCCGTTGCTATGCCGATGCGCTGACAGGCACTATTTACCATTATCGTGACAAAAGCGGCTTGGAGTGTGATGCGGTCATACACCTGCGCGGTGGGCATTATGGCTTGATTGAGATTAAGATAGGAGGTGAAAAGCGGATAGAACAGGGGGCAGAAACGTTGAAACGTCTTGCAGAGAAAATTGATTGCGACAAGATGAAATCGCCTGCCTTTTTGATGATAATTACTGCGGTAGGGCAGTATGCCTATACGCGGCGCGACGGGGTGATTGTGGCGCCCATTGGTTGCTTACGCCCCTAAGTTTAGTGGGGTGATAAAGAAGGCGGCTGCGAGGACCGAGGTGGTCTCGCAGCCGCTTGTGTTGTTAGATGTCAGGCGCTGGGCGCTTGACGTCTAATAGAGATTATTCTTCGTTACCCAGGATGATAGCGATAACAGCGTTGACGTCGGAAATGTTGATTTCGGCGTCGCCGTTAACGTCAGCCACACCTGCGTAGTCCTCAGCCTTGCTGTTGCCCAGGATGATGCTGATCAGGGCGTTAACGTCGGAAATGTTCACCTCGCCGTCAGCGTTTACGTCGCCTACAGCAGCTTCGGACTTTTCGCCTTGCATGAACTTATAGTCGATGTATGCGCCGGGGAAGCCGAAGCGTACGGTAGCCTCGCGATAGCCTGTGGGCAGCGCGGTAGCGGTAACGACAGCATTTACCAAGCCGGTGAATCCCTCATCATCTTCTTCATCGGTGAGGGTGATGGTCAACCAATCGGGGATGTCATCGCCGTCAACAGTGGTAACCGACCAAGCATCGTCGGCAGAAGCGGTCCAAGCATAGAATTCGATGCTGTGGGTGCTGATGGTGGTGTCTTCGTCTTGGTAGATAACTTTCTCCATTTCGCCACCTTCGACGGGGAAGGTGTATTCGCCATCCTCAGCGGTGTAGTTGAAGGTCAGGTACGGCAGTTCGGTATCCAGGAAGATGGTCAAACCGGTCTTCATTTCGCCGCTGCTGAAGAAGTTGTTCAAGCCGCTCCAGTAGGTGGTTTCGTTGCCAAGCGAGTCGGTGTAGGTGCGTTGCAGGTAAGCCAACTCACCATAACCTTCGTCGGTAGCCATATCGGCGGAAATCATAGCGGAGATGTCGGTGATGGAGTCGTTGTCGTTGTAACCGTCGATGGTGACGAGGATAGGATAGTCAACGGTGAGGTTGGTTTCATATTCCATGCCGTCTTCCTCCTGATAGAGGGTGAAGAATACAGCGCCGCTGGTGGTCTCGTCGGTGTTGGCATCGATAGTGGCTTTACCGGTGGCAATGAGTTCGCCGGGCTCCTCGTTGAGGTACACGCGACCGTCTTCTTTATAAGCGGGGATGGAATCGATTTTCCAAATCTTGCAGGTCATTTCGGTTTCGCCGGCCACATCGAGAATGGCAGTGATCAGCACCACTTGTTTGAGCAGGTAGGGAGCGGTCGGTTTTTCAAAAGCCTGACCGATACCATTGACGTTGCTGGCGTTCTTGCCAAACCACCAACCGGATTCGTTGCTGCCATAAGCGGTAGCGCCGCTGTAGTACGTCATGGTGTAGCGTTTGTCGCCATTCTTACCGCCAGCGCAGAAAGTTTTACTGCTGCGGAGGATCGTTCTTTCCCAAATGCTTTCGGTTTCGGGTACGGCAGCGATGTACGAAGAGTATTCTGCATCAACAACGGGGGCTGAGCTTGTGCCGCTCATTTTATAGCCATGCATAAAGTAGGTGTCGGAGCTGCTGCCCTCGACAGCGGTAAGTTGGGGCACCGAGTCGGTCTCGTAGCGATAGCTGAAGGTGAGGTCTTTGTCGGTGTATTGCTCCCAAATTTGCTCACCGCTAGTCCAGTGTTGTACGTCCCATGTATAGGTGGCAGCGTCGGTGACGTTGTCGCTATTGTTGACGAAGGTGTATTCAACGAAGGGTTTCATAAACAGATAGGGTGCATAGTAAGAGCCACTATAAGCGCCATCAGCGATAACGACGCTACCGGCGAATGCGCCTGCGGGACGGATGTAGTCAGCAGTAATGACTGCATCTTCTGCCTTAGCGATTCTCTTGGGCATTTGTCCTTCGGGGAGCATGTGCATTTCTTTTACTTCAACCTGCGGCATGATGATTTGCGCGTTAGGTTGCTCAACGTGACCCTTTTGTTGGTAACGCGGAAGGAGCTGTGCGTTGGCAGCGGATGCGACGAGCATCGCGGCTGCGCCTAAAAGTAATAACTTCTTCATAATAAATTTAGAATTTAGTTAAACATTGAATTAATATATAAGTTGATTTTTTTTGCGTTGGCAGGCATCATGCCTTGGGGCAGCGCTGATGGCTGCCCCTAAGCGCGATGTCAGCGTTGTTATTGCAGGTTGAGCACCACGTAGGCGCTGCTGCTTTCGGTGAGCGTCATTTGGGTGGGCGCCAGCAGCGAGTTGGCGGTCAGCGTGAAGGTGGTACCGTTGAGCAATTCGTTAAGCAGGGTGTTCAGCGACGCGGCCTTCTCCAGATAGGTGAGCGAGTTGTTGTAGTTGTTCTTCTCGGTGGAGGACATCTGGCTCTCGTCGGGTTCGGTGCGGGTGAATTTCACTTGCTCATCGCCCAGGCGTTCAGCCTTGTAGTAAACGATGAAGTTAAACACCTTCTTGCTCTTGAGCTGGATGCGTACATTCAGAGCATACAGCCCTTGCTTCGACACGTAGCTCAACGTGTAGGTTTGCGGTGTGGAGCTGTTGAACGCCTTCAGCTCGCTGGCGATGGCGGTGAACAGCGAGGTGTATTTGTCGCTGCAAGCCTGGGTGTTGAATTGCCAGGTGAAGCTGTTGTACATCAGCACGTTCGACAGGTGGTCGGCGGTGATGGTGGTCTGGTTGTCTTCGCGGCAGAGCAGCGAGCCATCGTCTTGCAGGGCAAAGCGTTGCACGGTGTAGCCTTCGGCAGTGAAGGGCACCATGAACGAGAGGCCTGCCAGCGTGATGATACCATTGGCGGTCACCGCGGTGGTAATCTTGTCGGCATCCTCAGCGTAGAGGGTGAAGATTTGCGAAGCGCCGTTTTCGAGGTACCAGCGGCGGCCATTCGGCAGGTTCATGAACACGTAAGGAATCTTCGACGAGAAGAAGTTGTTCACGTTTGCCACGGTCGAGTCCATATAGGCTTCGTCGGTGAGGTCGGAGTGCAGGCGCGTCATGATGAGGCTCAGCTCATGCTTCTTGCCTACCAGGTAGAGCGTGTCGTTGCTGTAGCTCATCAGGTCGAATTCGTAGTCGCCGCTGTGGCCATAGCCTTGCTCGTCGGGGTCCTCATCGGTGAGGTCGGTGATGTCCTCGGGGTCGGCGAAGATGTGGAACACGTTGTTGTAGGTGTTGAACGTCAGCACGGGACCATTGTCGCCAATCACGTCCCAATAGGAGGTTTCCGAGGCGTAGAGGGGGTTGATGGCGCTTTCGCCCAACTTGTCGGCAATCCAGATGTTCTTGCCGGAGATGGTGACGGCTCCATTGTCGTTGAAGGTCATGAGGTAAACATAGCCTTGCTCTTCATCGTTGGCAAAATATTCCATTTGCCACCTGCCGCCATCCGCCACGAGAATCTGGCGGAAATTCGCCATCGATTCCTCAAGGCGAAGAATCGAGTCTTTATCGAAAATCTCGTCCACTTCGTTCTTGCACGACGTGAGCGTGACCGAAGCCAGCACGGCAAGTATAATCGCGAAATTAATATACTTTTTCATCTTGTTGTCAGTCATTAGTAGGGTGAAACATTACTCGATGTTCTCAACTTGCTTGCGAAGCTCAGTGATGTCGTAGTTCGCCTGACGTGTTTGAACTTCTTCGCGCAGGGCGTCTAAGTCAAGGTTCCAGGAATCTTTGAGCCAGGTGCGTGCGATTTCCACCTTTTGCAGGATGGCTTCCTTGCCATCGATGCCGTCGGTATCTTCTACGTCATACACCTTGATGCGATTGCCCTGGTCGTCGGTTTCGCGTTTGTAGTACTTCTCGCCATCAACGATGTTCACGTCGCTCTCGTTGACGTAAACGAGGTCTTGCTCGGGGTCATTGTTGGGATAGTAGTAGTAGCAATAGAAGTCGGCGGTGACGTCATCCGAAACGTCGGAAGCCCATCCGCGCGACGCCAATTCGAGGATGCGATTCCATTGCGCGTCGGTCTTGACGATGTAGTTGGCAACGGTCTCGGCAAAGTCCTCGCGGAACTCGCTGGAGGCGTAGGTAGAAACGAAGCCGAGCGATGCGCATTGGCCTTCGTTGCGGTCCTGCCAGTTGCTGGAGTCGTAGTGACCTACGCTGATGTAGTTAAACTCGCTGGGGTAGGTCTTGGTCTGGTGCAGGATGTGGGTAAACTCGTGGTGCATGGTCTTGAAGTAGTACTCGTTCATCTGGTTGAAGTCGGAGATGCGCATCGAGTTCACACGGAACAGCGAAATCTTCACGCCGCCCTCTGCCAGACCGAGGATCATCGTACCACTCGAGGGGTTGTAAGCGGGCGAGCCCACCAAAAGGATGATACGCGGACCGTAGCTCTTCAAGAAGAAGGCAGGGTCTTCGGGCAGTTGGTCGCCGGTGACAGCCTCGTAGGCGTCAAACCATAAGTACTTACAGAGCACCGCGAGGTCCACGGCGTTGTCGTAAGTCGCGGGCACCAGGTTGTAGTTCATATTCGTGCTGATGTCAGCCATCTTATAGAGGAACTGCAGGTTGTAAACGTCCAAGTAGTTTTCTTTCAACCACTTGTCGAACTTATACGTGGCTGAGTTGGGGTCCAGCACTTCTTCGGTGGTGTTGAAGATGCTCTCGCCTAAGCTTTCCTTGCCACAGGAGCTCAGCGAGACAATGCCCAAGGTCAGCATCAGTGTTGCGAAACAATATTTAAGTATTTTCATAGCGGTAACTGAGATTAATCGTTAGTAGGTACATTGTCGGATGCCGGCGCAACCGTTGCGTCGCTCGTGGATTGCACGGGACGGGGGTTGGGCTCCATGTCAGCAGAGAGCACTTCGCTCGGGATTTGGATGGCGTAGCGCGGGTCGAGCACTTGCAGCGTGTAGGTTTCGGTCGGACCAAACTTGTGGGTGATGCTGAAGCCGAAGCGCTTGATGTCGAACCAGCGGTTGCCCATGTGCACCGTTTGGATGCGGCGGAAGTGCTGGATGGCTTGCATAATCAGCCAGCCGTCTTCATCGAGCGTGTAGTTGCTCGGGCAAACTTCGTCGATGTGGAACTCTTTCTTGATGTCGTAGCCAATCTCCTTGGCATAGTAAGCGGTGATTTGCTCCAACGTGGTCAGCTCTTCCATGTTGTAGTTACGCGAAGCGTCAAGGATGTGCTCGCTGTTCCAGGCGGCAAGGTCTTGAAGCACGGCTTCTTTGTCGCCCAAGAACAGGTTGGCTTCGGCGCGCGTGAGCAGCATTTCCTCGACGGTGAACTCTGCGCGGATTTCGTGGGGATAGCCGATGCCGCTAATCTTGTCGGTGTATTCGAACTGCTCGAAAACGGTGCCGGCAAAGTAGGTGCCGTATTCCTGACCGCCGGAAGTGCCGCAATAGCCGTTGAAGCAGGGCATCATGGAGAATCTTTGCTTGGTCTTGCTGTTGGTGTACTTGCAGTTGTACCAGGTCGGGCCGGGGCCTTGGATGGTGGAGCGCTTGGCGTCGCGGTTGCAAGCGAAGCGATAACCCAACAGGCGGCGCCACCAGGTGCTGTAGCTGGTGAAGCACATCAGGTTGGCAGATTGCTCTACGCTGGTGAAGTAGCGGCCGATGTCTCGGATGTAGTAGAAGTCGGTTTTTTGCCACAGTTGGTTGAGCATCGTGGCGGGGTCGTTGCCCTTGAACGAAGCGGTAGCGTAGTCGCGTGCCTTTTCGTAGTCGCGTTTAAACAGGTAGAAACGTGCCGCGAAGGCGTTAGCCGCCGCTTTGTTGAAGTGGTATTTGGGCACGTCGTAAATCTGGTCGTTAATCAGGGGCAGACCTTCAAGCAGGTCCTTTTCGATTTTCTCGTAGGTCTCGGCTAAGGTGCCACGATCATACTTGGGGTCAACTTCGGTCTCCACCCAGGTCATGTAGGGGATACCGAGCTCGCTCTTGCTCAGTTCCGCGCCGCGGTAAGGCATGCAGAACACTTGCGCCAAGATGAAGTGGTGGTAAGCGCGAATCATCAGGGCTTCACCCTTGATAGCGCTCAGGTCTTCTTGCTCATCGCTGCTCAAGGCTACGCCATCGATGCCGTTCTGCTCGAATTCTTTTACTTTTTCGAGCACGGCGTTGGCAGACGCGATGGCGTTATAGCAGGAATGCCAGATGCCCGAGGGGGTGTCGCCGCTGGAGATATCCATATCCACATCTTCCCACTTATACACTTGCTCGTCGGCGATGTTGTAGGACGACAGGTTGTAGCGCACGCCATCGGCGTCGGGCGAGTTGTTGTCGATCACGTTGTCCGACGAAAGCTCGCACACCAATGCGTAGTTGTAGTCCATATATGACGTGATCAGCAATTGGCGCAGCTGTTCGATGTTGACCAGGTAAACGCGCGTGTCGGGCGTTTTGTCAAGGAAGTCCTTGCAGCCGGTCAGCGTCAGCATCACCAAAGCCATCATCAGCACTTTATATGATAGTTTTTTCATCGTTCTATATATATTAATGTGTAACTTTTATTCAACATTCAAAGCATCTGAATTACATACCCAGGCGCAGCGTGAAGGTCAGCTGTCTGGGGTTGGGCGATGCAACACCACCGCTGTTGAAGAACTCGGGGTCTTGGCCATTGAGTTTCTTGTCTGCATACAGCAGGCAGATGTTGGTGGCAGCCAATTTCACCGAAGCGGTTTTCAGACGAATCTTTTGCAGCAGCGAAGTGGGGATGTCGTAGGTCAACGAGATTTCTTTCAGACGAATGAAACCACCGTCGGCGATGCGCTCGGTGCTGTAGTTGTAAGCACTGTAAGCGCGGCTCAGATAGCTGTTGGCATAAACTTGACGCTTCGAAGCGATGGCGGGGATGGTGGTGTAGTTCTCATCGCCGGGCACGGTCCAGCGGTTCTTGAAGTCTTTGGTGAACGCCCTCATGTCGCTGTAGCCTGACGAGAAGACGGGATCCAGACGCAGTTTGTTGCCAAACGAATAGGTGAGGAACACGTTCAAGTGGAAACCCTTGAAACCGAAGTTGTTGCCGAAGCCGCCGGTGATGGTCGGGTCAACCGGTCCTTCGTATTTCAGGTAGCCCAAGTTCTCAAATTCCTGGAAGTTCACGCCGGTGCTGCTGATGTTGCCATCTTCGTCGTAAACCAGGGGCAGACCATGCTCATCCAGTCCTGCGAAGGGAATGGAGAAGATGGCGCGGTGGGGATAACCTTCCAAGGGGAAACCGGTACCGGTCACCAGGTCGATAACGCGCGAGCGCGATTCGAGCTTGGTGATTTTGGTCTTCGCATACGAGAACACGAGGTCGGTGGTCCAGGAGAAGTCGCCCGGTTTGATCTCTTCGAAGTTCTTGGTGGTCAGGGTGAATTCGCAGCCGTGGCTACCCATCTCGGCAACGTTGGCATACTTGGAGGTTTGACCGCCGACGCCCTGGGTGTAAATGCGACCAATCAGGTCGTAGTTGTTACGTTTGTACCAGTCGAACACCAAGTTGATGCGGTTGTATAAGAAACCGAGGTCAACACCTACGTCAAACTCGTGTTTCTTCTCGTAGGTCAGCTCGCTGTTGCCCAGACCGCTGAGGTACAGACCGGTCTCCATGGTTTCGGTCTCTTGACGCCAGGGGCGGGTGGGGTAGTACAGCGCTTCTGCGTGGGCATATCCGCTCGGGCCGCTTTCGCCGGTCAGCGAGTAGCTCAAACGCAGTTTCGCGTAGGTCAGCGCTTTCTTGCTGATGGATGACTCTTTGAAGAAGGGCTCTTCATAGATGTTCCATGCAGCCGAAACGTTCCAGGTGGGGAGCCAGCGGTTTTGCGAGGTTTGACCCATCAGGTTGGAGCCTTCGTAGCGGATGGTTCCGTTCAAGACGTAGCGACCGAGCAGCGCGTAGTTGGCATTGGCGAAGTAAGCCATGTTGCGGCGGTAGGTCTTGCCGTTGCTGTAGTATTCGCCGTTCTCTTCTTGCATTTGCTTGAACAGCTTGTAGTTGATCGAAGGAATGTTACCATTGGCATAAACGATGCCCCAGCCTTCGAAGCTCTCATAGAAGCGGTCCACGCGGCTTGCCTCCATACCGGCATAGATGTTCAGCAGGTGCTGGCCGTTGTTGAAGTTCTTTTGCCACTGACCGGTGATACGACCGTCCAACTGACGCAGCGAGTTCTTGTTGAAGAACAGGATACCACCTTCTTTCAATACCGATTCGGGGAGCGCGTTGTCCTCATCGGGGTCGGTGTAGAGGTAGGTGTTCGACGAGCGAATGATGGCGTCCTCGGGGATGATACCTGCGCGGTAAGCCAACGCTTGGTTGCTGTTCTCCAGAACGTACTGGTTACGGTCGGTGCCCTGATAACGATAAGAACCCAAGAAGTTGAATTCCAAGGTCTGGTCTTGTTTCAGGATCGGCTTGATGTTCAATTCGCCCTGGAACTTAAGGTCGGTCAGGTCGATGTCGATGTAGTTGTTTTGCAACTCGTTGAAGATGTTGAAATCGGCGTAGTTGCGTTTGTAAGTTTCTGTTGCGCTCAGGGTGCGCGCGGTGTTCAACGCATAGCTGAACGGGTTGATATCGAAGCTGCGTTTTACCTCGCCATACACAACGTCAACGTCCTGGCTCATGGTGCCGGGCGCTTTTTGCTGACGGTAGCTGTCGCTGGTCAAGATTTTCACGCGTACCTTATCGGTGATGTTGTAAATCGCGTTGGCGTTGAAGGTGTAGCGCTCTACGCGGCTGGTCTTGTACCATCCCGGATCGAGGAGCACCGAAGCGCTGGTGTAGAACGAGCCTTTGTCGGTACCACCGCTGATGCTGACGGAGTGGTTCTGCATGATGTTGCTGTTGAACAGCTCGTCGAACCAGTCGGTGTTGCGCATCTCGGCTTGCTGCAGGTAGGCGTTCTTAGCCGCCGTGGTGTTTGCCAAGCCGTAGGTGCCGTTCGTCGTGTTGTAGGTGTCGATCAAGCGATACATCGTGCCGTAGATGGCTGAGGTGGACGAGTTAACCAGCGAGGCGAACTCCAGCCAACCTTTTTGCTCCATCTCCTTGAGGATACTCATTTGCTCCTGCGAGTTGCAGATGTTGTAATCGCGGTAGCTCGGTTTCAGACGATAGGTGAACTCACCCGTATAGTTGATCGAGGTGGAGCCTTTGCGACCGGTCTTGGTGGTGATAACGATAACGCCGGCGTTGGCTTTGGCACCATAGATAGAGGTTGCCGAACCATCCTTCAGGATCTGGAAGCTCTCGATGTCGTCGGCATTCAGACCGGCAACGGCGCTGGCAATCAGGGTGGTAGCGTCACCACTGGAGAGGTCGTCGGCGCTGATGTCCACGTTGTCCTCCAGGATTACACCATCGACTACCCACAGCGGCTTGCTGCTACCGTAGATGGAGGTAGCGCCACGCACGCGGATTTTCGGAGCAGTACCGAAGGTACCCGACACGTTTTGCACTTGCACACCGGAGACACGACCTTCGAGACCGCGGCTGACGTCAGCCACACCCGAAAGTTTGGTCTTTTCGGCGGTCACGCTCGAGGTAGCGCCGGTGAATAAACGTTTGTCCACTTTCTGGTAACCGGTAACGACGACTTCCGAGAGAACTTCTCCCTTAGCTTTCATTACCACGGTCATTCCGTCTTTGGCAGCCATTTCCACATCTTCGCAGCCTACATAGGTAAACTTCAGCGTGGTGCCTGCCGGCACTGTCAGCGTAAACTGACCATCAAAGTCCGTTGCCGTACCGTTCTTCGGGTTGTTTTTCTGCACAACCGAAGCGCCGATAACGGGCTCATTGCTCTCATCTAGCACCGTGCCCGTGATTTTCACCTGCGCCGAGGCTGTCAGCGCAATGAGCACGCCGCATAAAAGCAGCAGTAGTTTCTTAAGATTCATAAGCACAAACTTTTTTTTATTGGTTATATAAAATTTTTAGTTCTCTGTCTGTCTAAATTTTCTCGCGTTTTCTCGCGCGCGCACGTGCGAGAGCCTAATTAGTGGTAGGAATTAGAAGCGCTCGCAGCGGGGGCGCCGAAGTGCTATAATTCTTACAATCAATAAAATGGCAACGCAAGTGTACGCGATAAGTACACACACGCAGTGGCAAAGTTACACTTTTTTATCAAAAAAAATAAAATTTAAATGTTAAAAATGCGATGTCGATTAAATTATTTTACGCGTTTGTCTCCAAAAATCGCAAAATTGTTACTTTGCGCCTAAAAAAACCTCACGCACATCAAGCGGATTTTTAAAGATCTTTTTTAATCCGCTTAATCTGCGTGAGGTAAAACTCCAGGCGCGAGGCTTAGTAGGTGCGTTTGACGACGCGCTCGGTGCCGTCGGTGTAGCGCGTCACCACGAGGTTCACGCCATCGAAAGGCTTGTTGCTCTCCACGCCAGCGAGGTTGACGTAGCGGATGTTTGCCACCACCTTGTTGGCAACCTCACTTTCGGTAACCGACGATTTCTCGGCAGCCACCTTCAGGATGTAGGCAAGGCCCTTGAGCGCGTTGATTTTTCCGCCCGGTCCGAATTCCACCCTGAAGCTGCCATCGGCGTTGTTGGTGAACTTGTCGTGGTCACCCGTTACGTTGATGATGTGGCGGATGCTGTCGGTGTTGAGTTCGAGGTTGTTATCGTAAGCCGCCTGCATCCACAGAGCGATGATACCCGCTGCTACGGGGCAAGCCATCGACGTGCCCGACTTGTAAGCATAGGGATTTTGCTCGTCGGTATTGGCGACATAGTAGGACTGAACGCTCTTGTTAACCGCAGCATACACCGTGTGACCGGGCGCTGCCACGTCGGGCAGCGAAAGAACGTCGTCGGTGCCACTGAGCGGACCATAATTGGGGTCGGCGTACGACGAGAAATAGGCGATATCGCCAATATCGCCCCCATAAGAGCCCAATTTTTTCTCCGAGTTCCAACATTCTTTTCGGCTCATATAAGCGCCAACGATGATGGCATTGTCGGTGTAGCTGTCGGTACCCACGCAGCAATCGTTCGACGCCGGTGTGGTGGTGAACCCGCCTAATTTTTCGACGGCAGTGGTGGTGTTGTCGTCGAACATCGATTGGTTCGCCCATGCATCGATGTAAAATTCATCTTCTTCGTTTTCGGGCTTGATGGTGGCGACGACAGCATATTTATTGTTGTCTTTGTAAAATTTGGTTGTATCATCCTCCGAGAAACCATTGGGCGACACCGGTCGCAGGTAGCT
>Ga0181612_178281_pt1 | contig 12647 bp, 8 predicted proteins | sample HoacroProtozoa21_FD_119630 | JGI IMG/M metagenome (GOLD analysis project Ga0181612, IMG submission 119630) | Hoatzin crop microbial communities from Cojedes, Venezuel. Combined Assembly of Gp0051906, Gp0051904, Gp0051908 | reverse complement strand
GACTGTGGCACGGTGAAGCATTGCTATCCTGGATAGTGTTTGGCTAGAAGCTTCAAGATGTCAAATGACCATGTTATCATTAGATCTGGAAATTGCTGGTCTTTTAAAAAGATAATAATGCAGCCAGGTTTTTATTTTACCTTTCTAGTTTTGATAGTAAGTGGTATATAGTAAATATTCAATCATCCAAAGCTTGGTGAAAAGATACATAGGAATTTCTATTACAGCGTTTATGGGTCTGTTGAGGGGAAATAGCTGTAACCAGCTTATTTGTTTTCTTTCACCAGGTCACATGTTGGTGGACTGCAAATTCATTTCATCCGATGCACGGACACGTGGTTAACACCAAACTTCTTTAGCAGCTAGTCCAAGAAAAATAAAGTTAAAAAAGAAAAGGTCTTGCTATAACACATTCAAAAACCTATCAGGAGGCAGTCTGGCAGGCTGAGCCCCACAGATTCCTGCAGGAAAAATTTGCCTCATGAAAGTCAGTCGTTCCACTGACGTGACCAAGGGCTGCTCCCATGTGCAATGGTTTCCAAAGCTCAGCTGCAGGGCTGCTTGCTTGCCACTGGAGCAAGCACTGTGTTACCTGCCTGTCTTGGCCTTATACCACGAAGAAACGGCCTCTTGGATGATTTCTTGCTCTGCATTTCATCCCAGAGAAGCATAAGGTGGGGGAAGAATGCAAGGGGAGCAGCTTGCTTATTCCTTCTACATCTGGCTGCAAAGCTGGTGAGTGATAAATTGTTTGCAAAGAGCTGGAAATGTGCAATGGACAAAACATACCCCAATCTCTGCAAGTTTGGTGAAACCACCTCTGAATTAAAAGGATGATTTAAAAAGGTGGTTCAATCAGAGAGCAGAGAAAGCTGCAAAAATTAAATGCGGTTTAATGGTGAAACATTTCCATTTTTGAGGCACTACATTAAATTATACAGCCGTATACCAAACTAACTTTCAAGTCAAAGTGACCTTTTGTTAAGGTATATTGAAATAATCTTAGTTTATGAAATATCTGTTAGGGGAAAAAAAACTAACGTGACATACATGCATTTTGCCATTTCAGATACTCATCTTACTAAATTAAAATGTACACCTTTGTAAGTGTTTGTTAGCATAAAAAGAAGCCCAAGGATACATACAGTTAGTGTGATCACACCAAAGTGTTAAATTACCTGAGCCGGAACTGCAGTAGCAGATTTCTTTTAGAAAAAGCATGGTCAAGTAGACACAGGCAGTAAGATTACCTTTAAAATGTTTTACTGTAGACCTAAAATAGCTACCCAGCTTTAAAAAAAAAGAGAGAGAAGGGGAGGGGGAAAAGAGAAAGAGAGAACATAATTTCAAAACCCTTAGCTTATTTTTAATTTATAGTCCTTGGAAAAAAAATAAGTGGATAGCCCAATCATTTATATGCCTGGGCAAAAGCAATACATCTATATAAAAGTACAGTGATATATTTCTGTTGCTAGTTTAATGTGCTGCTCTGTGCCCTGCGTGTTCTGATTCATTGGAGAGCAGCAATCATGTCGACAGGAGCTGTTCTTCAGTTCCCATCAGCGACAACTAAAGGCCAATTCAAGGTTGTGGTGGGGTCATGAATCTAACATAGTCACTGATAGAACAATTTCCCTTCCGCATGACACCGTCTGTGGGACACAGAGGGAATACACGGCAAGGACTGCTGCAGGTATCTCTTGTTATTCTCTTCCCTCCTCTCCTCCCTCCCCCCTCCTTTTTTATTTTTAATTTTTGGCAATGGTTTGCGCTGTTGACGAGGAGCCTCTGGGGAATACAGAATCAGTCAGTGGAAAATAAGAAGAGGGGAAACTTCTGTGCTTTGAAGAAACCAGCATACTCCTGGCCTCTGTTCAGGGCAACTCAGCAACCTCAGCTCAGTCTGAAAGCGGGATCCACCCCAAGACAATATGAGGTGGACATCCCTGCCAGTCTTCTAAATGAGAAAGGTGCTGGACCAAACTCCACAGTGATTTCACCTCTGGTCCAGCACCCTTTGAATTAAATATGAAGGCATTTTTACCTGGACATAACCCCACCAGAGTTCCTATCCTTCTGTGGTATGAAAATCAGACCTGAATTTTGCCTGACAGTGCTATTCTTTTCACAGGCTGAAGCCCATAGTGGTCTTTCCAGGGGACTTGGCACAAGCTTTGAACAAGTCACCAGAAAAAGAGCCAACTCCCACTATTGTTTCTGCCATACATGTCCCAGGGAGAGCAGATTCTGGACCAGATGAGTAATATTTCTTTCTGATGCTGCTATTAGTCATCACAAGACCGTACAGTTCATACGGTGCAGCTTAGCCCTGCAAATTCTGACCACCAAGCATGGGGCCAATGTTGAGGAACAACTGCATTGCAGCTGATAGAAATGCCTAATGCAGTAAGCTTTACATTGTGAAAAATTACTTGCAGTACCTCAAGTCTGCAGACTGTACTGTTTTCTGCCTTTCCTATTAGAAGAAGCAGACCTGTAGAGTATGGATCTACAGACTTTGTTAGAAAGAGACCACATAGTACTACAGCTCATTTGCAATTAATATTTAAATGATGTTAGAGAGAGCTCAGACCACCAGTTCAAAATCTAAAATAATCAGCTACAGCACAGTTATACTCAATGCTTTGTATTTCCCATGTCTAGAAAGCCAAAAGCCTAGGTCATAGCTGCAGCGAATAGGTCCAAGCTTTTCTTACAACCAAATTTTCCTCCCTTGTGCATTCTGCCCATCCCCACCCGGGGCGAGGCCATGCTGCAGAGGTCTCTGAAAAGACCGTAAGTGAACTTGACCTCGCTGAGGCTGGAGTCTTCCCTCACTGGGCTGAGCACAACAGGGCTGAAAGAATGACGACCCTTCCTGTTGACATAGATGCTGTTCGCCCAGGGTGTGGGGAGCTCGGCCAGCCTTCGGCACTGAGCCCGCTCGCTGCTTCGCTCTTCTCCTGCTGATCATAGGATCTCAGAAAGTTTTGGGTCGGAAGGGACCCCTAGAGGTCGTCTAGTCCAAACCCCTGCAGCGAGCAGGGACACCACTAACTAGATCAGGTTGCTCAGAGCCCTGTCCAACCGGGTCTTGAATGTTTCCAGGGATGGGGCCTCCACTACCTCTCTGGGCAACCCGTTCCAGTATTTCAGTCGGGAGATACGGTCTGAGACTGGCATCCTGGGTAGTGGCATGATGCTGATGCTGTGCTTGGCAAATTGGAGAAGGCCAGGTTACTTAGAGTACAAAATCTGTATGTACCCCATCTGAAAATGTGCTATCAAAATATTTTTTTATTTCTCCAAAACCACCAGGAGTTATACATGCTGTGAGTTCACAACAACTCAGTTAATTCATGGCTGGAAGAGAGAAGTCATTGGAAGTTTTACTTCAGTTTAGATTCCTGAAAACATCTTAGAGTGTCTCAAACTACATCCTACCCAGTCTGGGTTTGGTAATGAAAAGAGACTGGTTATCAGTAGAAGTCAATGAGCCTGGAAAGATTCACCAGACTGTTGTCTGCGACTCCTCTGCAGTTGGCATTGTCTGTGTCCAGTTCTTAGAAGACAGAAGTCAAACCAAATAGGATCTCTGTGATGCGGTGATGGAAATACATGCACATGGAAAACTTAGTCCTTGTGCACTCATAACGACAGACAGCATGTAAAGATATTTGAGCTACGACATGCATTCTTTTGGAGCATGAGGTGGCTCTGCCTCAAGCTCTGTGTAGTATCTCAAGCAGAATCATGTAGAGATAAGGTTACACTTCAGGATGGTGTTCAGGATTTGAAATACGGCCTTGATTCCAAACTGGGACTGTTTTTTCATTACAAAGCAAGAGTCAAATAACAACTTGTTTTCCATTTGCCAATTTTGACCCTGCTTGGCATTGACTCTAATGGATTTTTGAAGGGATTATCATGTAGCTCATTTTTTGAAATGAAGATCTGTTCTGAGGGGCCAAACCTGGGATATTTACCCCTTAGATAGGTATGTAGGAATTGTTATTTATTAGAAGTTTGTCCTCATAAGTTGCTAAGCAGCTGAAGGGGGGAAGATAGTCCTGTGCCTGTGGCAAGAGACAGTTTCCAGCTACAACAGAAAAACATGTACCACAATTTCTTCATGCTCAGAATGGATTAATACCTCCATTCCTTGCTCCCTAAAAGACCTGCTTGAGTGTTTCCTGGGTCTAGATAGAGCTGTGCTGGAGATGGTCACTGGTTTTGAAACACACAATATTCCTCCTTGCTCATTTTGTTAATTTGAAGTTTGTTTATTGATAGAAATAGCAAAAGGATCCAGAGAGAAATTCCACCTCTTCGACACAGTCACTGTAGTAGTGAAACTGGAGAGTATCTTGTGTCACACATCTGTACCTACTGTCATTGCTCTTGCTGACATGATAAAGGCACGACGGTGCAGTTCAGTCACCTGTTGCCGTGTAGAAGCCAGCTCATTTACCGCTGCCCTTCTGTTCCAGTTCACCAGTTTCCTGTTACTGGCATCTCCTTTCCATTCCTGTTCTGCAACAGTCAGCCAGCCTCCATCACACAGCTTTGCCGAAAGCTCTGCCAAGACAAAGAGGAGAAAAGCGTGTGCTTTTCAGTTTGGGGCCAAAACAAGTTTAATTACAGTCAGTGTCAAACTCCTAGATTTCAGGATGCACAATTTCATCCCCTCTGAGTCGAAATTGGTACCTTTTCCCCCTCATGATCATTAACACAGGTAGGACAAATGAGGGACTGAGATGCACTCCCACGTTACACCTGGTGACCCTCTTCCTTCTCCCGCTGACAAAGCGAGAGACCTTTCTCACTCCCAAGCCTGAGAGCAATTCTGCCTAAGCTTTAAGTGCTTTTGTGTCAACCCTCTTACTAGACGTGTTTCCAGGTTCCTCTGAATCCGCCTCTCATGGCAGAGGCCTTGCTGAGCAGGCTTCCTGGGGTGGCATCCCTTGGAGGTTCAGATGAGCTCTCTGGTTCAGCCAAGGGCTTATAAAATCTTCCTTGAGCACAAGACACTCATAGAAAACTGAAGACAGACAGTCTCAGGGAGTTTATTATTATTCACGCTGTTGTCTTACAGCAACACCCAAAGGTCAACGGCACTCACAGTTAACACCTTAAATTTGGCTGCTCTAAAATTATTTTTCACACAGCCTTCACTAAGGGAACTGAGAAAGCCTTATAGGGACATTCCCAACCTTTGTATGCCCATATATGTGGCTGCCTCAAAACAGACACTATCAACTCACATATTGCTTAAAATCAGGTTTTATTTACTGATTACAGTTCTGATGTTATCTTTTAAGTTTAAAAGAAGCTTTAGTCCCTCTGGTAGCAGCTGTCTTCTCCCATTTGAAAGCATCCGAGGAGTAACTATCAACTTATAGCTTCTAATATCTTTGAGGCCACCCTATAGCTCTCTGCTTTAGTTATTCACTCCTAAAATCTCATCCTTCCTCTGTCATTTAGTAAAAACTGAATCTGGATGAGCCAGGCTATGTCAGAGATGGGTGCTGAAGAGCCCTTGGCATTTAACTGGATGGTTTTAGCTGGGTTTCAGTTTAAGTGTTGATCCAAGGCCGTGCACAGCAGAGCACAGGGAGAGAGCGCTGAGCTACAGCTGCCCCACACCCATGTGCCTGCCCTTGCGCAGAAAGGCGAGGAGCCGCCGGCCCTCAGCAAGGCTCTTACGTGAGAGGCGGCATTGCATTGCCTGAGCAGTACGATGCAAGCTTGGGTGGTGCAAGCGTCTCTGCACCCGTGACACGAGGTAGGCTTGCCCGTAACACCTTTGTCCTGCAGCCGTGCTTGGAGGCGGTATTCACATACTTGTCCTGGTGCTAGCTTTAACCCTGTCTGTGGGCCTTGATTCTGAGTGGTGGTGGACTATCTCAGTACAGAGTGCATTTAATTTCATGAACTTCAGCGGTAATATTTGCAAAGCAGTTCAAGATTTGCTTCTTATCAAGCGGCCTGATATCAGGCCACTGGCACCACTGTTTCCTAGTGAAGGAGAAATCAAGAACTTAGTGCCTCAGACTATTCGTAGGCCATCTTACTTTATTTTCATATTCACTAGCCTGGAGTAGAATTTTTTTTAATTACACCCTCAGGCTGGATACACCTGCTTCTAAGTACGCTGAAAGCTCGTAGTTGTAGAGAAGCAGCTACAATACCTCTGTTGCTACTCGCCTTTGCTCTCCCATCATCAGGAGTTAAGAATAAAGCCAGTATTTTCTTCCAGACTAAAATCTTCCTCATTTGGTAAAAGAATAATATATGACGATGTGTGTGTGGCAGCACCATCCGTAGCCCCTGTCTTTACATCTGTGACGAGGACAAAGCAGAACAGCGATGAAGGAAACCATCCAGTGAGTAAATATATCAAGTATATGCTTTGCAACTACAGTAACCCACTGTGAGAATGGGAACCATTGAGAGATCTGGAGATTTTGTCTGGAGGAGACTGATCATTTCTTCTATTTATTGGCTGGCATGATTTGTGTTTGTGTTCTGTACTTTTATTCCTTTACCCAGTCTTTCATTTTGGCTATATCAAAACCTACTCCAGTGCTTCCAGACGCTGCAACCCTGAGTTAGAGGAACCAGACAAGAAGTCCTGCCAAATTCCTGAGAGTAAGCTGTAGTTTTGTGTCAGCATTGTCTTCTCCTCATAAAAATGAAGGGTTTTCAAATAAAACTCTGTTGGCCTCTGGCTTGGAGAAATGTCTGTTGATCCTGTACATCAGAGATGCTGATGAAAACCACCTTCATGTTCCCAGTTAATTTAATACTACTATTTACTGTAATGTACTGCTTGAATTGCAGTAGCACTTAGGATTCCTAGTCACAGACTAGGGCACCGCTGTGCTAGACACCAGGCAGACGCAGAACAATAAAGAAAGTCCCTTCCCTAAAGAATTTGCAGTCTTTGGCATGAGTATGGTCATCATAAAGACGACAATCTTTTTTTCCAAGAAACGCTTCATCTTGTTAATTATCCCTTGCAATTAGTCTCATGGGGCTCCACTTCCAGCAACACGCACCTGTTGATGAGTGCAGCCTGGTCAGAGCTTAGAGAGACTTTGATTCTTCCATTTTTTAATGAACAACAAATGGTGCATTAGAGATGTTTGCTCCTTCAAATATGCAGACATCTGAATTTCTAATTGTTTAGCATTAGTCATAACTTAAGTAGGACAGAGCAGGTTCTACATATAGCCCGTTGCCCAGCCATTCAAGACAGATAGTGTGTTTGTACTTCTTCCCTTATTTCCTCACTTGAAAGGGGTGACAAGGCAGTTGCAACATCTCTAGACTTACGGATTCCAAAATTGTGCTGCCACCATCTCCTTCTCTCCCAAATATTGCGATGGTTTTCAGAATTGTGAGATTTTTTGAGAAGATGACACTCTCAGCATGTCTGGTGTTTATTTGGGGCTTCTCAGTCTTGATGGTATAGCTGGGTGATTTCTTTAAGCTTGAAGGCTAAACTTTCTTTTTCAGCAATGATTGAGGTTGTAACAGGATTCCAGGAGCAGGAGTTGCCCTTGGTATCACAAATCCCCTTTAATTTTTCATTTATCAGTCTCATTCTCATGTTGTATATACTCTTACAAGTGAATGTATCACGTGTCTTACATTACGAAGGAAACCCTGGTTCACACCGAACACTCACGGTGAATGTTTTGCCATTGAGTGAGGCTTTTGCTTTCTCCAAATTCCAACTCCAACATTTTTCTTGTTATATTCTCCTCCAGCAGGAGAGGGGTGGGTTGGCCACTGAAAAAGCATAGCCCCAGCAGCTGTCTCAGCTTGCTTCCACCCAGACGCTGGGAAATGCCGCACCAGCCCAGCTCTGCTCAAATGCTTCTCGTGATTTTCGTGGTGATCCCAGATCCGTCACCCCAGCAGCACAGTTTCTCCATGCTTCTGACACGGATACAACTCTGGGGATGAACGAACTAAATTTTGCTGCTGACGCTAACGGCTGATCGCAAGCTGGGTGCTGCACGTGATGAGAGCAAGGCAGGGTCGCTAGTGTCAGGAGGGTGTTCGATGGCTGAAGCCATCACTGGCTCGGTGGTCCTTTCCATTGGGATGTCCTAGCCGGACAGACAGGTTCTCATCTGCTCCTGGCCTTTGGTGGATGGTTCCTCACTGACTACCTGGAACAAGCCATCTGCAATATGGTCCCAGCCTTGTGGGGTCCCCTCTGTGCCCCTCTCTCAGTGCCGAGCAAAGGGACAGCTCTGGGCTCCAACATCCCAGGGGCAGGGACATGCTGGGGGAGAGGCAGCGTGGGTGTTCCCACCTGCCCGTCCTGGCAGGCCCACCTTGGTCTGCCCTACCTCCCCCTGGCCCATGTGCCCGATGCCTGCCCTCCTCCAGCTCAGCATCCCCCTCCCGCCCGGCCGAGCTGTACCCTGCTGCCCGTACCAGCTGTGCGTGTCCTCATCTCTGCCCCCGCGAGCTTCAGTGAACCCGGCCATCCCAGTGGGCTGCTCTGGATGTGTGCGAGACCCAAACCCAAACCCTGGTCCTTGCCCCGGTCTGTGCCAAAGACGGACAGAGAGATCAGGCGCTCAGCTAACCAGTGAAATTTCTCTCTTGGCCAAATGTACCAGACGCCGAGACAACCGATGGCTCGGCGCTCGCGGGCAGTGATTGTTTGATGGGTTTCCCTGTTGCTACCAATGATTGTGAGATGAGTGCCTGTAGCGTTATCATTAATGGCGTAGAGGGCTCACATGCGTACCCACACAGCCTTCTCCAGGCCTTATTCGAGAGCAAGAATAGCAACTGACAAGTCTTGTGAGGTAAATATAAAGGTCAGCTGTTGCCTCCCTGGATGAGGGCTGTCAGGAGGAGAGAGGCGCAGCCCTTGCTGCCTGCACGCTACTCCCAGCCTGCGTCTGCAACATCCCTTTGCCGCTCAGCAGCTGTGAGCGAGGCTCTGACGGGTCCAAAAGTGCTCTTTGGTGATGTCCAAGAGGGTATGGGAGGAGCTCCTCTCCATGTTCCACGCGCTGGTGGGAATACCCCCCCAGGCACGCAGGGCTTTGGGCACGGGGAAGGCTCTTGCTAGGGCAGAAGGTCCGTGCCTGTGATTCCTGAGCAGCGTGGGGTGGCCTCTGCTCAGCCAGGGCTCAGACTTTGGGAGGAAAACTGTCCCTCTGCAAATCCACCCGCACATGAGCGGCTGCGAGTGGCTCTGTTCCTCCCAGACACGGTGGAACCGAGAGGATATTCCCGAGGAATTGTTCCTTCTGCTGAGACCCGCAGCCCATAAAATTGTGACTTGTGGGCAGCCATCTGGGATCATGAGTATGAACATTAAGTCGTGAATGAAAATAGTCCTCTGGCTGAGCTCATGGACTTGGTCTTGGAAAACGCAAGATTCACTGCTGCCTCGTACACAAATCCTTGTGGGACACTGGATGTCTTCACCATCTCATGTGGTTTTTCCCCACTGGAAAGTTTGGGAAATTAAGGTGCTTTCCTCCCTCTGTCACAGGACCGTAGGAAAACCTGTTATAAGTTATAGGTGGAGCTCTGCTACGATGGTGAGATGCACCACAGCAAACCCCTGTGACAGGAGCACATGATTCCCTTCCTGGAGCAAGGTCATTGAAAAATTGGAAGAGAAATGAAAACTGAATGAGAGAATTCTGAAGTCTGCTGTGGTCAGAAGAAAGGGCAAATAGCTGAGCTCCTTATCAGTTTTGTTCTTTGTCCTGACCTAGAACATACTCTTTTGTATTTAATTGATTTTTATTCATTTTTATAACTCACTTTAATTGATGTTCTCTATGATTATTCTAGCAAATTCAGTCTGCTGAGGAATAATAGGAAAATGTATTTTGTTGTTAAAAAGACTTATCACCTTCAGGCATAGTAAGATATGCTGAATTTTTTTCTTTTTTCTCTAGATTGCCCTAGAATCCATAACATTTATGACCATCAGATTTAGATTTCATAGTATCAGGAGTACCAGACGGTGAAACGGAAATGTAATGCAGGCGTGTGTCAGTGTATGATTGCTGACACCTCAGAGTGGGCAAGATGTGCTGGAGTTCACCTGAAATAAACAGTCACAGAACATAAGGTCGCATGTTAGAGAGCCAATAGCAGGGATCGGGTAATGGTGGTGATCACATGAAGTGGTTATGTGAGATGATGTGGATATGTTTGCTGAACGCGACAGTACCAGAAATCCCTACCACCTTCTGACAAAGGCTGGAGTGGTAATGAAATATTGCACCGTGGTAGAAAGCTATTCTACATCTAGTGAGTGTTTTCTTCCATGTTTGTAGCTGGACATCTTAAAAAATACCTGGGGTAAGAGCCATGCCCTCAGTTTAACATCATCCCTTCTGCACTGCTGTTTTTAGAACTTTGTGATCTCTCTGCTATGGTCAGTCGGTGAGGAAGGGATTCTTCTCGCCTCGCATTAGCTGTCTAAAAAATCAGTGACTAGGCTAAGGTAGTTGTCTGCACTCCCCTTATAGACAAGGGAACGAGGTGAGCTTCTCGAGAAGCCTGAAGGTACTATTTTGTGAAGGGAGGTATCATGCTCTGGGCATGCTTTTGCTTTCCATTAGCTACTCAGGGTAGCTATAATTGCCTTTCAGTAGGTGCCTGAGTTTGAGATCACTCAGGCCAAAGGGCAGGTGCACCCAACCCAAGTCAGCAGAGAGGAGATGGGCCTCGCTAGCGCTTCTTATTTCTAGATGGTGTTGCTTTGTGATTCACTGCAAAACGTCTGTTTGCACCTGATGTTTGCAGAATGAGTCAAATCATAGGAATACTTCTCTTATGAAGGGTATGCCAATCTAAAACTATGTCCCTAAACAGAAAACTCTAGTCCAGATACGCCTGATACCTGCCTTGTCTCTCTCTTTCACCCCTCGGGTGAGAACCCAGGATTTCTTCTGCCGTAATCTCCTCCAAGAGTAACAGCTGAGATTTCACTCAGAAACTAGTGACTCTGGAGAAGGCACTGCTATGTTCCTAGGCAGTCAGTTCTGCATTTGAAGTACTGAGGGAAGTACTTTCTGGTTTGTGTATCTGTAATATTTTATATTCCTCATTATCAAGGCATCCAAATATCTCACAGTCTTCCCTGCGTTTAAACTGTTGCAAGCCCTCTCACACATAATTCAGGATCTCTGGGGGAAATGGGGTAATGTGACCGTTTTGGATTAGAAACGAGTGTGTGTGAGACACTGCCGATGCGGCTCAGAGCCAGGGGTCGGGAAAAAGCAGGTGAAGAACCTGGCAGGTTGTGCAGCTCCTGTGAAAACTGCAGGAGCTCTCCTAGCCCACTCCTATGCTGTCTTTGCTACCCCTGTAATTCTTCAAGGGACAAAACTGTCTGCCTAAAGGGACCTGAATAATGTTGCAAATTATGAAAAACATAAAATAATCTGAGCCAATTCTCACTGGCATCAATCTTTTGGAGAGATGCAGCTCTATGTCTTATTCAGATCTCACCCACGACACCAAAAAATGTATTTGGATCAGAGTGCTTCCTTCTTTACATTTATGATCACATTATTTTAAGAGGTTTTTGTGTCTTTAAAAGATATATTAAACCCAGGAATGGAGACACTGTGATAAAACCCACCCCAGAGCACGTCTGGAGGGTTTGAGCTTAATAAGTGCCTCTTGCATTTTCCATCAACTGCTTGAACTTCGCTCCTGTTTCTTTGAACCTCTTGTTGTTCTCACTGAAAGCGGTGCTGACATGCTTTAAAAGCATACAAATAGCTCCTGCTGTGACTATCCACACAATATATTCTGTTCTGTTTTTGTTGTAATATGCATTTCGGTTCATGAACGCCTGAGCTAACAGAGGTAATGCAGAGATCAGTCTCTGGTGTTGCTACTCGTTTTTTCCATTTCTTTCTTTGTGATGCACAAGATCTGATTCTTTGGCAGTTCACCAACAGCGTCTGAGACTGGAGGTAGATAGAACAAAAATTAAAGTGCATAGCATCCCCAAGGAGATGCTCAGAATTGGGCTGTGGCCAGCCTCATATATTAAGTTGTTTGAACTTTGTTATTTTATTAAGGAAAGTGTTTCAGGTTCATCACCGATTTAACATCGGTAGCATACAACCACCGTCCATGGTCTGTTGCAGCTCCTCGCTGGGATGGGAGACGTACGAGTGCATGACCCCAAGCATTTACAGTCTAGACGGGCTGAAACCGGAAGGTTTTCAGTACAATTTTCTGATTTAAAATGAAGGGCATGACTAGCGTTGCAACCGAGGCAGTGGAGAAGCAGGACTGAGACGCAGTGGCAAAGCTGGTGGGATGCAAAAACGGAAGAAGGCACATTATGCGCGAAATGGGCGTTGGGCAGGAATTATTTCTCTAGGCAGCGCTGCAAATTATTTCTCTAGGCAGCGCTGGCTCCTGGCAGAGGAGACTGGAGGGTAAGGAACCAAGCTGGAGACACTGGTGGAATACGGTCTGGAGCCTGCGGACGTAGCCGAGATGGGAGAGCATCGGTGTGGGATCAGGACGCGCTGGGGGGTCGGGCCTTAGCTGAGGAGGGCGAGGGGGGAAACACGCATCCGTGGGTGGGAGCGGTGGGGAGGGGCAGCTCGTGGGGCTGGAGTGGG
>Ga0181612_165179_pt1 | contig 12647 bp, 11 predicted proteins | sample HoacroProtozoa21_FD_119630 | JGI IMG/M metagenome (GOLD analysis project Ga0181612, IMG submission 119630) | Hoatzin crop microbial communities from Cojedes, Venezuel. Combined Assembly of Gp0051906, Gp0051904, Gp0051908 | reverse complement strand
TCAGGCAAAGCATAAGAGATGGGAACAGTAAAAACATTTTTTTATTAAAAAAAGCAACAACCCCCTGCTCTATTTTTATTACTAATTACAACACAAAAAGAAGCAACAAAGGTTTTGAGGTTAGTGAAAAGGGTTTTGACTGCAGGTAGCAGGGCGAGGGCTGGCTGAATGTCCTTGGGAGGCTGGACGCAGCGTGCGTGCATGTCACTGCTCTCTGCTGAAGGTACACAGCTGTGCTCCAGGCAACAAGCCCATCACTTCCAACCACTGCTGTAGCAGGGCCTTACTGAGTTCAGGCAGCAGAAAACTGCCACAGGTGTGCAAATTGCAGTGAGCATGCTCACACCAGGGTCACTTTGCCTGGTGTTGGCTCTGCTCTGGCCTGCATCCACACCTGGCCTGAGGTCAGGGAGCCAGGACCCAAAAGATGTTTGTTTTGTTTTTTTTTTTTTTACAAAGCTTCCAACCAGACACGCTGCGCTCTCAGCAGCAACAAATCCGCAGGACCCCTGCCCAGGCTGTGGTAGTGGGGCATAGATATTGCACTGACTGTGCCTACACAAGAGCAGGCTGATGCACTTTGCTCACTGGGAGTAGAGCTGACATGGTAAGTGGAGGAACAGCCTTCAAAAGAACAGGTAGAATAATCAATTTAAACTACTGGAATCATTGCTGAGGAGCAAGGCAGCATCTTAGCTCTGCCTTGGCTTACGTGGTTAAAGAACTAGACAAAGGGAGTGAGAAGGCTTAGAACTCAAACGGCTTTGTCCACCACAGATATCTCCATTGCCTTCATTTACCACCAGATTGCATTTGGAAGCAGATTAGAGAGACAAGAGGCTTACTACAGTCAATCTCTTTAGAGGCAGGACATCACACCTCTCTCTGCAACATTCTTCTCTTGCTGCTAGTGCGGGAATCAAGGCAACAATTCTCCTCTCTCATTCCTGTCGATACAGCTCAACAGGGTTGCAAAATTCACCTGCTGCCATGCCTACACTTCTTCCGTGAAAGGAAGCTCACATTCCTGGTTGTCCTCCCTGCATCTGCCCCAAATGCCAACCCAGAGCCACGCCAGATGGAACCTCTCCCCATGGAAAACAGACATATCCTCCCAGGCTCAGGGGAACAGCCCCCATCTCCTAGGGCTGGCAGGAGTAGGAGCAATGAGGGGTTAACTCCAAATCCTCTCTGGGGGGTGGGCTGGGTGGAAGGGACAAACACAAAGCTTTCTGAACTGTGACTCCAGCTCTAATGGATTTTATTCATGTTTCTCAAGCAATGTGATGTGACACAGCACTGGGACAGAAACAGGACCAACAAATATTTCTCCCCTTCTCACATCACCCTCGCTGCCAAACTTCTCCACTTACTAAGCCTTTCCTGTGGGTTTATGCCAGCAACAGCTAGCAAGATCTTTGCAAGAAATAGCTGGGGAGGAGGATGGGATATCTTGGGTGACTGGTGCCATAGATAGCATGTTTGCCAGTCACACAGCCACAAAAGGGCTCTGTCAGACCTATCCAAACAGCCTCCCAGCCTGGGCTCAAGAATGAGCCCTGCTCCACAGCTCACCTGTGGCCCAGGAGCCAGAAGCTCAATTCTGAAATGCCACTACCAGAACTGCAAGCATTAAGGGTGAGGTGAAACTGGAAGAAACTCTGAGCCTAGACCTGTGTCTCTGGCTGGCACCAGGAGAAACTGGGAAGCGGTGGAACCTTCTGCAGAGACCTGGTAGGAAACAGGGAAGCATGCCACCTTCAGAACCTCTTTGGGGCCAGCAGCTGCAGGGGACATCCAGCTCCAAGCCGGGTCAGGGCCGGGCTGGCCCCTCTGCCTCTCAGAGGAACCAGGCTTTTGGCCAGTACCGGTGTCCTGGTCACAGTAGTTCGCACAGGCTGATGCTTAACGCCAGCACAGTTCAGGCAGGCAGGAGTGTGTGGGTATTGAAGCCATTGTAGAGTAGGGAAGGGGAGGGGTGGGGGGAAAGGTCTTGGCCACACAGAGATGTTTGCCTGCCCTGGCTGAAGGGGAGGTCTGGTGTGCCAGGTGAGTGTCTGCATAGGTATGGAGGGAGATGGGCAGGATGAACCCACCTGGAGCTGGGCCCTCTCCTCGGGGCTTTCAGCTGCCAGAGAGAACACAAGCCTTGTGCAGCTCCTGCCCTCTCCCATGCCCCAGGAATATGGGCTCTGGCATGAGGCACCAGTGGACAGGATTTCTGCCTGAGGAGGAATTGGCACACTCGGGAGATGATCCAGTCATTTTAACAGAGCTGCCTGACTCAGTCAGAGGCAGCCTTCGTGACTCCCACCCCACGAAGACTCCTGTAGCTTCTAATGGCATTTAGGTTGCTCCCGCATTGCTGCAGGTAGAAGCAGTGCAGAGAGGGGCCATCCCGCTGTGGAAATTAGCTAACAGCGTACTCAGCTTCACGCTGAGCCAACACCACCTGATGACAAGAGGCAGCTATAGCCACAGTCAAGCTGCAACCCCCCCATGCTCCCAAAACCAGCCAGCACCACGGTGGGAGAACTAGACACGGGACACAGCTTGACTGACAGGGTGCTCCAGCGGGCACAGACTGACACCACGAACACAACACAGATGCCCATCTAACCGTTTGACCGGCTTGTCGTCCAGCAGGTAACTGCCTAGCACTGACCCTTTCTTCAACAGGAGCTTTTTGCTTTGAGGCGCCTGGAAGTTGAAAAGAGAAGGGATGAAGGACATGATTAGGACCCAGGAATCCGACCAGCCCCAGTTCAACCACTCACCACCTCTGCAGACTGCTCTGGGGAGTCAAGGCTGGAGCCCTTGCAGCCCCGCATCATGCAGCGGTAGTGCCTCACTGGCAGGTTTGAACAGAGGTGAGCACAGGGCTTGCTTCTCTCAGTTCAACTCCTTTAATTCATGCAAGAAGGCATCGCTGTTGCTGCTTTCGCCTTTGCAACAAGATCCATCAAAAATGGTGATGCCCCAAACCGAACTTTTCCTCTAGCCAGCCAGAGCTTTTATTTCTGTGGCTTGTTTCTCCGCTTGGTCTCACAGCTGAATCTCTCTTTCCCCATCTGCCTTTTTATTATGCTGATATTTTGTGGAACAGACCAATTGCCCTTTCCTCAGAAGGCACTGGTACCCCTCCTGCACCGGTACTCACCTAGAGCCGCACATGCACCCCAGGAAAGGAAGGAGACCACTCTGCAAAGGGCAGCGCACATGCTCTGCCTCACACAAACGTCCCTCTGTATGCTTTCCCCCTACTTACCTCAGGCTACACACTTCCTGCAGCCAGTGTTTACCAGCTCCCCAGAGGAGAAAGCAGGACAACTCCTCTTGCAACCCTCTTCCCCTCATGCAGCATCTTTAAGTGTCAAAGACGAGCAACTTGCCTCTTCGTGGCAGAGAGAGGACTGACCTGCCAGCTCCCCCAGATGCCATGCTAAAGCCTAGCCTGCCCTCACTCACAGGCTGCCTAACTGCCCTGGCTACACACACAAAACACAAAGTGAGAGACAGCATGGCAAGGTGCCCACCTCCTCGGCACTGGGGGAAAGGGAGATGTACTCGCTCTATAGGTCTGGAGATTTCGGACATGTCCTCACATGTTATTTCTGGGGGTAAAGGTGGGGAAAGAGGAATTTGCAGCCTGCCAGGTCTGCCTCTGGCAACGGTTTTGAACTGACCAACACCTGCCAGCAACTCTGGACAGGCCTTCCTTCATGCTGCCCACAGCCCAGGGGAGGACTATGAAGATTATTTCTTCAATAACCCCTGGCTTATTTTTAAAGACAAAAAATTAAGTAGCTGCTCTGTTGGCCAGAACTCCCAGGGCATCTTTCTTGCAATGCAGTCCAACAAAAGTATGGACTTCACAGAGGACCTCACACAACTAGGAACTTTGAGGGGAAAAAAAACCTACACCAAAACGTTTTTTACATACAAAACTGGTGTTCAAGAGGGGCTCCAGCCACAGAAACAATCCAGCACTGAGAGGCTGACAACTGTGGAGCACACATCTTCCAAGGCAAAAGATACCCAAGTGCATAGTGACCCTTTGGTCAACACTGCTATCAGGCTGTCGTTCAACCAACCAGTGGTTCTCCAGTGGTGATGGAGAAGGAAGCTTTCAGGGTTTGAGCAGGTTCACTCAAGGGCACTTGCTAGGCACACAGAAACAAGGAAATCATATTACAGCCCACTGGAGCCGAGTCACGGCCTTCAAGTCACCTGCAGAGCAAAGGGACTCCCAGGCAATCTGCTATGGCACCAGCCTACCTGCAGAGGAAATAGCCTGTGGAGTACGTACCTGGGTGAGAAAGGAGAAACAACAGGGCATGTTTTACCATTGGTTCTGGCATGCTTTATTGGCCTGCCAGGTTTGTGTAACATTTGGCTTTTCACCAGGATGGTAAAGGGACAGACGTGACATCACAGCTGTACAACACACGATGGCAAGGATTCCACAACAACAGCACGTGTACAAGCATTTTGGGTGGGAAAGCTTCTGGTTTATCAGTGGGATAGGAAAAATTCTGGTTTATCAGTGAAATACAAATGCATGTCCGATGTAGTCAAAATCCAGAACACTCTTCATGATGAGCAGATACGAAATTTGCTGTGTCAACAAACAGCGTGCAAGCATAACTCCATAGCCAGATGGGTCATAGGTGTGAAACTGAACCCGCAACCCTTGAGTCTTAAAAGCACCCATCGGTGTCTTGCTCACAGACAGGAACAGCCACACATTGCTATCTGTGACCTAGCCACTGGGGCAAAACAGTGTCCCACAGTGCCGCGGGGCCAAGTTCTGCCCACCCTGGCAAGGCCAGAAACTCTTATGAAGAGCAAGGTATTAAGCTGGGCACCAAGAAGTGCAAAGGAGCAGCAGCTGGGTTGCTGTCAGCTGTGTACAGCCCAACTCCTCCTTCCAAACATTTCAAAATCTTTGCCATGAAAGAACCACTATTCATCACACCTTCATTTCACAGAAATAATACAACTCTTTCCAGCCCCAACAGAGGGTATCAAGGCCTTGGGTTTCTTTTTCACCTGTAAAAGCATTGATAGTCTCTGGCAGAGAGAGCATCACACACCAGGGATCCGCATCAGAAGGCTGGACTCTCGTTTTTGCTGCTGCAGGGAAGGATTGCTATTTTCTCTGCCCCCGAGAGTGGGACAGGCTGGACAGCAGATCTTCTGCAGGTGTATGACAATAGCAGCATCTGTGCCTTGCCTTGGAGCCCTGCTTTCCTGTGGACTGAAATAAGAGAGGCCATCTAGATGTCCTGGCTGACAAAGGGAAAAACTTTACTCCAGTACAGGCTTCGTCTGCTGAGCATGACACAGCCTTGCCAAATGAGCAGTGGTGGTAGGAGGAGTTCACCCTGCTGCCCCATCCCTACCACCGGCACAGGGAGAAGGGAGGGAACGGCTGCTCTGTACTATGACTCTCTCTGCTAGGCAATCTCTTAGGTCCACCTGCAGTGGTCATGCTTCAGAGCAGCCCTGAGCAGGTGTTAGTGGGGGAAAAGGAGAGGAGAATAGAGGAGAAGTGGACAAGCTTTGCACACACAGAGGTACATACCTGAACTGTGGTCTCCACAGGCCACCCACCCCACCCACAGGAACCCAGAAGCTGATGAAGCACTGTGCATGGAAAGAGGAGAACAAGCCATTTCCTTTCCCTGTTTGCACTGGACTCTGCTACAGAGTGACTGTGTTTATTAATTCTCCAAGAGGTAGAAGGAAGCTCTGGTGCACACACACATACTTAGCAGCTTTAAAAATAGAGGGGGTGGAAAAAAAAAAAAGAGAAAAGGAAACAAAAAAAAAAATCTTCCTTCAAATTTCAGAAACACACATACAAAGGCACACACCTCACCTCCATCCAAAACAGTTACTGAAGTTGTTTTACACAGCTGCTGCTCCACTTGGAGAAGTCCAGCCTCTCCCTCAGCGGGGCATCTCATCCCCTATCTGGGCATGAGCCCTGGGCCTCCTTCCACGTTGCCTTACACACCCGCCTCTCTCAGAGCCTACCACTGCCCGTCCTCACTGCAAGGCAGATACTTTCATGTCTTCAGGTGAAGCATGGTGACAGAGCAGGCAAAGACACGTGGTGGAAAGGATGGGTCCAAGAAGAGCACAGTGCAGCCTTGCCAGTGACATTTGGGAACCCAAAGACATTTTCGTGAAAAAATAAGAATTAAAAATAGGTCACATATTCATACTTATCTTGAAGACTGGGAAAGGCCAGGCATGGAGTTGACTGTTCCAGATGTCAGAGGCCCCCTGCTTTCTCCTAGCCCTCTGACACAAGGCTCACTAATGCACCTCTACCCCAGCAGAGTTCACAGGAATGGGGGAGCTGCCCCAGAGGAACACCTGAAAACATCTGCTACAGACTCAAGGGATCAGAGAAACTCCAAAACCTTCCTATGCCTCTCCATCCCTATTCAGCTGGCAACACATCTGGGAATCCATCTTCTTCCTCACCACCTAGCTCCAGGGATGCATCCAGCTTCACTGCCCTCCTTGCATGTGCCTGGTGCCTGTCACAAGGCACAGACCCCACCGTGAGCAGCAGGCAGCACCCACTGCAGCCCTGCGTGTGGCTGCGTGACAGTCACAAGCTAATGCGCCTTGGATTAAACTCAGGCAGCTGCCAACAACACCAGCAGAGCTCATATCCAGCACAGGCAGAGAGGTGCTGCGAAGTCTGTATGAAGCACCAGACCAGGCGTCGTGAGCTCAGGTCATTGTCCCCCGTGGAAGTGACAGGCCCCCGAGTGGCGACAGCAACAGCAGCAGATGAAAGGAGGGTGGTTGGGAATTGGGATTTTCTTTCTTAGACTAACCAGCTTCTTGGCTTCAAAAGCGTCTCGCTCATCTCGAAGTTTCTTGTTCATCTCTCTGCTCCGAAGGAAGACACAGGAGAGAAACAATGAAGCACTCATCAAAAATAAAGACCAACATTTGAAAGCTAGAACAGAAAGGGGGCCTGAGACACAGATAAAGATGTTATTTATTGCCAGACATGTTGGGATTTCCATGTATCCCAGCTCAGGTAATGGGCTCCACATAGTCCCCTTAGCCAGCAGTAAAGACTAAATTCCTACAGTGGAGGGACTGCTTGGTGAAACAGCACAGCCTGTACACTGCCAGAGCTGGCCAGATTGCACAGCTCTGTCTGGACCTAGAAAAACAAGCAGTGCCTGAGTGCTGCTTGAACACACACCATAGCTTTCTGTGGCAGAAATGAGCACAGTGCTGAAACCTTCAGCCCCTTATGCGCACAAGAGCTCAGCATTTCTCCCCAGCCCTGTTCTTACCTGAGGAGCTCCAGCTGCCGAAGGAGGCTTTTTTTCTCTTTCTGCATGTTCTTGGAGACCCTAAACACATCCCTGGGCAAAGGGGATTTTAAAATGGGAAATAAGTTAGTGGGAGAGAAAACACAAAGATCCCTTTCTCAGGGACACTTGTGGTATCCTCAAAGATAAGGGCCTCCTATGCTAGGAGGATTCAGAGGAAGCAGCACTGCTGCAGGAGCTGGGATGGCTGGGTTCTACCACAGGCTCTCCTGCTCCCCTGCAGTGTAAGGGCAGGCAACCCATTTTCTCCTTTCACACTGCGGTTTCCTCAGCTGTTAGAGATGGGAAGGATGCTCACTGCCATCTGGATCTGAAACATCCCAATGTTTTAGCTAAGTATTATCAGATTAAGCCCAGAAACAGAAACACAAGTGACTAGAAGAGGATGTGTAGGAACTTTATAGAGGCGATGGTTAACTGGAAAATACATGGAGGAGAAGCCTCCTTTAGGCTGAGGAACATCTGTGTTTTTTACAGTGCTTTTCTAGCCAAATGCCAATGAACATATTCATTTCCAACTAACGGCAGGCGGGAGCTAGCCGTATCACTCCCTATTTAGGCCTATAAGACCACTAGGATGTTACTACTTTTTCTCAAGAAGAGACTGGCAATCCTCTGATGAGACCAGGCTTCTAAGCAGAGATCCTTATTCTTCGGTTACTTGCCTGCCCTTCCTTTCCTGCCTGGGTCCCTGCCCTGACACCCCCTCCCCTGCCCATTCCCACCTGTCTTTCTGCTCTTGCTCAAGCTGAGCCTCTTTCTGGAGCTTCTGTAATTGCCCCTTCACCACCTCCAGCTCCCATTTGCTTTTCTCCAGCTCTTCCAGCAGGTTTTCATTCAGGTGCCGGAGCCTTTCGTTCTGCACACGGGTCTCCAGCTGCTCTGAGTTCAGAGACTGTAGCTGATGTTCCAGCTGCAATGGGAGAGGAGGAAAAAGGGTTAAACACAGCAAGGAAGAGTTTTGTGCTACAATCATGCCTGTAAAAACAGGCTGAAAAGGAGATGTAAACAATGAGGGGGAAGGGAGATAAATGCAACTTAGGTCTACAGGACCACCAGTGGCATCAAGAAGGTGAATTGGAAGCAATTATTTCTCATCATGCCAGCTCAGGGGACCAAGCAATGCAATTAGTCAGGCACAGCTGAGGAAGTGCTTCAGGCAGTGTGAGGAGCTTGCTTCTGTCAGGCACTGTAGAAATCAGACCCCAAGTGAGCCTCAAAGGACGACTGGAAAAATTTGGGCGGAAGCGGGGGTGTGTCTGTCGGGACTTATTAAGCATAGTTGTTGAAATGCATCCTCTAGTTCATGGGCTTCCTGAGCCCATGGCAGCTGAAAATGGAATATATCAAGGCCCTAGGAGTATCTCACACTACACCTGGAAAGTCAAGTGATTGGGTGGCCTTTACTACTGTTGGAGACAGGACCTCAGGCTAGAGATGTTGTTTAAATGTCACTGGGGCACAGCTGCACTCGAGGCAGCACAAGACCCCAGCACAGCTAGCAAGCCTGATTTGGGAAGCTTAAAGCCCGCTGTCAGGTGCTCAGCCAGTGATATGATTCCTCACAAATGGCTGGCATAGTCTGGGAAAGAGTCAAAGACTGATGCAGCGGTCAAACCCACCCATCTCGGATGACAAGTAGGGCGTCACAAGCAGGATCTTACTGACACTTCAGTATCTAGCCAGCCATACCAGCCAACCAGGGCCCTCTGCTGAAGCTTGTGCTATGCAGAAAGTGTGGAACCCATCTGAGAACATACAGCCCCAAAATAAAATTATATAATCCATGCTTAGAACCAAAGAGGAGCACCAAGAACCAGTTCTGACCAGTGTAGTAAGTGGCAGAGTCAGCCTTCACATTTATACCTTCAGCTTGCCTTTTCTCTCAGCCTACCTCCTCCCCCTCTCAAAGGGAAAGTAAAACATGGTGGCATACAAGATAAAGTGTTTTTTCCTTGCTACCCTGCTTTCTGCCAGCACACACGTACAACAGTCTTGAGCAGGAGTGAACAGAGCTGACCTTTCCTAGGTTCCTTGAAACATAAGCCCCACACCTCTCCCCACTGAGGCTGCAAGCACAAGTCACGCCCAGCTTTGTCTGGAGACTTCCAGTCGTTTGGACGCCAGGGAAAATTTGAGCGTGACCACATACGCTGAACAATGGAGTTGAGACTAAGAAACAGCAACCCCAGGCCACAGCCTTTGGATCTTTCAATAAGCCAGGGGACAGGCTTTAAGTAAAGCACCTGCCCCTCCCTAAGAAATCTCTGCCATACACAACTCTCCCATTTATGTTGTCTGTACTTGAAGCAACACTGTAGAATAGCACGATCACAATACTGGCTTACACCACAAGAGGGACCTGATTATCCACATAACTCTGAGGCTTATACTAAGCTTAGAGCATCAGAAATGTCCGTTTGAGAAAGTGTCCACGTAGCCCAGTACTCTGCCTCGACCCGTAGCAAGAGGAGATGCTACCTAGGAAGAGCATGCCTGGACACCTAACTATGGTCCATTCCCCTCACATACCCCCAGTATCTATGGGCCCTGGACTAGAGATGTTAAAGGCCACATCCCTGACAATTCCTCCTTTTAATGAACATTCACAAGCCTGTTGTCCATTTGTCCAATCCATTTTTGAACTGCTGATACTGTCTGCCTCCTGCGGCAAAAATCCAGAAGTTCACTGATCTCTGCGTAAAGAAGTATGTTCTTCTAAATTAAACTCATACTGGTCTCACTGAGTGTCCCTCACTTCTGCTGTTGCAGGATTTAGGGAATAACAGTTCTATGTGGACCTTATCCACCACCTTGCTGAGTCCATAAAGCTCACATATTTTCCTTCAGTCTCCTCCTCTCCAAAATCAAGTCTAAGCTTTCCTAGTTTCTCTTCCTAAGGCAGATGCTCTATTTCCTGAATGATATTAGTTCTCTGTACCTTCATATTCAAGAAGGACACAGGGGGGTTAGAAGAGACCAGAACTGCACACTGCAGTTGAGGCGCATAAAGCTTGTGGGCAGCAGGAAAATTACATCCTCTGTCTTCTTCTCAATATCCTTCCTGATGGCACCTAAGTTTTGCTGGCTTTTCCATCTGCTGGACAATGAGCTGATTATTTCAGAAGAGCTATTTCACCCACATTGCAGCTAGGTATCCAACTCAGATACCCCCAGCCGCCAGCAGCTTACAGGTACCTCCCATGACTTATTTCTGTGGGTGTCATGTCTCAGTTCTTCAGACACAAAGGAAAAAGATACCCAGAATGGACCATCCCATACAAATGTCCATGCCAGGGCCAGCACGCTAAAGGAAAGTTTCTGCTTTGATCTTTTCTGTGACTGATTAATCAGTACGTCATTAGGTGCTGAAATGCAAGTATACAGTGTGTACAGCTCTAAGCATCACAGAACTGTTCACCCACATTATTTTGGAGCAGCCAGAAAACACAAACTAGACAAATTTGTCTCTTGCACGTCCATACACAGCTTTCTTACACACTACAAAATGGTCCCAGACTCACAACTTCCTAATTTTTACCCTGTCTTCCTTGCCAAATGGTTATTGTACAACTGATAAGAAGACAGTGCCAAGACAAAACAAAGCAGATAAGGTGTGGGCAAAACATTTGCAGGAAGACACTACAGTTGAAGACAAACCAATCACTTGACAAACCACTTCAACGTCCTCAGAGAAAGGAAAGACCTAGACTAGCTAGTACCAACCCTCAGCAGAGGAAAACCATTCTCAGTCAGAAAAGGTCTTAGCAGAAAGACAGTAGAAGGAGACATGCTTCTTTAGGAAGTGTTTGGGTGCTGTTACCTTCTTCTGGCGGCAGAGGATTTTCTCCAGCTCCTGCTCTTTGCTGTACAGTTCCTTCTGGAGCAGGTTACTCCTGTCATGTCTCAGTGCTTCCTGTAAAGACACACAGCTGTGCATACAACATCCAGCATGGTAAGAGCTGTTCCTTGGCCAGATGAGTCACTGCCTCTGCTTCAGACCAGTTTGACTTCAGCTAAGAGAGATGAGGTACCTGGCAGGTCAGCCTCTCCCTTTCTGCTTTGATCTGTTGCTCCATTTCTTCATAAAGGCACCTGACTTCTCGGTCATGGTCTGTCTCCTTCCTGCAAAAGGCAGGGTGCACACAGATCAGCAGAAAGGAGAGTACAGAAAGAAAACAGGAGGGGAGGGTGGAAACAGATTCCCACTAACAGCTGTGTGGCACTGAGTGGGATTTTAACCAGACCAAATGTTATGAGTGGGCACTGATGCAAAACAAACGCATGGGGATCAGATCAAGATAAAAAGTAATTTTATTACAGCAAGAAAAACCTCTGCATCCTGTAACCCAGTATCTTCTTGCATTTGAGGCAGCATCCAAGCATCAGCTGGTTCCTGACAGCAAACAGCCATGATGTTCTCCTTACCGCTTCAATGCCTGTTCCATAGACTCCTTCTCGTGATTCACCTCCCTTATGTATGATGAAACACGCAACAGAAACTCCTCAAAATTGGGTAAGAGCTCCGGACGCTCCTTCCGTAGCCGAGCCCAGAGCTCCCGAATCTCATAGGGACTGCAGCAAGCGTACAAGAGAGATGGAAACCAAATGAGTTTCTGTGTCATCTTATGGACTGTTACTCCAACTCCAACATGCACTTGGGACAGACAAACTACCCTTCTCCTGTGATGACCTCCATTACACTATCATAACAAAGAGGGGAGTTGGATGGTGACAGAGCACGCATGCAGAGTGCAGATCTACTGCAAGGTTAAAATAAAGGAAGTCATCTGAAAGAGGAAAAGAAAAGTCTAGGAAGCAACCTGGAATTATTATTTTTCAAGCATTCAGCAATAACACACTTGGTGTATAAACCAAGATTCGACAAGATGAACATTCAGCAAATCTGCGAAGAGCTATAGTCAAGCAGCAAACTGTTACAGCCCAGGGATTTTAGCACACATGACACAGGTGATGTTCTCACACCAGGACTGTACTGGTGGATGCTACTGTCCTTGTTATTTATTTGTTTCACAGGTTTGGAAACTGAGGCACAATCAAAAGAAGCGAATTTGCCCATGTGTCACATCTAGATAATAATGGAGGAAGCCCTGGAAACCCTAAGTCATCTTCTTCTGAATCTGCAATAATTATATTGCACTGTTTTGGTGTTCAATGCATCACAAGTTGGACACAACACTTACAAGACTCTTAGAGAAAGAGTAAGCTTTATAAGCCTGCAGACATCACTTCATGCTTCTTTTGGAGGAAGAG
>Ga0181612_164100_pt1 | contig 12647 bp, 16 predicted proteins | sample HoacroProtozoa21_FD_119630 | JGI IMG/M metagenome (GOLD analysis project Ga0181612, IMG submission 119630) | Hoatzin crop microbial communities from Cojedes, Venezuel. Combined Assembly of Gp0051906, Gp0051904, Gp0051908 | reverse complement strand
TCTGCTGCTTCAGTGCCCTGTTCTCTCTCCAGCCCATCCTTTCCCGTGGGGGCCAGGGGCAGTCGGCCGTGCCCATTAGCAGCGCTGGCACGTATGTGTGTGGCATTAGGTAGGAGAAGAGGCTCCTTCCCCAGGCGGAGGGGACACGGCTCTGCAGCATGCCCACAGGTGACAGCCTGGGTGCCACACAGCCCGGCGATCAGGGCATCTGGCCCAACACCGCTGTTTGGGGAGAAATCCTGACCATTCTTAGTTTTTTGCCAGAACAGTTTAATTGAGTTTCCTTGGGGAGAAGCATTTCCACCTAATTCAACTCTTAATTAACCCCGTGCACCCCAAAGAGGCTCTGCAACCACTTGTAAATTAAATATGAAAAGTGTTATTTATCTAGGAATAGCAGCCTAATGGCTGCAGCTCTGACATTTATAGTTGCTAATGATGATGGATCTGGGAGAGAGAAGTTGGGAAGGGAGTGGAGGGGAAGAGTTTCTTCTCTCAAAAGGTAGGGACAGAGATCTGTAAGGGCCACGTTCATGGGGCACAGTGGACTCTTTCTTGCTTCGATTAAAAACGAATGTGTGAGGAGCACAAGGAGGCTGGAGGAGTATATTCCCAGTGTAACAACCTGCGTCCTGTACTTACTGTGTTTGGCTAGGTGAGCTGGGGGGCTGGTGTCACTAGGCTTGTGGCAGTTGAATCTGCTTGCTGCAATGGGAAATTATTCTGTGGCTGATAGGAGCCAAAGAGAAATGCCAGGAGTCTTTTGACCTTTCCCAAGGAGAAGGTGAAGGGGGAAGGTGTCAAGGGCTGATGCACTCGCCTCTCACCCCTGCAAGCCCATCTCTGAGCTTGGGTTTCACCCCCAGCAGGGTAACTGCAGGGTTCACTCGCTTAATGCGGGGTCTGTTTGTTAGCATTAAAAAAATATGTCCACAAGCAAAGTTGCCTCTCGTGGGGCTCAGAGGGAGAGAAAATCCAGGAGAGCAGCAGGTCGGGACTGGGATGTGCAGGGGCTGGCTGGGGACCGGCCAGCACAGCCAAGGACCTGGGATGCCAGAGCTGTGTGTGAGCTGGCTGGGGCTGGAGCAGCCCTGGGAGCCTCCGGCTCCGCGTTTCCTTAAAGCTTTCCGCTTCCTATTTTGTCTCCGCTCAAAGGTTTTTGTCCCGTTTCACGAAGCTGCCAGCCTCTTCAGCACACGCGAGGGCTGAAGCCAGCTGCCTGCCTTCTCACGCAGGGAGGTTTCCTCCCGGAGCAGATGGAGGATATTCCCGGTGTGGTGTTCCCCAGGGGCTCTGCTGATGGGTGCGCAGCCATCACTTGGACCAGGATGGGGTGGGATAATGTGGATGGAGTGAGGCTTCCTCCCGGAGAAGATGGAGGGTATTCCCGGTGCAGCGTTCCCCAGGGGCTTGGCTGATGGGTGCGCAGCCATCACTTGGACCAGGATGGGGTGGGATAGTGTGGATGGGGTCACGCGGGCCAGATTTGCAGCAGTTGCCCTGCTCTGTGCTGAGAAGCCTTAAGACTGTTGGAAGTTTGCAGGTGCAGAGTGCCAAGGAGGAGCATTTCTGCTCCTGAGAGTTTTCCTTGTGTCTTCCTTCCCATGTCGGACACTCAACCTGTTCAGCAGAGCAAAATTAACCCCTGCTAGCAAGGCCCAGACTTGTAGGAGCAGTCTTACTGCCCTTGGGTTGATACAGTCCCCCCCGGCAGTGACTGGGGCAGTGGGAGGAGCAAGGCTGGCAGCGCAAGCATGGGGCGAGCCGGCCCCCTCAAGGGTCTGGCAGACACCGCATAGCCAGAGCCCCAGGCACAAGGCTTCCCATCCCTGTCACAAAATGTCACTGGTAATAGTGATGCTCTGGGTTTTGTTGATATCTGTGTGTATATCTAATCCAGCATCGAATTTCATTGAGTTTCTGGTCTCAAACAGCTATTTCCTGGGGAAAAACCACCATAGTTTAATCTCACATCAAGTGAAATGGCTTTTTCCTGCCTCATCCCTGCATCTCTCTGACGAGCCTCCTGCTCCCCTGCTAGGCAACAGGGAAAACCAGGTTTTCCCATCTTCTCTCTGCCACTTGCTATTTTGTAAATCTCCCTTGTGCCTCCACTCCCTGACAGTTATGGTCCCCGTCCCTCAGGCTCCCCACTTCTCTCGGTGGCCCCCCTCAACCCTGCCACGTTCTCCCTGCATGGTGCTCGACCCTGCGCTACTCGCCACACGTTGCCCAACAGATCTCGGCTGCATTGAGGCTTCGCTGGCTACTGCTGCACCTCGAGCAGGGAGTGTGGGCCAAGCTGTTCCTGGGGCAGCCCCAGCCACCTCTGGGGAAGATGCAGAAACCCTCCCAGGTTTACTAAAATAGCACTTTTTATGCTGCAAAGTGCATTTCTTCACATTTATCAGCATCAATACAATTTGTCACTGTGGTACCCATCCACACAGCACATTTGGGACTCTCTGTAGCTCCTTGCTGTCTCCCATGCTCATGAATCACCTGCAGAAGTTTGCACGTGCTCCTATCTCCTGCCTCTTCTCCTCCATCCAGACCATTAATAACACCTCTGCGCAGCAGGAAGCCTAGCACGCATCCCAACTTCACTGCTGTTAATCTTTTGCCATTATAAACCCCAACTATTTATCCTCTCTGGTTTGGGACTCTTTACCAGTTTCCCACGCAGGAAAAGATGGTGCCTTTTGCCCCCTGGCTAATTAGCTTTTTTAGCAGCCGTCTGGACAATCTTTTGTCAGAGGAGCTCTAAATAAATAGCCACTTCGTTGTTCTGCATCCGCCGTTGGGCTGATACGTTCAAGGAAATCTGGGAGATTAGTGAGACACAATTTTCCTCCGAGACATGCACACTGGGCTGTATTATGAGATGTTCCGTTTTTAATTATCATTCCAATCAATTTGGTGCACACAGATGTGCAATTTACTGATCTGTAATTCCCCAAATTACCCCTGGAGGCTTCATTTTTATTGTCAGTGTAACATTTGCTACCAACTATCTGTTGTTTGTTTTTTTTGGGGGAAGGTTTTCTTCTTGTTTTTTGCTTTTACACCCTTAGTCATCTGCTCTCCAGAAATCCATTTGGGCTCATTTTTTTCTTTCTTGTTACCTGCTGTAATTTCTTGTTGCCAGGCAAGGTTTTGATTTCCCCATTTGGGAGTACCCCCATGTGCTGCAACTGAGCTGCAGGAACCCAGAGTCTGTTCTGGGCTCTGGCAGTGATTTACTCTGTGGTCAAGCCCCTTCTGCTATAACCCCATCTGGGTTTCCCTGCCATAGCAGGCAGACACCGATCCCACCGCAGCTCCAGGTATATGGCTTAATTAATTAGTGCTTGTAGAGCACAAGCAGGAGGTGCCAGGGAAGATGAACGTATCATAAGAGCCCTTTTTACGGCGGCAGGTAATCACTCCTCTTGGGGAGTTGCCAGCGTGGGGTGGAGGCGGCTCCTGGCACAGCCTGACCCTCTGCAGGGAGGGAGGCAGGCAGATGGCCTCTCCTCCAGGAGACACAGCTTCCTCTTGGGAAATGGGAGAGCAAAGGCAAGAAACACAGCAGGATGGGGGAGTTCACGCCTGGCCAGAGAGCCTGGTCTGCCACCTGGGACATGTCCCCTGTGGGGACAGCTGCCAAGCCTGGCTGACCCCTCTCCCGAACATCCCTGGACCTAGTTGTCCCCCTGCCACCCAGGAAGGGCCTCTCTGCATCCCAGCTCTGTGTCCACGTCCACAGGGCATCCCGAGCCTAAGCAGCTCTCCCCATACCTCCCCATGGCACAGCTCACTGGCCACATGCTCAGTGCTGGTGTCCCACACGGCATGCTTCACCGCGCGCTCCTGGGATGCCTGGGTCCCATGGGGTGCTGCAGTGCTCCTCTGCTTTACTCTGTGGGTCCTTAATTATTAATAAAAATCTTTCCAGTGCCACTCCGGTGTAGGGAGCCACACGTGCTCATAGCCCCTTCGGTCCCCCATATGGGGCCAAGGTGAGGGATGTGGGGGAGCTTTAAATCCAGCCCTTGTGATCATGGGGGAATTGGGCTGCCAGTGCTACTGGGGGCAGGAGGCTGCCGGAGAGGTAGGTTTAACAAGCACAGCGACCTGGCCCTGGCAGTGCATGCTAGGCTGGAGATAATCTCCATTTAATTCTCTTCCAGATAATCCAGTCTTGGATGTGGTCCCATGCTCCCTGACCCCTTAATCCTATTGCCACAGAGCCTGTTTAATGGAGAAGCTGCTGAGGGCTCCTGTGAAACGGCTTGGGACATCCCCCCAGCTCTTTGACTGCCCCTCTTGCCTCCTCCATTCCTGCCCGGCAAGGATCTGGCACCAAAACACACCCTTTATCCCTGTGTGGCCGCTTCCCAGCTCTCCTTCCTCCCTTCTGGCTGATAGGGACTCTTAGCTGCCCAGAAGTGAGGAGCAGGCAGGGAAGGAGGATCTGGCTCTCAGACACATTTATCAGGCAGCTGCGAGCTGGTCTGTCTGGCAACACAAGTTAGACACCGGTTTTGCAAGCCTTGCTGTGCTTTGGGAAGGGGTGGCTGTGATGGGCATGATGGGGAGGGGAGAGCAGAGCAGCCAGGTAGGATGCTGCTGTGCAGGGAAGCGCCCAGACAGCAATGGTAAGGAGAGCACTGTGAGGAGCTTGGGGTTATAAAATTTAAAGTGAGATCTGGTGGGAAGGGAAGTGGTTTTATGGTATGAAAGCTCTTGGCAAGTTGATCTGACATGCTCAACCTCTCTGACACACAGACACTGTGAGCTGTGTCCCCAGGGTCGATACTGGGTGTACATGGAGGAGAGGGAACGCTGGTCAGTGAGCCCTTGCCATGTGTCTGGGGTTCCTCTGGACGGGTGAATAAAGCCAGTTTTCAGACAGATCTTCTCCCTGTTAGGAGCAGTCTTTTGCTTCTGCCTTCCTGTAGCGCAAACAGAAAGAAGCTGTGCTATGCCGCAACCCCGCTACCGTGCTCCTTGCTAGTGAGCAGGTTGCCTGTCCTGGGGCCAGAGCAGAGCACAGCCGCCTTGGCCGGGTCCCCCTTGATTTGGTGAACTGGAAACATGGATATCCTTCCAGCCCTTCCTCGCTCTTACTGGTGCTTATGCCTGCATTTGTATTGCCAGGGGAGTGGGGTTGGATATGCTGACCCGGAGGGTGCAGATACACGTTCATGCTACTGAGAGTTACTTGAGTGGTTTCTCTGGGTGCCCGGTGAGTGCTCTGCAGCTCAAAACCTTCCTTGGGGAGGGGTTATCTCTTTGCGAGGGATCTACGTTAACTTGGCCGGGCGGTGCTGGCCGCGTCTCCTGGTGACTTGCCAGGGCTCGCTGGGTCACCGCCAGCCCGTGGAGGACTCTGACCCTCCTTTGTGGCCGTAAAAGCTACTCGATCATGATCAAATTGTTCCTGGGAGGCATGCAAGTCAAGCGGTGTGGTCCCCGGGGGACGTGAGCCGTGCCCGACTGACAGCCTGCACTCCCTTGTTGGCTTCCCACTGTCCTCCTCTGAGAGGCCGGTGAGGCTTGGATGCTGCCATGCCCCACAGGTTCCCAGCGGGAGCCTTTACCCCCCACTGAATTTGGGAGTGACAGCGCAGATGTTCAGCTCCTTGGAGCCGGACAACAGGGAAACAACCTGTTCCTGTTCCTCTTCATGCTTCCCTGGGCTGACACTAAGGGCAGATTCAATCATCTTGGGCCTGGATAGGAAGCAGAAAGGTGAAGTGACCTGAATTGCCTGGGAACGGCCATGTCTTTTCCGCATGGCCCATCACGCTGTGTCCCATTCTTGCTGAGAGCAAGACCACAGAGGAGTCAGGGCCACAGGGTAGTGGGTTCAGCGCAGGATCTGAGCGGCTCCTGAGATGCTCTTTCCTCTCATCTTTTCCTGCAGTGCCTCTCCTTGGCTCTCCAGCAGTGTCTGCAGAGCTGGAGCCCTACGGAGGTGGTTGGTGGCTCTGCTAAAACCATCTTTTGAACCTGAAGTTTTGCAGGGAGGCACTTAATCTCTCACTCTTTCGCTCTCGCATGCATATTCAGCCAGAGAAAGTCCTGTTCCCTTAAGGTGAACTGCTGGGATATTAATTTTCTGAAATTCTCCATAAGCTATTGAAGATTAATTTTAGGGAAAGCTGGGGGATATGATGGATTGGAGCCCAAGCCTGCTTAAATATGCAATATTAAAAATTGATCGTTGTCTCTCCTTGTCATACACCCTGCCCCGGTGTCTGGGGCAATTCCACAGTCTGACGACAAGCCAGGAAAATACTCAATAAGCCCCACGCCCATCTGAGTGCAGATTTTAATAACTTGTGTTGCCATTATTATTTTTAAAATCACTTTTATGAGTTTCTGTTTTGTTTAATGCCTGGCTCTGTTGTGTGGATTGGCAGATGGGAGCTTGGGAATCCTCCTCTACCTGCCGGGCTGTGAGACATCACCGCCCAGGGCAAGCTGCTTCCCTGTCCTCCCCGCCAGTCCCTGCCGTGGGGCTGATGCTCCAGGCGACGAAGGAGCTGTGGTGAGGACAGCCCACAGTGGGGTGGGGAGGCTTCTCCAGGGGCGCCGGCAGGTGCAGGGGGCTGGTTCAGCCTGGGAGAGATCCAGGCACCGTGCCACATCCTCCAGGCTTTAGAGGCTTGCCCAGACCTTGGAGGCAGCGGGCAGCGCTTGGTGCACGGAGGAGAAGTTGCACCAGTTTCACCTTGCTCAGTAGGGGCTCTGGGGCAATTCATCATTTTGCATCAACACAGCATTGTAGCATTGACTCTGACATTTCTCACATGCAGAGAAACAACAAAATCTTGCCAAAATGTTGGAGTTTATCAAAGCAGTGATGAACTCTTACAGGTATTTTTGAGATTGGCCGCAAAGCTAGGGTCCCTCTGCTGTGTAAGGTCCAAGATGACTCTATTGGGGCACTCAGCAGCAAGGAGATTCCTCGTTGTCCCTGTCTGGCTGAGGGGAGTCCAGGCAAAGTCCCCGTGATCCACTCTGATCAGGAAGCTTCTGACTTTTTTTCCACCCTGCAGTTAATGACTGCAAGAGCAGGGATTTGCTGGTATTCGCACTTCACAGAGATGCGAGGGGAGAAAGCAGGTCCCGCAGAGGGTTCAGGGGGAACAAGAGGCATGGCGTAATCTGGCATCAGGCTTTTCTCACCAAATTCTGCTTTCCACAAAGCCACTAGATAAGCAGTGTAGTGATACAGAGATACTGCAGCGACTGATGGGACATAACGGTCTTTGGGGCTGGGCTGACCACTGGCCCTTCCTTTGCTGTTCATCGGGGGTGACCGAGTTGCAGCTGGACTGCAGAGGCATGTGTGGAGGGCCCTAAGGGCTGGCAGTGTGACCCCTCAGGCCATGCATCCCCTGTGACGGGGTTGGCACAAGGAGCCACGGTTGAATACAGAAGAGTAGCACACTTGAGCAAAGAGCTGTTATTTGCCAAAGGTCCAATCTTCCCTGATTTGCACTTGGGCTGTAGTAGCACTTGTCCTAATGACTCATCCGTGCTCTTCATTGCAGCAGGCTGACAGTGAGGAATGAGTGTGTTTCTGCAGCTCCTGAGGGTGCACAGGCTGTGCATGGAGTGCTGCCCCCTGGTTAGCAGCCCCTGCAAAGAGAAGTGTCCAAAACAGCTGCCTGGCCAGTCCGAAAGCCATGCCACCTGGCCTCCACGGACGCACTCAGCAGTAGCCACCTCCTCCTCCATGTCCAGAGGACCGGGAATGGGGAGGCCCAGTAGAAAGCCACGACGAGGGGAAAAGCGTGCCCTCACTTGAATGGGAATCAGTAAATGATCACAGGCAGTGACAAGCTGGCCTGTGTGTCAGGGAACAGGGACATGTTCCCTGCTACCGACACCACTGGGATGCAATGGTGCAGGTGGCTCACATGGTCACCACTGCTGGTGTTGCCGCACTCTGCTTGGAGCTTTGGGTAGCGAGGTGGTGGCCGCAGCTATGGTGTGAAACCCACGGTGGTGCTTACTGCCGATGTTTTTAGGTCTAAGATGTGTGACCCAGGGGAGCAGGAGGGATCTGAGTACTTCTCAAAATCCTTCGAGAGGGACTTAGAGCTGTCCTAAATGCGCAAGGACCACTTCCAGCCCTTGCCAAGGGCTGCTCAGAGAATTTTGGAGACCTGTGGTCACGCCTGTGCACACACTTGTGGGTCAGCCACATTTAAGGGATTGCTTAGTCCTAAACAAAACTGAATTTGGACCTGAAGTGTGCCAGCCGGCTTGGAGCAAGTACTGAAGAATGGTGCCGGGCATGGATGTTACCCGGGCGGTGGTTCCAGGTCACTTTGGGTGGTACTAGTTCAGGACACGGCATTTTCATGATTACATTTAACGATGTAACAGAGTGCGATGCTCTGCAGTGTGACCTCCTCGCTACCCAGCGAGTTGGGCAGGCGTGCTAATGATGTGCTCTTGCACAGATAAAACTGCCTGCGAAAACCCTGCAGAAATATCAATTCTATCCTCACATTAGCAGCTGTGGGACTGAGTGCAATGCTGTTTTCCACCATTGGCAAGGCCAGGGAAAGGAAGAAAGGCAACAGGAAGAGGCGAGGAGTGGGGTTGGGTTTTTTCCTCCACCAAATGCAGTTTTATTCCTGCGTTAAAAATTTATGGAGACCTTCATTTAATATTTATGAAATGAGTGTCTTGGTGATAAATTACTAAGGAACACAATAGGGCAGCCCTGCTGTTCTTGTAGGAGTGCCCAATGGGGACTGGGAGCTCCACTTGCATCCAGTCTCCCTGTGCCCTTGGTCCAACACCTCCAGCTGTAGCTGGGTTTGTGGGACTGATATGGCTGTAGCGCTGGGAAAGAGTCTCCCTCCTTCCCCCAGCCAAACCTCTGAGTGCCTGGACTGAGCTGGTGTCTGAGCTAGACATCTCCAAACAGGGGAGTGAACTGGGAGCCCATGGAGTGACATCTGAAAGAGCTGCACACCAGATGGCACTGACAAACTCGGTACCAAGAAGAAGATGCGGCTGAGCCCATGGCTCACGGATCCTGGCCCTCGCCTCGGCAGAGGGGTGCTGGGCTGAAAGCTGCTTCTGGGTGTACTGTACACAGATTAGATGCCCATAATGATCGTGCTCCTCTTGGCTGGCTGCACAGGTCGGTGGAGCCTCTCACTAGTCAGCTAAGCTGCCTCCTGGGCTTTGGCATCTCTGCAGCTGGGAATCAACCTCTGGCTCCACACTCAGGGTCCCATCTAGACCTAGAGCTCAGCAGCAGGAGATTGTGTCACTACTGATAACAGAATCCTTCATGGAAACGCTGCTAGAGACCGGCATCTGTCATCTCCAACACAGCCCCTGCTTTCTACTCCCCACCTCGCAGCTGTCAGAGAGGGGCTGACATCTTGCTACTCACTGAGAGCCATGAAGTGTTTGGAGAGACCCCAGACTGGGATCGCAAGGCGTTTCCAGGCATCCTGCAGCACCTGCTGGGGACAAGGAAAGTAGAGGTCCAGGTGAGACTGGAGAGCAACTGTGAGGGGCTCTGGCTGAGGAGAGGCTGGGCTATCACTGGCTAAGGCAATGAGCACCTCAAGGTGACCTGAGCATCCTTTGAAAACTGGGCTGGATCAATGCAATTGATCCTCCTAATCATTTTGTCTCCATCAAAGCACAGAGAAAAACCCCCCGAGCTCACAGGCAGCCCCTTGGCCTCATGCAGCAGTGTCCCGGGGGCCAGCCGGGAGTCCAGGGACCCCTGTTTGGGAGAGGGGAGACCTTCCTGGTGGCTGGGGACCTGTGGGACCCCTCTGGTGTGCCAGAGCTTGCACCCCAGGGGCACAGGGCAGTGTGGGGTGGCTGCCCCCAGCACTGGGGAAAGCACATCCCTGCCACCCTGCTTCCCCCATCCCTGAGATGGGTCTCCTAATCTGGGTTTCCTGGCAGGAGAAGGGGTGGCCATGAGATGTTACCCGAGCTCTGTCCCAGACCTGGCACGCGGCAGCCTGCCATCCCCAAATTTTCATCCTGCTGCTGCAGGTGTGATGCCTCCAGCCAGCGCAGCGGCGAATGCACCAGCGTAGGCAAAATATTGGAAACTACCTGCGTCTCAGCTGCAGAGCCGACAGCCGCTCTGAACAGGGTTAAATGACACTTCCCTGGGGCATTTCAGGATCATTTGCTCCCTCACTCAAGCTCCCTAACTAGGCCCAAGGAGGCAGCGAGGGAGCGGACGAGGTGGCCGAAAGCAATTTCAGCCCTTCGAAAGAAATAACTGGCATGTAACAGTGACAGGAAATTGTGCAATTAGTACAACAGGGCAATGTCAACAAGCTCTTAACGCCAGTTGTTATGGCAACACCAGGGAAAGTGATGTCGGTGCTGGAAAAATCGAGAGACTGAGAAATAATAACAGCGGCAGCCGGGACGGCTCTGGTTTTGCTTGCGGGGGTCCAGGGCACGGCAGCACCCCGGCAGCACTGCAGAGCCACGGCCACCACCTCGAGGGCAGCCCCAGCGGCATGCCAGGGACAGGATGGGCAGAGGTAGGGGACCCGCGACAGCGAGCAAGAGACAGGACCCGTCAGCAGGGACTGGGGAAGGCCTCCCTGCCTGCCGCCCCGTGAAGCTCTTCCCTGCGGCGCTGCCCTGCAGGAGAGGCAGCCGGGGCAGCCTGCGTCATCCCTGGACACGAGCGCAGAGCATCAAATAGCTGAGAGCTGGCAGCCCTGGCTTGGCTCGTCATGCTAATAAAGTAGCATTGAGTGAATTGCGTGAGAGAGAATATTGAGTGTTTTTCTGCTAGCAAAATTATGGTGCTTTGGGTCTGGCAGCACGTTCGCTAATCCTGGGCAAACATATGGCTAGGCGTGTTGACAAGGTGCGTCTCGTGTGGCTTAGCAGGCAGCTGGTTCCTTTGCACCCGTGTTGGGCATGGCCAGGCGTTTGCAGCCCCCCACATGCCCCCCTCTGGGCTGCCACTTTGCCCACCCTGCACACAGTGGGCCTGGCGCAGGCGAGAAGAGGGAGGCAGAGGGATGCCTGGTGAGCAGCACAGCCCTTGGTCCCCGCTCGAGCCGTGTCACAGCTGTGCCTGCGCCAGCCTGTCCACCTTGCTGGCCAGACCCTGACCCGCTGGTCTGAGCCTGGACCTGCCTGGTGATGGCTGCGCTGAGGCTGCTCCAGCTCGGTGTCACTGGTCCGGCTCTGCACCCCTGGCTCACCTATGGTGGGGGTGTTCAGACATCTGGAGCGGCTGTGATTTGGGGGGTGCACATGGAGGAGTTCTGTGGTACTGAAAGAGAGAGCAAGTAATGCTGGAGCTCAGGGCGTATGCAAGCCTCTGCGATGCTCATCATTAGAAAGGTGGGGATTTTCTCAACACGCACAAAATGTGCCTCTTGTACCCTGTCCCAAATATGTCCAAATGGAAGGGATTTGATTTCAGCTTCCTGGGGCACACTGTGGCTCCCTCCCTCCCTGTGCTCCTGCCTGCCAGCACAAGTCCCTGCAGCAGGGTTCCCCCAGGAGCCATCTAGACTCCTTTATCGTCGTTCCCTCTGATTTATCCCAGCATAAGCCAGGCTATTCTCCTTTCTCGGCATCAGTATAGCCCTCTCAGTACCAAATTTGGTGCCTACATTGCGAAGCAAAGGATTCAGGTTACTCCCAGGTCCCTTTTGTGTAACATTCGTTCTTTTTCTGGGAAAAAAAACAGCCTTTGCAGTAGGGGCAGGAGAGACTATGCAATGCTTTCAGAAGGTGCCATGGCTCCCAGAGTCACAGGGAGCATCACCCCTTCCAGCTCAGCTCTGTCATTACAGGGGTCCCAGGGCTCCTTTAAGGCTCCAGAAGCCAGAGGGGCAACTGAGACCCTGACACAGAAGAAGGATGCCGGTCCAGGGGAAGCTGCTGCGGCATACCCGTGAAAGCTGAAAGCATATGGCTTCAAAGAGAAAAGCATCATGAGCCCTTTGGAAAGAGCTGAGCGATGAGAGGATCAAAGCACTAGAGAGAATTGTGTTTTGTTTAAAACTGAGGTCTTACAGCAGCTTTTGAGTGAATCTTAAGAGAAAGTAATGGGATCTCTCAGAAAACAGCAATGCAATCCTCACAGCTGGTACAATGAAGAAGAGCAAAGACCTCCGTGTGTTATTTGTGAAATGTTATTGCCCTTGTAGCAACAGTTGAGTTTTAGTCATTCAAGTAATTTAGGATGTTGGTGACTGAGTTTTTGAATGCAAGGGGGTGCTTTTCTGCCAGCTGAGAGCTCTGTGTTGTGCTTCCATCTAGCCAGACAGTAACACCTTTCCTCATTCCACAAAGCATCCTGCCGTGGGAATGCTCGTATTGATTTTTCTGGAGACGTTTGCAGAGCAAATACTGTAACATGTCTGTAAGGAGGCTCAGCTGTGTCCACAGTGAGGAGGAAGCTTCTGTAAAGGTAATGAACTCCTAATGAACGTGGCTGATTACCTGATGCTCTTGCCTGTAAATGCAATAACAGCATGTGTGCGATGGTAGGTGACTGTAGCATCGCTTTCACAGAATCACACAGAATGGTAGGGGTTGGAAGGGCCCTCTGTGGGTCATCTAGTCCACCCCCCCTGCCGAAGCAGGGTCACCTACAGCAGGCTGCACAGGACCTC
>Ga0181612_163577_pt1 | contig 12647 bp, 10 predicted proteins | sample HoacroProtozoa21_FD_119630 | JGI IMG/M metagenome (GOLD analysis project Ga0181612, IMG submission 119630) | Hoatzin crop microbial communities from Cojedes, Venezuel. Combined Assembly of Gp0051906, Gp0051904, Gp0051908 | reverse complement strand
CTCTGTAAGTGCTCAGGTGGACAGGACATCTCAAAAGCTGTCGTGCTTGCCAGATGCGTTAGCTGTGACTCCAGGCCCTGATGAGAGACTTCAATTTGATCTGTGTCTTGCCGGAGCACTTAAGCATATGCTTATCTCTAGATATATGAATAGTCCCTTGAGAATGCCCATGTGCTTAAAGTTCGGCATGCATTTAAGTGCTTTGCTGGAGCAGGCTCCTAAGTCTTTCTGGGGATAATTAAGTCATGCCAAAAGCTATTTTACTGCAACATCTTCTTTCTGGTTCACAGGATGAGAAAATCCATTCTCATCAAAACACCAAGCGGATCATTTTTAACATGATTATTTGTTAAAGGATTCACGTCATTAAAGTGAACTTCTTTGCTCCTTCCTTCCATTCAATGGGTGCCTATATTTTTAATTCATCCTCTTCTGTTGCTCTGCAATGAGCTATGCTGTAATTGAGCCAAACTCTACTTATATACCTGGCAGTGCTAATGAAAGGTGGCGACCTTTGGCCAATCCTCCAGTAATGAACCTCTCTACAGTAGGACCAGATGGTGCTTTCACTTCCAAGGGTGCAACATTACTGAGGTTATGCAGGTGCAAGTGTATTTCTGGAAAGGTTTGCTGTCTGGGGGAGCGACGCAGTGGGATCGGTAGCCAGAGGCAGAAAATAGCCTTTGGGGACAAACGTAAAAGAAACATACTCAGAAAGGGGAAAATTATGTCTGTGCAATTGGCATTATGGACCACAGACTAGATGGTTACAGACATCATACTTCCCTATGTGCTGTAGGTACAAACTTGTGTACCTTTATGGTTTGTGCGCATGTGAATTTGCTCATTCACTGCTTTGAAAAGTAAGAATAAAAAAAAAACTTACTAAGCCAGTATGGCCACGCATGTAACATTTCAGGATTTTTCTGTACAACTGCAATGAAGGAAAGGAATAGGGAAAACTCCAGGTTGAGAATCTGAAAAGGAGCATCGGTCCAGTCTTGGACTGAACAACGTGCTTTCCACAGACGTTGCCACAAGCGTTGGAGACAATGCCCAAAGCACAAAGTGGGGTGAAAGGAGGAGGGGAGCCGCGTGTCTCGCTGTGTCCTCGGGCACTCCTGGGTTGGGGCGGTTCAGCCTCCAGCCTCTTGATGAAAACAAGCCTGTTCCGCTTCATTGCCTGTTTGGGAAAATGGGGGTTGAATGCTAAAAGGCTAATTGCATATTGTTTTTAAAAATTAGTTTGATAATTCATCATATTGTAATTAAACTAATTAGAACACTATTCATTTTCAACCACCTTAATTAGGCCTCAACTTGGCAGGGAGCCCGTGAGACCAAAATGTTGCAATATGTTAAACAATCGAAAGACTTTGATAACAAATGACTGTATTCAGCTACATTGTAGTTAATAAGATTTATGTATTAATCTAGTTATACTTTGTTCCCTCAGAATTTGGCAGAGCTTGCAGGTCTTCTGATCCCCCCTACGAAATTCCTGAAGTCTGAGTTAAAATAACTGGAAAATTTTCCCGATCTAACAGAGACTCTCCTGATTTTTGCACTGCACCCGGCGCTCAGAAGGCTGTAACGCTTTTTATTTTTCGTTCCCCCGTCCACGCCCCCCTTCTTCTAATTAGACTTTTAAGGTAGAGTGGCTGGTCGGGGAAGCAGAGGGGGGGCCGGGCAGGGTGTCGAGGTGCCGGGCGCTCGGCGGGTTCGCTTGTGGGGGCGCTGTTGGATCGGGCTCTGCGGGGGCTCCCCCGCACGGCACCGGAGGCTCCGCATGCGCTGTTTTGGACCCGCAGCTCTTGTCACATCGCTGCGGCAAGCGCTCGGTGAGGGCGTGAGCTGGCACCCCCGAGCTGGGGCGAGAGGTGGAGGACTGCAGTGGCGTTTGGTTGTCAGTGGTGAATTTCCCCACGTGCTCTCTTTGACGGCGTAATGAAGTGATAATTACCTAAATGAATAAATGTTGATGGCTGAGATAAATATCCGCATCCCCCTAATCTATTTTCCTCTGAAATTGCTAAAGGAAATTTGGCTTTAATGGGGGGTATATGTCAATTTTTACAAAAGATTGTAAATCTGTTTAGAGAGAAGTTAGATGAGTCAGTCTCTGTTTCAGCAATAGAAGTTACTGATGTATGAAGGCATAAGATGGACAAAAAAAAAATTAACAAATACTGTAATAATTATGTTTCTTAGTGTCACTACCTTTCGCAACATCTGGTTTGTTTCTGTTCTTTCCACATCCTGCAGATGTTGCTGAACACATGAAAAACACTGACAAGAGAATATTTTAGCCAAGAAGCAATTTCAGTGAATAATATAAAAGGGTATCCTCTTAACTCTCCAGAAGTCGAGTAAGCAAAGACTTCTAGTTTCATTGCTAGTAAAGATCAGACCAATAAGCAAATGGGCCAGGGGCCCTCTAAAAGTGTCAGGAATAATCTGTTGTGGATGAAATAGAAAAGTATCTGGAAACAGTATGAAATAGTAAATCCAGATGGAGTCTTATTCTGACAACCCTTCCTGAGCCTTACTCCTTAATAGTCCTACTGATCTTAGAGGTTTGTGTTCAAGCTGCTAATGTGGGATTTCGTTCCGTGACCATCTCTGGTCCGTATGGCAGAGAACAGGAAATTTAGGGAAACATGAAAAGCCTACGTACATACCATTTTTATACTGTGTTTCAAGGTTGTACAGCATACTGATGGATTAGGTTTTGAATTCTGTCTGTCCATCTACATCACCAGCATATGTGCTCATCTGCTGGACAGTGGTTTGTCCAGACAACAGGGCACAGGACGGTGTGCTTGATGTCCGTGCAATGCATGGTCTTCTGTTGCCATAGGAGTAAGAAGGGGTGCTGGTTCTGTGCTTTGCCTTTACTGCAGCAAAGCTATTTGCTGAAGCTCCCCTTAGCCCTTAAGTAGTCCTAACATACTCAGTTTGGCTGAGCCTGCTGCCTAGTTTTCCATCCTGGTGACCTGCTGACTCACCTGATTTCTCAGTTAGTGATTTTCCCATAGGTCCAGTCACCCTTCTGAGCCCTGGGGAATCTTCTGGCAAAGGCTGGTTCACCAGCTTTGCAGGTGGAAGGCAGGGAAGTTGCAAACCATGACCCGCCAATAGCATGATTTTCTGCCATGGCCTTGGTTAGAGCAGCTCCCAAGGTTCAAGAGACAGCAGCGCAGCTACTGGTCCTTCCCCCCGTCATTTCAATGGGGTCTGCATGGATTCCTGCAGTGCTTTTGTGCTGCACAAACAGGACTGCATGGAAGCCTAGCTTTCCTTCCAGAAGTAACTCCTCATCTTCTCTCACTGATGTCAGAGTTGGGACAGAACTTCTTCCTCTTGCTACCTCCTCAAAAATATAGATGGCAAAGGAGAAATCTTGAGAGCATGGAAATTAATGGTAAATTCCCACTAGTTTCTCAGTGGCTTGGGTTTCACCTTACATGTTAACATTCTGAAATGAGAAAGACTTAAACTGATCAAATGGATGACTCTGAAGCAGTCCTCATCTGAACAAGTGCAGAAGCAAAGACCTTATTGAAACGAATGAGAGGAGCTGTGAATCCTCTGAAAAAGACTAAGGAAGGAAAAGGCTACTCTGTGTAATAGCTCTTTGTCAGGGAAGAACAGGACATCATGAAGGAGATACTAGAAAAACTGTGCTGGGACTTAGCAAGCGATAGCACAGGAGTGAGCAGGCTGCAGAAAATACATCCCGTGTGCCTCAGCTGTTGGCGTAGTACCTCCAACCAGTTGCAGAATAATTCAGAGGTGAATTTAAAAAGTGCATACCCGGGAGACAGGCTGAGTGCCCGAAACAGATACTAGCTGCCCTTGCTGCCACAGAAAAATCTTCAAAGTCTTTTCCTTTTATGCAGATGAGCATAAATCAATGGTTGTTTTTCAGCAAAGAAACAGCGGTAGATGGGAAGGTGCATAAACAGGTGCATCGTTTCTCTCCTCCCCTCTTCAGCAGCTCATTTTAATATACACTAGTTATTGCTGTGCATAATAATGCACATCTGTCAAACGCTTTCCAGAGTGTGTGAACGTACAGCTATGGAGCTACAAAGCAGGCAAGCTGCTCGGTAGCTGTGCTGCTCCTGTATTGCCAGTAAAGCTTCTCCAAGTTGAAATCTCTCCTGCTCACACTCTACTTCAGACCCGTGTTTTCTAGTGAAATATATTATTCCTCTGCACAGAACATAAGGAGACTCCAGTGTCCACCAGTGTCCCTGATGTAATTCCATAGAAATCTCTGACTCCCCCTGAGTGTAGGGCCCTGGAGAGCCCCAGTTCCTGAGGTGATGGGCTCCTGCCAGGAAAGAATGAGGTCCCCGGGTCAAATTCTTCCCCCAGATAGAGCCATTGCAACCCTAATAAAGGAAATGAGGTTGCCAGGGTGTGGTTGGAGACCAAATTTGGCCATATTCAAAGTGTGTGGAGTGACTCCAGGATGAGATCAAGAATTGGCCTCTCCCCCCATCCTCCCCTTTAATATTAGTTCTTTATAAGGCAGCATACATGCCTGACGCTTGCATTCCTGCAGCAAAGGCTGGGTCCAAAGCCCTCTAAAGAAGTTAAGAGTTTTCATTTTGGAGGCTAGATCAGGTTACTAGAGAAGACACACTATCCAACTGCAATAAACTGGTTCTTTAGATGTATTTTTTTCAGGCAAATCTCAGACTTCATGCTCACAGCTGAATTTGAAAACTCCTTTTTGCTTCATCGAGAAGAGAAGAGGAGATGCAAAAAATACACCCATAAGAAAACCCAACACTCAGCTTTGGTAGCCCGTATTTGGTTGGTGATGCTTTGCAGAGGTCACAGGGATTAATGAGAAACACAATTAGAACAACATCAAGCTGGGGGCCCCAGTTCGGCACTGAAGGATCCATTTGGGTATATCATATTGCATTATGTGATGTAAGAATGTAGGCTAGTGTAATCAAAATGTAACTGCAATCCTTACCAAAAACACCTGTTTAACCTCAGCTAACCCGGGAACAGAACTTTGGACTTTTTTTTTTTTTCCCCACTTCTGCATTGGAGGCGTACTGGTGAATGCACAATAATGAAGCTTCTTTTCATAGGTCCTGGAAATGGAAGTATTCAGAGCTTGTGCCCAGTCTGTCCCAAAGTCTATTTTATGTTCTTTAGCTATGTGCTTACTGAACGAAGTTGTGTGCTTGGGAAGATTGCCGAAGTGAGGGAAATGGAGGCTGAAGATCAAAATATTTCGTTTGTGCTTAGATGAATTGTGGCTAGTGGCAACACAAGCATCTCCTGGCCCAAGAACAGAGGACTGTGAGGTACCAAATACCCTGACTTGTGGAGGCAGAGAGGCCTTTTGGCACTTTTTGAGGAAAAACTGGTTTGAAAATGGAAAGGGAGTGACAAATAACGATCAGAGCTCAGAACCCAGATCTGAGTCGAAAATGCCAATTTTATCACTGTGCGCACGGAGCTCTTGCAAACCTTCCCTTGGTGATAAATGCTGAATAAACACAAAGGCAGGGTGGCTCAGCAGCAAGGAAAAAATGTCCTGATGGTTCAAGTATCAATGTGAGACTGGAGAAAAGAGATTCTTGTCTTCCATTCTGCTGCAAGGTTTTTATTTTAGCGTGAGATTGGGCAAATTTATTTACGGTGCAGTTAACTTCCCCTAATTTTAGCTGTCTAGAATTTAGTTTAATTTTTAGTTTGTCAGTCACTGAAATTCCCTCTTTCTGCAGTGATTCATCCCGCTTCTGCAGTTACTGAATGATGGGATGATTTACCTTCTGAAGACGTTTCTTTCCAAGTTACCAAGGAGCACATATAAGTACCTGAGATAGGATGCTCCGCTTTTAGTTAACTAAGGTGAGGTGAGAGGACTTACACCTTTACCTATGGCACCCCAGCTGGTTGCTGTTGTCGATCAAAGGCACTCATCCTTCCCTGTTTCATCAGTATAGGTACTTGTAAGAATAAAGATGTTAAATTTTAAAAGGACCACCTTTGTAAGAGCAATCTGTTATCTTAACCTATAACAAGCAAAGTGTTCCAGGAGTTAGTGGGAAGCACTCACTTGGTTTTTTGTGTTTCCCAGAGAAGGCTGAAAAGCCACCACAGGTTCTTCAGAGATTTATTTTTTACCTCTGTGTAGACTAAAACTTACCTTCACTTGCAGTGAGAGCTTGGTGTTGAATTGCTGCTTGTACCTTGAGCATCTTTACCCCCTTTTGCCATGTTGTGGTGATAAATTTAGGGTGCTTACTGCTTTGTAGAAGACCAGGAGTCCTCAAGGAGATTTCGGGTGTCAGGCTGTTGACCTAAGAGCTCCAGTGCAGGGTGCAGGTGACTCAGTGAAGAGGCATGAACCTGCAACTGAGGCTACATCCTGAGCTGGTGAGAAATTGGCAAATTTGACTCCAGCAGAGCTGTTGCTTTGATTCCAGCCCAAAATATCTAGTGGATATATGGTATTTGTATACTTCTAAGCAGCAACCTGAGTGAAGTGTCCAAAGCTTTGTAAGGTAAAGGTGTGGTTTTGGAAAAGTGGTCAGTGATGGAAAGCTGAAAAAGGATTTCTGAGACAATGTCAGACAAGTGAGAGACTTGGGCTATGTGTTCGAAAGATTTGGGGAAGCTGTTCTGGCAAAAGGGCTTAGAGCTGAATGGCCACACACAAATCTTTTGTGCAGGGTAACAAACTCCATTGCACCAAAACGCCTGGTTTGCTGTACCCTTATTCTGACGGCTGTCATACTGAGGCAGTTTCTGCTTTAATACAGCATGAGGCCTTGTACAGGGTAGGGTAGGAAATAAAAGGAGCATCAGCATTAACTGAATGAACAAAATACTGATACTCCCACACCACCACCAGACCATGTTATAGGGTACTTCATGGTATGTTCTGGCTTTGGTGTGGCAGCAGTTATAGGGCACAAAATCGTTGCATAGCATGTTTCCTATCCATACTGTGACTGGTTTAATCAGCACTATAAAAATCACTCATTCCTGTAGGTGTTAAATTGCCAATATTTTTTTAGGCAGCTTACCAAATGTAATTTTTTTAATTAAAGCAAGGTGAAACAACTTCCCATGCTCTGCTGATGTCTTTTTCAGAAACAGTTTATCTCAGACAGACAAAAGTATATCGAGTTCTCCACGGACTTGTCGAGGCAAATACTTGTCAATGGTGTAAATACTTGTGTGAATATTAGGGAATAATCTTGCAAGAGGGGTAAGAGCACAAGTTCCAGCTGACCCCTCCCACCCCTTTCCTCAGCCCACAAAACCTGGAGGGATTAGTTACATTTTGAAACAGATGCCGGTATAATTACGGAGTAAGAAACATGACTGTTTGGAAAAGACACCTTGCGGTAACATATGAGCGGACCCACAGATCCATTACAAAAGTGCAATCTGACGAAACAGCTTCAGGTCTCAACTCACTGCTCCTCTTTCATGACAGCGGTTTATATCAATGAAGATGCCTCATAGTCCTTCAGTCTAGAAAGGTTCAGACATGGGAGGGCCTGTGGAAAAATTTACAGCAGCCAAAAAGCCCGGTACAGAAATTTCTTTAATCTGGTCAGACTTGTTCTTTAACCCTGAGACATAAATATCCAGCACATTACACCTTTGATTTACTATTATGCATGTATTGGAGCAACAGTGGTCCTTTTGAATTATGCATTCTCTTAACAGAACATTAAACCTTATGGAGAGATGGAGTGGCCCAACACATAACTATTATCCTGACAGAGGGGAGGGTGAGATCAAGAGTAATGCTCCCAAGCTATAGAAACTCTGAGTTTTTGTTGAATTTCTTGAATGAGCATTATAAATAGCACTTTGTTCCTTCTCGTTACTACATAGTGTTTAGATTGCTCACAAGGAAACCTGATAGATGGCTCACCAAGAGAGAGAGAAGGGATTATTATTTGACATAAAAGAGTAACAACATCCCTAAGTCCTGAAACTTGCCCTGAAATTGCTACAAGCATGCAACAGAGTTGTGCCTGGGCTTCTGAGGACAAAGCATACTTTTTAATAACTTGATGATCCATTTGTTATTGGTTCTTCATATCAAGTCATGACCAAAAGTTACTACAGTACTACAGGAAATCAAGTTTGATTTTGTAATATAGTCAAACGAGTACTTTGGAGTGCCGTGTCTAAGATCAATAAGGAAGCAGTAACTACATTTGCTGTCATATGATGATATTGATGTAAAAACATAATGGTCAAAATTATAAAATCAATTTCATAATTTAATCAGAAATGTTTATTGATACTGTTAAAGCTGAATTCAATAGCTCCTGGTATGCAGTTAATTTCTTACTGTCACAAAAACATATTGAAATGTTATTTCTTTTAAATGTTTGGAGTTAATTCAGTAAAAAAAACGGCAGCGACCTGTGGCTGGAATGGCCAGAGAATGATTGTTAGATGGGGAGACAGGTGGAACTTTTCTAGCAATTTATAGCAAAATGTTTTACACTTTGCAGAGCACTTGTGTTTTATGTGTGCATACACATACATATATAATGTAACTTTGGCAATAACAGTGCTATTAACTGCAGTGTCACAGTGTGAACCCTAACCCTCGTGAAGGCAGTGGAAACTTTGCTGTCAAATTCAGCGGGGCCAAGACTGGCTGTTGGATAAAGGCTCCAAGATGTTCCTCCTACTCTGTGACTGTGCGTGGGCACGAGCAGAGATCTGAACTGGTGGGCCCAGGTTGCGTTGTCTTCTTGTACTGCATATCCCTGGGGTTGTGTAGCTACTCCTCTGCAGTAGGAACTAAGGACTGAAGTAAATGCAGATTTAAAGGAAAGAAAGAAATGGTTGGTTTTGCCTTTGCTCTTCTGACCCAATCTAGCCTGTGTTTGGTCTATGTCCTACAATGTGGCATGCATCGCAAAGGCAGAGGAGCAGGCAGAGGTGGCAACAGAGCCAATGTGTGGGGTATCAGGATTCAAGACAGTGGCCCATGCAGGTGGAATAAAGGAGAAGGAAGAGGGGAGGTCACTAGGTAGAGATGGTATCCACCGTGGGAATATGAAATGCTTTGTTCTGGGCAGTTCTCTTTGTGATGCTCCTGCGAAGGAATCTCTGATGTCACAGGGTAAATATATCACAGGGGCTGGGAAAGATACAACCTCACTGTAGAAATCAGGGAGTCACCACTAAGGTAGTTCTTTGGGAATAAGAGGAGAAAGGGAGTTTTGAATAAATAAATAATAAATAAATAAATTAAAAATTAGATTGTTGTGTGATTGGAATTGATTGACCTAGAGAAGATTTCATGGACCACAAATGCCTAAGAGCTGGAGAAAAGAGAGTTAAGACTCCCTAATTCTCTGTAGATCATATGCATAGTAGAATAAATCCATTCATCTCAGGGCACAATACTGAATATGTACTCTGTTATGGCAGAAAAACTGAGCTGACCCCCGGATGGATTATTTGAATGTATTTTTTCCATATGGTACTTCTGATATTTAAATACTTCATTTTAAAGGAGGCTGTCTGGTGAGAAACATTCTCTGTTATCAGAGTATTTTTTCACTCTAAAGAAATGAGTTTCTTTTTTAATCTGTGTAATAGGTAAACCGTACTATGTGTTTGGGTCCTATTTCTCTATTGAGGTAGATGAGCTTATAGGTCTTGCATGTGAGTAGGTATTTGAAATTGATCATTATACATTATTGATACAGTTGGTGTTTGGGATTTTTTTTTGTTACATAGCTAGTAAAAGATTAGTACTTCTTTTAGGGCAGTGCAAAAAATTTTCTGTTAAGATTTTCTTACTTTGATGGAAAGATGTATTCCTGTTCTTTGAAGTGAATGTGAGTGGTGTGTATTTGTCGTGTACAGGAACAGATCTAGGTATGCATAGCTTCATCTATACCGAGATTCATGCTCCTCATGACTTCAAATCCTGTGTGAAGCTACTTTTCATAGGCCAGAAACCAGCTCACTCCATGTCTCTGGGCTGACTACAAACGAAATGCGACGGCTAACCATGCCTTACTGTGGCTTTCAAGGCACTCTGCAAAGATGGAGACCAGATTTTATAACTGGCATGACTAACTGTTGAGAACCAGTTTGTAGGAAGCGATTTTTTGGTGGACAAAATGTAGATCTGGCTACTCCTACATCCAGGTGAACACTTCGCTCTGTGACAAGCTTTCTGCAATCCCTCACCTGCAGACAGTAACTTAAATTGCCTATTCATCGGGTATGAATCTTACCACAGATACTCTGCATAGTGGTCGTGAAATACAGGGGCTTACCCACAAGTATACATCTTTCTTTTTTAACTTTTGCAAAGTAGCAGAGACCATTTGGGAAGCCAACAATGAAATTCTGTGCTGTGATCTTTTCTTTAATTCTATTTATCAGTATGGAATCAAATAATATTTTCTCCTTTCTACCCTAAACGATGATAGCAACAAGCCTAAGAAACCTACCTGTTTCAAGGTTTGTGGAGTAAGGTGTTTTTAATGTAACAAGTGAGAAGATAGATGAGGCATTTCTCAAAGTGGAAGCAAATTTAAGTCACTAAGTTACACACAGAGAGCAAGAGCTACTTTCTCAAACATTTCCAGAAATTCCTCAATGTCTTTGAAATGTGACCCTAAAATATGAGATCATGAAGAATTTTTTTTTTTTTTCTCTAGAATTATGTGAGGATTTATATTCAACTTGGCGAGTGAGACCATTTCTTGAGAACATAGGTTTGTCCTCCTTGGTTTCCACAGGCTAGTTTTACTGGACTTGAGCCTGTTAAAATTGTGTGTCTGAGCCTGCTCTGTGGAAGTGCCTGTTCACTCCTCAGCTAATGGAGAAGAAAAAGAACGGCCAGGTGTACTTCACCTCTGACACGTGTCTTAGGATGGGTGAACCATCCTCAGAAAACTCTCTCTTTCCATTATGGAAGGAGTGTAGAGGATGAGATTAGACCCAGTTCCGACTTTCATATGGTTATAGGAAAGTCATGTGACTGTAGATTTTGGAGGTATGCGAATCCAAAGATGTAAACTGGCAATAAATGAACTACAAAGTTCAGAAGATTTTGATACCTATTAAAATGGGATTGTCTGCCTCAATATTTAAGGCTTTTATATGAGATTTAACTGAGCGAGTGCAGTCAATTAGTTAAAGATTAGACTACGGACTAAATGAGGCTAAGGTCTTTTCCTTGCTCAGACATTTTTCTGAGTGCTAATTGCTTGTCTGTATTTTAATTTTCCTTCAGCATAAATAACAATAACGTGTGAATCATAATGATATTCTGTAGCTGAATTCAGGAAGGATTATTAACTGCTGTACTGTTTTAGTTTGGACTGCATTTGAGAAATGGGAATGACAAGATTTGTTTTCATAAGACAAGTGGCTGAGCCTTTGACATCTGATTTGGAATATTTGTCTATGTAATATATATCAGTAAAGCAATTTGTATCCAGTTTGTATCTGAGAAACTGGCACATTTGACCAATAAAACTGATTTAGAAATCAACTTACCAGACTGTCCTAAGTACAGTAGAGAGGAATGGGGCTGCTGCACTGTGCCAGGTGGGGGAAGAATGGAGGCTTTTTCTTGGAAACATTCTGATGTTTTGGAGAAGCGTTTAGAGAAGCCACAGGAATGCCAGGACTGAGAGCCTGAATGCAGAATATAAGCTTAAGGAGATGGTGATGAATTGCTTTATTCTTTTATTAAAACCTCATACTGTGCTGTATTTCGTATAGGTTACCATCGTTTCCAAGAGATGCAGTCATATCTGAGAATGGACTGAACGAAAAGGGCTGTGAGCTGAAACTAGGTCTAAAAAGATTATGAAGATTGACTAAAAATTTTAGTCTTCTAAAGGAGTATTTTATGTGGCTCAACTAAACTATATAAAATCTTAAATCGTATCGTCAAATCTACACTTCTATTGTGGTGTCATAAAGCCTATAATAAACGTTTGGTTCTTTGTCTACCATGAAAATGCAGTGCTGATGCATTTTGCTGTGAAATGTGGTAGACTGAGGTCATGGAGATATTATCAGATCTTTCACCACCATGCATTCGGGCAAATAAAATGTGAAAATCAGTTTTCAAAGCCCAAACCTCTAAAATGTCACAATGGTTTCTGAGTTTTAAAGCTTGAAATTGCAGCTCTTAGTGAAATGCCTTGTGCTGCACTGTTAACATTTGTTAGATGGCAGCAAAAAGGCCACTTAGAGTAATCAGGGTGATTTTGTTTGTGTTTGTTTTCATCTTCCATTAGTCTATGACAAAGTATGAAATTTGCCATTTTAACCGTAACCACCCTATTAGATCTGTTGCCTCTTCCTGCAGTTTTTGTGGAATTCTGAATTCAGAGCAATGCCCATCTAGATGACGGTTCTTGGCCTAGACCAGATGACAGGAACACACCAAAGGAAAGCGCAGATGTGACTACAGAACACAAACATCGTAAGTCTGGACAATGACAAATTTGGTGATGTCAAAACATCATACTAAATATGATGTATGACCAAACGAGACAGACTGTGACGCGCACGCAGCGTCCGACGCGCCCTCGATCGCATCTTACGAAACATTTCTTTACTGGATGTGTGGTACGGCATTGTAACTG
>Ga0181612_145770_pt1 | contig 12647 bp, 7 predicted proteins | sample HoacroProtozoa21_FD_119630 | JGI IMG/M metagenome (GOLD analysis project Ga0181612, IMG submission 119630) | Hoatzin crop microbial communities from Cojedes, Venezuel. Combined Assembly of Gp0051906, Gp0051904, Gp0051908 | reverse complement strand
GAAATCTCCCAAGCATGAGAATTTCAGTGAAGAGTGTAGAAATGGTGAAATACGGCTCTTAAAGTAATCATTGCTTTTTAATCCATCATAGTTAAGTCAGTTTGTAAATATGACAGGTAATCATATAAGCTACAAAGTATGTGATGGTTTTGTCTAATTATACAATGGTGTTATTTCAGTATCAAAATTGTATACATTTCCAAAGATTTCTTTATGCTAACAATATTATGGAAAAAACCCACTGAATATTTAATAAGAGTTTGGTTTGGCCATATATGTTAGAACATAAATGCACTTCCATTAGAGATATGTTTTCAGATATTTGTTGCAACAATATGGATGATTTTAGTAACAGACAGTTCTACAGCACTGGTAAATCTACCTGGTTTTGTACCAATGTTGAAATGGAAGGATGAAGATGTTTTCTCTTCTCATGCAGTAGGGAATCCAGGTGTCTTACTTCATTCTTTGAGTGGGCCTACCCCATTATATCCCTACAGAAGGATGCTGCTGTTAATGTTTAATCCAAGGGCTGATGAAGTTCAAGGTCAGTCAGGTGTGATGATGGCTGTGGTTATTTCATAGTCAGATGGTTTCACAGAAGTGCCTAGGGTGCCCATTAAGAAACACTGGATGCATTGATTATAGGACCCAGTATTTGAACCTCAGATCCAACCACTACCATAAAAAATTAGCCTATATTTTAAAGTAGGTAGTTTGGGCTTTGGGTTGTTTCATAGTCTTCTGATTATTCAGATAGTTAGATGTGTACCTTTCAGACTAGATTTACTTATAGACAGTTTATATTCACTTGTTCTTTTGCCTATATTATACTTTTTTTAGGTAATGGTTTACCCTTTCCAATGTTTACCCTGTTATATGTTTTTGGCAGCATCGTGTTCCCCCTCAGCTGCTTTCCCTGCAGTAAACAAGAATGTACTGTCTCCTGATCTGTAGGAGGCTTTGTACTCAACTGACCACCCCAATATCCCAGCTCTGGTTTTGCCTCTGAATTCATCTTTTTTGACACAAGTGATCAGAACTGCACACACGGCACATGCCATGTTCTACTGTTTTTATGTAAACCAGTCATTGGCTATACTTAAATGCACACACATGACAGCATTACACAAATGTCTCTTATAACAGTTTATTTAATAGATTTTTTTTTCTGTTTTGTCACCTCCAGCTGTAAAGTGCCAGATCTTGGCAGAAATTTCTGGGTTTTGTCCTGAAGTGTATGTCTTTGCATGTCACAGTAGTGATTTTGATCTGTCACAATATAGGTCTAGACATACTATCCCTATGATATCCTAGTTCTTCCCTTGACAGTACTTCTCAGCTTTCTACATTTCTCAACTTTCCATCACAATCAGCTACAGCACAGAAGAAGCATATTCAAAAAAAAAAAAAAAAAGGAACAAAACTCCACAATCAGGAGTTTGACATATAAGTCTTTCTTTTGAAAATTACTTAGTTCACTTCTGTAAAGGTACCAAAGATACCCAAAGATGAGTGAGCAATGGGATTTTTGAGAGTGCTGTGGCCCTCACTGTGCATCATTTTAAGACATATAAGGACTTGCTCTGCAAATAGTACAAATATCTTGCAATGCATTGGAGATGTTTTTCCAAATGCTAGAACCAGTCAGTAGGAACCTGTGTTCAATTCTGCCTACATTTCTGACAGGGCAGAAACACAAATTCTCATCCTGGCAAGCAGTTCTGCATCACGCCTGCACTTCTCAGCTCACGTTGCTGCCTCCTGTGCATCCTATTCTGAGAAGCCCTGTGGAAAGCTTGCCTGAGACAGAGGATTCCACTAGATGTGAAGGCATTTAGACACTGCAGTTCTGATCATTGAAACACACAAGTCCGTCTCTTCATTTAGCCTCTGATTTAGTGCCTGGAAGATGATTCTCTGTCTTTTGAAGTGCCTAAACACATTGAACATGTGGATTTTTATTTAAAAAGTGAAAATATCTGTGCACACTTCTCAGCAAGTTCATGTATCATACTTGGTTCAGGTCTGTTTCTATCAGTCGAGCCTGGAAAATCTCCGGACTCAGCATTGCTGTTTCCAGACTAGGACATGGCCAGGTAGCACCTAACAGATGCCTGTGAGATGTAGCCAGTAAGAAGCAGCTTAAATCCTGATTGAAGGTAGTGGATTTGACTGAGGTCTTTCCAAGAAGTGTGAAAACCTATTCCTTTCTGTCTGCCAGTTGCTAAATATCAATATTTTCCATCTGATCCATTGTCAGGGCTGCTAAGATGAAGAAGTCCATGCTCAGCTTCGGAAAGCTGACCTCCTTCCAGCATTTTGCTGCACGTTGTCAAACTGCAGACAACGGGAGTTTCAGATTCAATTTTTAAATCACACTCCAGCACAGAAACAAGTGTAGGCCTAACTAACAGTGTCATCATATCTGCACAATGCAGGAGACTGTGATGGGCAGCCTGAAAGTTCACTGTAGCTAGCAGGAAGCGCAAGGATGTCACTCTGTCATGCTCATCAGTTGTTTCTCTTCATCTTCTGTAAGTTTTATAGCTAGCTGTGATTAAACTATTTAGTTACATTACTAAGCATGTTTGTGATTTGAAGTGTTATGAGATTTGGACATCACAGTGTCTGTAAGAGGAGAAAGCAACTTAAAGCTCAAAATTAAAACTTAGAATATTCATCAAGAGTGTTAATAAGAAATACCTGAGAGAGAGGGTGGGATTGCTTAATCTTTTATCGTGTATCACAGTACCAAATCACAGGCAATGAGGGACAGATAAACAAGAAGAGAGTATTTCAATTTAGACAAGTGGACATGAGGAAAGGTCGTGTTGTGAAAACACATCCTGCCTGGCCCAGGGCAATCTGCTCATTATCCAGCCGCTTAAACTGAGCAGGGAGAAAGATCCTTTTTGTAGAGCATACTCTTAAGAAGATAATTTATCTCTAGGGTTTTTCAGTGATTTTTTTCTCCTGGTACAAATCTATGTTTCCATTTATATATATGACTTCATTCTTACATAGCCATACAGTGCAGTTTTGCATTTCCTTATATAAAGCAATCATGAAAACATCATCCCTGGGACATTGTCAAAGTGCCCTTTGGGTCAACGGATTTCTCTTGTGTATCCCTATGTAGCAGAGTACACCTCCATTGAGCTGCACAGCTTGCTTTTAGGTATAGAGGAATGTACAAACAGACTGGTATTATTCAGGAAATAGGAAGGTGAGGTAGAAAGATATAGATACAGAAAGATATAGAAAGAAACATCTGAGAAAAATGCAAGCACTGCAAGAATCCTATTGAAAGTTGGTGGAAGTTAGGCTTCGAAGTCAAAGTTCAAACAGAAATTTCACACGAAGATTCGCTAACAGTAGGACCTATACACGAGTCATGTAGGCTTATTTTAAAATGTTTAGTCTATGTATGGCTTTAAAGGCATTAATTTATGACTTTGGCAATCTAAATTTTCGGTTACTTTTTGTAAATTTCTTATTCAGCAGGAGGGCTCTAAGTGAGTCATAACTGAGGCATGCAGCAATTAACATTTCTTCAGTCATTTCTTTAAAGTGGTCATTATGGTCAGGAACTTGTTTGTGCAAAATCTTACTCATCAGATGCACTGTTTCTGTGCATTCAGTCATATGAGTTTATTCACATTTGCTTCTCTGAGTGACGAAAAACCATTGCCAGTGCAAAGGCAACACAACTATGAGACAGTGACCTGCTTCTATTCTGGTTCGCAAATCGTCTGCAGAATCATTGGCTAAATAGCAAATTCTCTAGTACAGTTTATACAGAAAAGAATAAGAAAATAGCTCTGAATTTATTTTCTGATTAAGTTGAAAATTTTCCCTCCTCTTTGTTTACAGAGCAAGAAAGCTTGTTTGTTTACAGCACAGGGGAACACAGAACTGCACAATGCCAGGTAGAAACTGTTGCGTTACAGAATATAGCTGCACCTCAATACATTTGAATATCTGCAAACAATATATGAAGAATTAATTGTTCATCAGTAGTGATACTTTTTTAAAAACCATGCTCATTGTACTAGATTGTGAAAATGGTATTTAAAAAGTTTTACTGCCGAGATAGATGTATTTTCTAAGATATTTTATAGAACTTGTGTGGTTTATTTTATTACATTAAAAAAAGTAAATAGCATAGATCCCCTCCTTCTGCCCTGCAAATGCAAAGAAATCCCATCAGTATGTAAGGAAGCAAAGTAACAGGAAACAATTTGTCTCACTTTTTTTTCTTACTTTTGAAGAAGATTTTAAAATCTTTTTTAGTCTAACTCGCAGAGCTGATGTCAAGATTCTTTAAGCAGTATTAATTAGTTTATCAAAACTCAGGGAACATATAAGAGTGTAGTTTATTTGTAAAATCAGTACAGATCATTCTGGTTTACCACACTGCCTCAACACCTTGTGGTAGACAGAAGACTGAATTTTCCATGCCAATGTGACCCTTGGGAGATGGATATATACATAACTCTTATGCTGCAGAAATAACTGCACCTTTCCACACCTCTGCTCTGCTTGCAATGCCCAGTGCCAGGAGAAGATGTTAATCTAATCAAAAGTTTGAAGGGGAGATTAAGAAAATGGATACCCTGCACCATCATTGCTTCTGTCTATAAACATAATAGATGATCATTTCTCTCTCTCTTGTGTTAAAATCGCTGCAAGTTAATAAATTTGACTTTGGCAAGGAACAGAAAGCTCCATACTCTTTTACCAGTCTCCTCAGCCAGTTCTTTCACCCCACAAATCTGCCTTTTGGGCAGGATGCAGTTCTGTGCCACTTGAGTTTTGCATGTGCTGCATCATATGTTCATACTCTTTACACAAAACTATGTCTGTATTTTGTGAAGCTCTAAAAAGGCAATGTCGCTTAGCAGTTGGGCGTTGCACAGCACACAAGGAAGGTGGTAAGCCAGTTCTGACTGGAGTGGTATTCCCTGAAAGGGAGATCATATATTCATAATAGGATTAAATTTTAAGTGTTCACTTGGCTCAGGACCACAAGTCATGGAATGCTATTGTGGTGTACTTACAATAATCATGTACATCCTAGTTACTTACAGAGGCATGCACTTTAATTTAACTGAAACATACAGTCCTGAGTAAACAGTGTTATGTATCTGAAAGCTGATTTCTTAAACAGCCAAGAGACTGTTATTTTTAACCACTAATTGATGTTTTCCTCATGTGATAGATTTTAATGTAGCAAGAAGACTTCTTTCCTGCCAATCTGATGTCAGCTGAATTCATCAAGTAGTGTTCTGTTTATATCAGGTTTATACATGGCTCATTTGAACATATTTTTCAGATATGACATTGAGATGTTAATATGTGAATAACCTAAAAATGTGTCTCCCCTCAAAAAATAGTTGCCAAAAGTAAATTTGTCTGGTTTCATAAAACTTCTAATAAATCAAAAATTACTGGAAGTCACATTTACAGATTTATGCATCATTAATTGTATTTACATGCATTGTACAGAGAAATACTTTAGAAGTATGAAGCATGGTAGTGACAGTAAGGGCATTGTCAAATACTGGCAACTGTATGCTGAGAACGATTTTCAAATTGTGGAGGAGAGTTTTCCCTTGCAAGCAAAGTAAAATCCAGCTTTTAAAGACTCAGTCTTTACAAACTGAAGCATAGGAAGTTCCAGCTGAACATGAGGAAGAATTTCTTCACTCTGAGGGTGGTGGAGCACTGGAACAGGCTGCCCAGGGAGGCTGTGGAGTCTCCTTCTCTGGAGATATTCAAAGCCCGCCTGGACAAGGTCCTGTGTAGCCTCCTGTAGGTGACCCTGCTTTGGCAGAGGGGTTGGGCTAGACGACCCACAGAGGTCCCTTCCAACCCCAAACATTCTGTGATTCTGTGAGTTTGTGTACCAGGGACAGAGTATTTAAGAGTAAGGGCTACATTGTGTTTCATCTCTGCACAGATGAATACAAGAACAAGAGCTTGATAACTTCACCTTTTCTCTTTGTTGCCCTTTATTAATTACCATGTCTTTTGCAAACAAGAGAATAACAAAGAAATGAGGAAAAAACAGAGCGAATTAAGGGTCTGGTGGAGATGGAGGTCTGGGCTCATCCTGTTTGACTTGACCGAGCTGCCTGAATTAGGATGCTGGTAGCAGTATGTTGCCTTTACAAACAATGGATGCAGGCAGACACCTCTAAAGGGCAATTCATCCCACTTCAGTAAGTGATTTGGGACTTGCCCTCTCTCGCGATGTTGATCCTGAACTTCAATGCTATGAATCCAGGCCAGAGTTCAAACTTTACCTAATGCCCTTGTATAGTCATGGCATAGAAAGTGTGTTGTGTGCCTGCCTAGAAATGAGATGCAAGTGGCTTGAAGAAGCAGTCCAGTGAATATTAACAGCAAGTAGATGCCATTTGGCTGGTTGCAACTGGTAGTAATATGCAGTAGACGCTGCATTCTTTAACATAGAAGCAGGTAGCACCTGAAGAAGCTTATTTGATTAAAACCAATGGTAAAAAGGAAAAGATAGGTTTTTTTATCATTTTGCATACTTCTTAATGAGTTACTTCTCTGAATGGTCTGCTTAAAGAAATGCTTTCATTAACAGCAATCACTCTGTTGAAAGAAATGATATTTTTTTAATTCTTTTTGCCAACAATTTATTAATTAAGTTCAGTATCTATGTCCTCAGTCGAGAAATGAGATGAAGAAGCCTTATATTTTTTTAAAAAAAAGGTCAAATATCTATAGGTACCACAGGCCATCTGTGTATGATGAGGAGAAGTCTGCACCACTTCTATGTGCATGTGTATATGTGTATCTAAATATACATTTTCTTTTGTTCATCAGTGTATCTGTATATAAGTTTACTTTTAAAGTTTCTCAGGTAACTTTCTGGAATATGGAACTTTCCTAATTTCTGTGTGTTAGAAGCTAATGTACATTACAACCTTTAATCAAATTAACATCATAGTGACTACTTCCTAGACTTGCACACTTTTGCTTAAAGCAGGGAAAAGAATGATATTGTTAACAACTCACAAAACGAATGTGCAGAAAACACCTTTGCAATAAAAAGAATGTGTTTTGTGAGAGAGGGTCTAAAAGTATCCTTCCTTCCTCCTCACAGTTGACCCTGTCAAAGATCTCAGCTTGAGCCGTCCTACCTAGTCGCTGATAACACTGAACCCAGTTGTCTGTGTAGCGCACTTCATTTATTTGTTATTAACATATTTTTATAGCGGCTATTGTAGGAAGCTCTGTTTAAGCCCGAAGGCCAATGCTCACTCTGTAGGGACTTGTGAGACTCTGATTCATACTTGATTGGATTGCTGGGTCACAGGAAATGGATTACTGTTAAAAGAAGAGACCAGAACCGTGTCAAATATGTTTAAATGGAAAGAACATTTATTTTGTAATATAAATGTTGCTTTGGGTCCAGTTTGAGAAAGTAAATCTCTAAGAGCACTGTGAGGCCTGGGAGGCACTGGAAAATCACTTTTCTGTGTGCTTCAAAAGAATCCTCAAAAGAACTTAAGAAATTAATCCCAATCACCTTGAAATGATCCACAGAAAGTTGTCATTAAGATAACTTATGATTTGTTGAAATGCATCAATATCTGTCAAGCCAATATGAAAGTCTTTGAGATAAAGCATTAAGGGATTCTGCCTGTGGCAAAATATTAAACTCTCGGCACAAACGAAAGCAGAGGATGCTCATTTGTCAAGCTTCAGCTTTGCTCTACGCTGAGTGTAGCAAAGCACACAACCTGCAAGAACAAGCCTAGAGACTGTGCTACAGGCCTTTGAAGCTGTCCTCTCCATTTCACAGGCTCATCTTCCATACACAAGCTTCCTGTTACTACCCAACCAATGGCCCTTGTGATTTCTGTGGACCTCTACTCCATGATTTTTAATGTCTCAGAACATAAAGCAGGAACACATATCAGATCACCCAATCTATCTGCCTATGCCATAAAAGCTAAACGAAGATTAACCACATTCAAATTATTTCTCGAAGGTTTTGGCTAGCTTTTTCTTTGATCTTTCCACACATTTCCTCTTCTGTAGTATCCTGCCCAAAGCAAGATTAATTTCTTAATTCAAATTTCCTTTAATGTTAGACCTTGCTCACAAAATGGACTGAAATTCAAGTACAAAATTAGCAGTGGGACAGACTTGGATATGCTGTATAAACTTAAGAAGTACAATTCTATATCCTAAGAGTGAAGGGTTCCTCTGAACAGTAAAGATGAGGTTGCTCTGTAGTTATACTGCTTTGCCAATTGACAGGCTGGAAAACTTTCTTATAAGTAAATTAGGCCCACATCTCTTGGTCTGACTAAACTATCCAGCCTGAACTAAGAAAGAGAGAAAATGTAAGATGTCTTTACATCGTGCTTAGACTACATAGATCTTGAGGCCAGATGAAGACTAGGCAATATCTAATGTAATAGGTACAGTAATGTACAAATATAGGAATAGTTATTATATCTGGTAGCTTTCAATGCCAGTTCCTCTAATTCCTTGAGACACCAAGCAATAGATTCCCTTTCCTCAGATCTTATCTGTTGTGCTAGGAATGGAAGTGTATAAAGGCAGAACAGAGCACATCTGTGCCCTGAAATCATACCCCTGAGCAAGGTAAAATCTCATGAGACAAAGCTACTGTCTTTAGTGAATCACCAGAGCAGGAAAATTGGGAAAGGACTTCAGTCCCTGCAGAATCAGCCGCTTTTCTTCCTACTCTGTTAAAGACACTGGGTGCAAGAGGAGAAAAGGAGAAGTGTGACTGCATAGTACTACCTATGAAATGATTGAAATGTATGACCATCCCAGTCTGAACAGCATGTTCCTCCCAAGTAAAGTTTGGCCGAAAAGTTTACAGCATGCAAAGGAATACGGCACCCTTCCCAGCTCCACTGAAGACAGTTGCCAACCAGTAAGACTGGCCATTAGTGAGGAAAGGAGTATTCCTCCTCTTTCCAAGGTGGAAGATCTGTTTCCTCCTTTTTTATCTTGTTTTACCTGTTTTACCCTGTTTTCTTCTTTTCACACCTATGGAAGTCCTGTTCCTGTTATATAGAAAATAGGTATCTGCCCCGAGTAATTCCATTTTTCTGGCCTTATATTTATGTGGATAAGCCATCAGAATGTGTCTTGGTCTATAAATCGGCAGTGAGTGTTAAGGAGTGGCTGAATCCATTGGGCTTGGAGCCCCAGGGAGTTTTCCTTTCCCTGTTCACCAGGGCAAATATGGGTCCATAATATTGCCATGGCACCACAAAATGGGATACTGGAAAGGGGACGTATGCGTATACCAATGAACACACACATATAGGCACACACAAAAGTGTACAGAGGATGCTTTCCCATGATCCTGCCTCACTCATAGACACTCATTTATACATGCGTATGCGCGATGCATCTTCTCTTCTGCTTTCAGAGAACCAGCAAGTCTTCTTATTACAAAGGCCAATTTGGGGTGGACTATAGGAAGAGTAAATTGACAGTGGAGTAGACAGAAAAATGGGTTTTGCATGTGTGTGTGGGTATGTGCACATCTCAGAGGAAAATAAAGCAAATACTATTAATATGTTTTTAATTTAGACAAACATTCTGCAGGAATATGTAGTAAAATTTGCAGATCTGGTGATAGCAGTCCTCTTGTGGAATGATCTGAGTGGGTGATTTGAGGTAATGAATGGGAAACGAGTGAGTGTTTCCTGTCTCCAGCTGGAGGGGCCTGTATGTTTGGAAGGCAGGCAATACTGTCATCTACAACATCTTGTACTTTAGATCCCTAAAAACTTTCTCATAAGTAACACTAAAATGAACCTGTTAATTCATAACAAATGGAAAGTACTGAATAAGGAATTCTTAAAAGTCGCCTTTGTGAGTTCTATGTTTTAAAAATCTTAATCATACTCTCCTTGGAGTGGAAATATACTTAGGAAAAGTGCTTTGAAGTATTAATTCCCGGAATGCATGTACAGGTGCATTTTATTTCAGGTTGGTAACTGCTATCAGCTCCCTCCCTTTAAATGTCTCTAGACAACCATAATTTAATGAGAAATTTGTTTCAGATGAATACATACCTGAACTTGGATCTACTTATAAGTCTTCTTGCACAATACCTGATTTCCCTGGCATATATTTTCAATACGTCTACTCACTAAATACTGGTTTAGAGATAATTTGTACTTTTACACAATACACTCAAGAGAAATAATGGCTAGAACAGCTGATGATGATTAATTTTTTTTTTATACAGAAAAGTGATATTGAGAACATATTGAACTGAGAAGGTGATAGAAATGTTTAGCAATAACCTAAGTTATTTTAAACGGACACAAAGGAAAAGAATTAATGCTTCGGGATTGGTGACGATACGCTCACTCCTTTAGTTATAAACTGTAGAATGTAAACAGGTGAAATTTTGTTCTCTTTCTTTTATATCTTCCTTACCTGCAGTGAATGCAATGATCTTGTTAGCTATTGAGACAACATGGCATATTCCTCCACTGTGCACTGCCTTCCTTTGAGCTCGTTTAGCCGACCAACAGGATACCTTGCAAGATTCAGAGACTCCTGCATGGAGTCTACACCTTAAGAAGTACAAAAAGGTTGAACATCTATCTCATTACATTTAGTAGCACTCCTTAAAATACTTGTGTTAAAGCTACTTCCTTTTTAAGACAGCTATGGAAGAAATCTTGTGGATATTGTTTATTTTACTAGCCAGCAGAATTCCTGAGTTATCAGTATTAAAGTCCAGCAGCTGGAAAAGAAGAACCCCTGTTTGAGGTTCAGGCTAGGGACTGCCAGACTGGGGAGCAGCTCGGCAAAAAAGGCTGTGGGGGTCTTGGAGAGCACAAGCTGAACGTGAGCCATCAGTGTGCACTGGCATCTAAGAAACCCAACATCAACCTAGGCTGTATTAGAAGCAGTATAACCAGGAGATTGAGGGAAGTGACTTTTTCCCCCCATACTCAGAAGCTGTTAGACTACATTTAGAGTATTGTATTCAGTTTTTGGAAAGACACTGATAAACTGGTGCAAGTTCAGCAGAGGGCCACCAAGCTGGTCAGAGGACAGGAGCACTTGCCCTGTGAGGAGAAGCTTCTGAGGGAAAATTATTTCATCAGCCTGCTGAAAAGAAGGCTTAATAGCAGTTTGCCAGTATATGTAGGGAGGTTACCAAAACAGACAGAACAAAGCTCTCCCCAGTGATGCATGGTGGGACAACAAGGGACAGCAGGTACAAGTGGAATCAAGAGTGGCTTAGGCTGGACATTAATGAGAACATTCAAGTCCCATGAGGACAGTCAAGCAGTGGAACACGTTGCCCAGGGAGATAGTTCAGCCTCCATCTTTGCCAGTTTTCGAGATCAGACTGGATAGATCCCTGAGCAACCCCATCTCATCTCACAGCTGAGTCTATTTCAAGCAAGTGATTGGCCTAGAGAGATGTCGAGGTCCTTGGAAGCAAGGCGAATGGTCCCAGGGTTGGTGGCACCTGTGGTGGAGGCAGCGCTGTCCACGGTGTTAATTTTGCCTGACGTTCTGATTATGATTTTTGGCATTAGACAAAAGAGTTACTAAGCATGCATTTATGACATTTCATAGCAGCAAAAGTTATAATATCTTAAATGGAGCACAACTTATAATGACATAATATGAAGTGTTTAACTCTGCTGAGAGATGGAGCTGCTCTAGGAAATGTGGCAGCAAAACTCTGACAGCAGCTAAGAAATTAATTCAGTAACAGATGCTCTTCAGGTTCCATTTCAGTGACAGAGCAGTGCTCAGCACCATTCACTACTGGATTCCAGTGCATTGAACCAAACGACCTAGAAAAGAAACAAAACCTACCAGATCAATTTGTTAAACTCAATCTGATGGGTTATTTCCTATTTACGGTTTCAAACACCAAGAAGAGAAATATGAAAAGTGCTTCTATGAACTCAGTGCAGCCTCATGTCTTTTAAACCAAAAATATTGACTTTGAACTAACAAAACTTATGCTGACTGTACTAAAAACATTGATTTTTATTTTTGAATGGAGGCTCACAATAGACTTCACAAAAAAAGGATACTATTTACATCTTTTAAAATATTTATTTGGCACCCATTGCTGAAACTAATGAATGTTAATTGAGATGCTGAATAATTACTAGAAAATATTTGGATCACCTTTTTCTTCTATTGATTTCAAAAGAGCGAAGAATGGAAAATAATCAAATGTTGCAAACTGAAATAGCAGGCACTCATCTGAAACCAATGAAAAGCACATTTCATACCTCAGTAGTTTTCAACTTTGGCTACCTTCATGCAATAAACAGCAAAAGAAAAATTCTGTACTCGTGAAAGATGACGAAGAGCTGCATTTGTAGATGTAAGCAATATAAAAGGGTAATTAGCAATACCCTAAGTTCTCAGAATAAAAAGATGTATTTGTTAATGGAATGAGCACAGAAAGAATTATTTAGTGTCTTCTTATGTTACCCTTCTAACTTTTGAAGGAATAGTTTCATATTGCTTTTTATCACAGATGGTGTCATTCACACATCTACCTTCTTGTGCAAAAAAGTTGATTAGTATTTTCAAAGTGAATTGAAGATGTAAATACATAT
>Ga0181612_157163_pt1 | contig 12648 bp, 10 predicted proteins | sample HoacroProtozoa21_FD_119630 | JGI IMG/M metagenome (GOLD analysis project Ga0181612, IMG submission 119630) | Hoatzin crop microbial communities from Cojedes, Venezuel. Combined Assembly of Gp0051906, Gp0051904, Gp0051908 | reverse complement strand
GTGGGGGAGTCAGGCGCGGAAACCGGCGGGGCGTAATGACCAAGAAGGGGGGGACGGGGGGGGGGGGGGGGGGCAGATTTCCACCAAGGGTCTTGAACCTCAGGACTGAGAGGCTCTGTGTCCTTCACGACACTTTCAAGAGTCCACGTAAGACCCCGTCAAGGCAGTATCAAAAAACAGCACACAACTCCAAAACAGTTTTACTGAAGCCAACTGGTATTTCCGTATCCTTTAAAAGTTTACCTTAAAGGGCTGTATTTTCTCCACAACCCAGCAATACCCCGATCTGCACTCCCCCTGCCCCTGGAGACCACCTCTCGGCTGTGAAGTCTCCACAATGCCATACAGCCGAGTTGTCCAGGGCTGTGAAAGACTGCAACAGCCGCAGAGCACGTGCTACAATGCTGGCCGATGCAAGAAACAAGTGGTATCAACCCAATTTTTATATGCCTTTGTTTTTTAATATTTAAATTGCATTAAAAGGAAAGTTCCTGTTCGTGATCTTATCACCTTGACTGAAAATTCCTGAACTACTGTTACCCTGTCAGTGCATCAAGGAATGATTCATACTTGGGAGTGTTTCACATGCCCTGAACTTCCATGACTTAGAAGTCAGGCAAAGGGATTTCTGCCCTGTCAGACTGCATTTCACATTGCCTGCCAAAAAGTCAAAAGAAGTCACCTAATGTTTTCCAGACGGTGCTGTAAAGTGAAACACTAAGTCAAACCGTTAGAAATAAAATGATACCACCTTCTCCTTACCTTAGCACGGACATTTTCAAAGGAAGCGGGACTCACAAGGGAAAAGCAGATTAAAAAGACATCCTACAAAACAAGTTGGCAGAAGTTAGCCCAGCAGAGCAACCACGACAAAATCTCAGCACCACGAGCAGGCTGGTATCGCCAGCATCTGTATCCCACTGCCATCCACCTCACACTTGCAAAAGGGGAGGTCAGCAACACCGCTGCACATGGCAATCAGAGGTAGCTTTCCCAGTGGGAAATCCATCGCCAGGCAGCTACAAGCAGACATGAAGGGGGGGAACGAACAATAAATAGATTGTAATGAAGTTTATAATCAGTTATTGCAGTAGCCAGCATCCAAAACACTAATACCATTGCACTGCAAACTTTTTTACCCCTAAACGTCATTTCTTCTCCCTCACTGACGTTCAGAAACTCCCCCAAAAAACACCCCATACTTCAGATCCCTGACAAACACGGGAAGCCATGGATGGGCTTCCTAACAGGGGCTGGATGCTCCCTGCAGACCTCTGAGTGACTGGAGCCTTGAAAGACACATAACTCATCTGCAAAGGATGCTGCAAAGTGGCACCGTTGGCACCAATTTTCCAAATACAAATATACTATTAATATACTAAAGTAGTCTAAGGCAAAGTATACAGTATGAAAAAAATCATAAGGCGATAATTTCTACAATTATTACTCCCGTGCCCCAGTCAGAAGAACCTTGTAGAACTCAATGTCCGTATAAAAAGATTTCAGAATTGCTCTACAACGAAATTAGGATTGAGAAAGGTATTAAAAACCTCAAAGCTCCCTCCTCCCCCTTCTAAATTATGAGAAAGAGAGAACAGTGGGTGATTTCAGGGATCTTGCACATCTCACTTTTCAACTGAAGGCAAAAGAAAGATTTTTAAGTAAGAGCAGGTAAAAACATTTTAGAGCAAATGCTTACACTGACTGTCCTACAGTATACACTTAAAAACCCAATGAGCTTCATACATGACACACTGTAGTCTACAGGCATTCAGAACAACCACAAAATCAATTTTCGCTGTCCGACCAGCAGACTGTAGTCTTGCTGTATGACCCAAAACTCAAGAAGCATCTCTCACACAAGCCCAACTTTCCCCAACCTACCTCTGTGTCCGTACTTATTCCGGTACCAAACGTGTTAAAGAATCAGGGGTTTCAGAATGTTAGTTGATTGTGCTGCATTTCAAGGCATTGTGTTAGGCCAGCATCTGACATCTGCACTGCTAAGCACTTGCAACCCCATTGCTCATGCATCACCCCAACGAGTTTCCGTAGCAGCGTCCCAGAAGAAGAAAGAAACAACATCAAATAACATGATACTATGGCCACTACTTCTGTTTTCCAATTCGGCAGGGTTGTGGCGATTCAGTTCTGCACATCATGCAGACTCTCTCCTTTACTAGCTCCAGAGATTAAAAAAAAATTGGCGTAGCCATGAGGAATTATGTGAAGATTTCAGGCGTCTTGCACACTACCAATCTTAATAAACAGGAGGAAAAAGCTGTTTATTTGCAAGAAACGATTTAGTCTTAGCAAGTCATATGGAAAGATTTGGTAACAAGAGTTCTCAGATGTAGCAATTTGATAGTTCCAAGAAAAGTAGTTGTTTAAAAAATAGGGGCCAATTTATCACTGTCGTAAGCAAGACAAGATGACAGAACTTGGAACTGAAGTTTATTTAAAGTTTTACATACGGCAATAGGTTGATCTGTGAGACTGGAAGATATATTCTTACCATTGGTTCCTCCAACCTAATAACAGCAGGAGATAAAGTTACTCCTCAAATGGATTTAAGGGAAAACCTTCTCTCAGTCAGTGATTTCCCAAATATTCACAACGTGGCTTTTCTTCCAAGAGAGATGCTGCCCTGCAATTCAGCACCACCAGCTGCCTCCAGCCAGCGCAGGCCACCAGACCTCCCCATAAACCTGCGCGTGCCCATCTGCGTTGTCAGAGGAGACTTGCAAGAGCAAACCTCTCGTGAAAAGCATCCTCCTAAATTAATTTTCTTTTTGGTTTGGTCTCCTGGGCAAACAAGGTTAACCACCTTTTCTTTCCCAACTTCCTCCTTCCCCAAATATTTTGAAATACTGGTAAAACTCATTCAGGAGAAGGTATTAAATTCCTGTATAGTTTAAGGAAAAAAAAATAAGAATATAAATACGGGAAAAAGATACAAATGAATGCCCCCATGTGACAAAGCCCTTACTGTGAAGTTAGCAGCTGTTGAGCTGCTGGGTGGCTCATGAAGGTACACATACAGGCCAAGGAGTCAGCAACACCCATGCTCACCTTGCCCAGAATGTCGTTCATGTGCCTGTACAGAGCCACAAGACCATGGGAGGGGCGAGTTTTACACAGCACGGTGAAGGAAGGGGGAGGCCAAATGCAGATCCTAAAAAAGTCTGGATTATCAGTACCACGGGTCTCCTCCTCGTGTTTTTTGTTGGTTTGGAGGGGGTCTTTTTGTCCCTTCAGTGATGATGAATCTTACATATTGCACACATCTAAATCTGAAGACTGCTTCATAAGAAGGTCAAGGCTTACCACCCCATTTCACTTGCTGCCGTAAAACCCAATCCAATTAACTGGAAGCACTTCAGACCTTTACTTAACAGTTATACGTATTTGTACAGAAGAGAATGTTTTCCTCAACAGGTGTGCTTAGCTTGCCACGGAATTCTCTTCCAGTCTATCAGAAAGCCACAGTTATTTTAACAGGCTGAAGACATGCACGTGCATTCTGCCCCTTTGTCATAGCAGAGGAACGATATTCTCCCTCACAACTCCACTTTCTCACACCACTGAGCGACCTTTCACAACCTACCTTTTTCTACTCTTTCTACTTTTTTTTTTTTATATATTTTTACAATGTTAAGCAAAGCTGAAGTTCTAAGTATCCTATAAACCCGTGCTAGAGTAAGACAGGTTTCCATTGTCTCTCTTCCCAGGAAGGGCAGGTATTTCTGGCATTTCTACTAGAGTTGCCCAGAACTGGCAAGTTCATGTCCATCCTGGTATCGTAGCTGACAGGAAAGCCTAACTGCAAGAGTTAGTGAGCAGTGAATTAAGGAAAATTGTGAATTGAGACAGTTTACTAAAAGAAGCACCAGAGTTCATTAATTAAGAGTCACATTATTCAAGAGAGTAGTTATGCCGTAGAGTAACTGCAACAATTTGACAGTTAACAACAACAACAGTAATCAATTCCAAGAAACAGCTGCAAATTACCACCTTTCTTTACTTATAGCACAGCTCCATCCAGCTGCTCTAATGAGGCTAGAAAACAAACCTCTACAGAGATAACTGGAGCTGAAGTCGCACTGGAAAGCGGAGAGCAGAGCACTTCGGCATCTTCCTTGTACCAGGACAGATGCAGCATGCAGACAGGATTTAACCAGTTGCAAGCATGGAAGACAGAAGTGCATTTGTATTGACGTTATAACACAAACTACAATAAATAATAAAATAGCCATGGGCTCAAGTACATTCGAAAGCTCTGACACAGCCTCTGTCAATATCCGTAATATTTTCATTCAGTACTGCCTCTTTCATGGTGAGAACATCTTCACAGAGACCAAACAGTATAAAGTGCTTAGCAGTGACAGTGTCAGGTTGCAGCCAAACACCACGCCTGAAAACGAAAACAAACCCTGCTTTTGGCAGGCTTGCTAACCTTAACATCAATGGACTAGCTGACGGGACTATTCAGCCAGGGGGTTTGGGGTAGTTTTTGTTTGTTTGTTTTTTCTTGTTTTAAATCAAGCATTCTAGCCCATTCTGAGGCTGCAGCTACACAAAAGCCAACATGTACCAGTGCACTTAAATACACAAGCATGTAAATTTTAACATTTGCACAACTGCACACACATCAGGATTACAATATTACAGCTACAGCAGGGAGGATGAAGGAAAGTAGCTTGCAACACATCACTGGTACTCATAAATACAACCCCAGATGTGACAACGCTGGCCTTATGTTCAAAACGAAAAAACCTTTATGCCAGCCAAAGCTGCACAGATTCTTTCTTGTTTCACACTGCGGTTCTTACTGTTTGCGGATAGGAGAGTGGACGTAGTCTGTCATAGTCCTCTTGACCAGCTGTATCCCACAAACCCAGATTGACTGGTTTTCCATCAACCATGACATTAGCAGAGTAGTTGTCAAAACTGAAAAATAAAGAAGGAGTTAGCTGCATTAGCTTGCAGTGAGATAGTGCACCCAAGGACTTTTTCCTACAGAGTCCTAACTGGGAACACTACGAAAGGAAACATTTTTATCGCATCCTCCTGCTCCCCAGAAACAGTAGAGTTGTTCTTTAAATACTGAGCCTGGTATTGGGTCACGGAAGGAAGATCCATGCACAAGAGTCTTGATCCAGCCTGAACAGAGGTCATCTTTCTCATTGCTCTTCCGAAGGAAGTGTTAATCTCAGTAAGTACAGGAAAGCAGGTGATGCACTTAGCAAGCACTTTCCAGCCTTAGTGGGATATGCAGCAAGTTAATCTGTCTCACTTTGTAAGCGTTAGACTAGGAGACAGATGAGCAACAACAGGAATCCTTAATGATAACAGTAGGTAAGGAAAAAAGAACACTTACTAATCCTGCTAATCAAAAACCCCTCCAATGAAATATCAAAATTAACAACCAGGGGCCAGTAGAGGCCTGATTTTTATCTCCTGTACGCGCAAAGGTTTTAATGACTTGTTAGGGCTAAACTATGTTCCCAGTGAACAGAAGCATACCACAATATAATAATCTGAATTTAAGACCAGAAAAAGGAAACAGGAGTAATTAAAACAACAAGGCCTTGGAAGGGTAATCTGCAAATCTCATTAGAATGTATTGTGTTATCTGAAAAACTCATGAATACTTCCGGAGAGCAAGATAGCCAGATAAATACAGAGACATGCAAAAAGGCCAAAGAAGCTGCTCGTGTATAAAACACCTCTCCCCAACAGGCCCTCAAAAAGAGAACTACACTAATACTGATACCGACAAATGCTTACACGCAAGAAAATGGGAAGCACCAAAATAAATGAGCCTGAGGAACACCCAGAATCTCGCCTGAGGAGCTACAGAGCTGTGGCTGGCTTAGCACAGGATTGGCAGCAGCACAGGAAGTGGAAGGAACAAATGAAAAAGAAATCTCTAGTCACATAAACCAACTATTTCTGACCACGATATGATGTTTTACAAGCTGTTCAGCCTTGGGGCTGCTTATTACGAATATTAAAGATAGAAATAACACTATTTCAAGAGGAAATGTTAGTAAGTGTTAGTCCCTAATAAGCTCGGCCTAGAAGGCAGGGAGAGGCAGAACTGACTGGGCATGAACAGGGGCTGGTATGACTGTGCCAAGCAGTAAAGCCCGAAGTGCTTCTCCTTCTGCACACCTAGATACTCCGTTAAACATTCAAGACGAAACTGAGGGGTGCTTGCAGCCAATTCAAACAATCCAAATAAAGAATCTGGAAGGGCAGTAAGCACAGAGGAGTTGACATAAACGAGTTCATAGGATTTTGTAAGTACTTACACAGTGGGTATATATTCTCCAGGAAATGCATTGGTTGTGTAACTGATGAGTAGGCATGTTTTACCTACAGCACTGTAAAAAGAGAAAGTTCACATGTAAAACACATTCATCTTGAATAGTGAGAAATATATTCCTTTTAGGGAAGAAGACTGATTACATCCAGTCATCTAAGGAACAACCGAGTGTCAGTAGTCACTACTGTGCAGGGAAACAGCTAACAGACTGTAGCCTTGAGATTACCGGCAATGAACACACACCCAGTACAAACATCCATTTTGTGAAGTGGTCAATTACCAGATTTTGTTAATCTTCAGACAAAGAAAACTCACAAGTATTAATAAGACTACTAACATCTGCTAGACACCTGACTGAACGCTCATCAAGACCGCCTTACTCCAACTCCCTGAAATAAAAAAAAGTATTTCCAGATACCCTTTACACAATTCCAGAATTGTTACCTTTTCCAGAAAATGGTATACTTTCACATAAGTAAAGTTTGAAAAAGCTTGAAAAGCATAATTTCTCAACACTGTTACTTTTGAGTATTTGAGGAGCAAATACAAATTATAATCCTCACAATATTTATTACTATTGCAAAATAACTCCCAGCATGAAGTTATCAACTACTCAAACATTCCATGAACTGATTTATAGATAAATTACACTCCGGTATTGCAGAACATGGAACACCGAACCTTTCTGCACCGATCTAATCCTGAACAGCCTCAAATGGGGACAGGACAACATTCTGTTCCAGGTTTCTTTCAAAACTCTGGCAGCCAGCTCCTTTCCTCTCCACCCTCCTCCCCGTATCTTATCTAGAGTCAAACATTAGATTAACACCACCACTGAATTTTTATTAGTTTCAGTTAAAGGGCTGGAAAACATGGAATTGCACAATATTTCTTTTTTTAAAATAGACTCTGCAAAGAGCGTTTCTGACACTGTAGACTGGTTCCCAGGCTGGCTTCTCACCGGGAGCACCTCAGCCTTTAACAGCGCGAGAGATTCCCGAGGCAAGTGTGCAACTAGTCCCTCAAAAGCAATAATGCCCAGACAGCCTTACACTCTTCCCAATCACTCTTCTCAAACTCCCAAGCAAGGAAAACTGCATTGTCTTGCAGATGTTTTATCACTACAATGATTTGCACAAAGCAAGTCAGCAGTAACTTTGAAACCTTACTGTACTTACACATATAATCTTGCCATTAGCATCAGGTTTGATTCATCAGCCTCCTGAACTAAGTCTTTCACAAGCCGAAGGAACTCAAAGTTTTAGTCCAGAACTACACTTAATATTAAAAAATCCGCCCAAGCCAAGAACCAAATGGTATTGCTAAAAATATCCTATTATCCTTTAGCTTCTGCAGAAGAAAAAAAAAAACTCACAGAAACAAACTTTAGTCAAGGGCTTACTCGCTCTCCAGCTGCAAACATTTCAAGGCATTCATATCTGAATTTTACTATGCATCTTCCACTTAAATCATTCCATTGCTCCTCCTGGTTTGGAAGCATGTGGATTGTCCCTTCACTTACCAAAGACCGTCTTCAAAACATTATCTAAAATGATTTAACACTCAACATCAACACACCAGCCATAGCTAGTGACTCACAATTTCAGGCAGGTTAAGTAAATTTGAGCTTGGTCACAACCATAAGTTCCCGTGTATGCTGTAGCTTAATCTGTAACAAGTCCCTCCATTAAACTGCAAGCAGTTCCACACTGCTTTAGCCCAAGAAGTTATTTGATAGCAGCCTCTGACAACATTATCTTAAATGCCTGTGCTACAAAAGTCACTTCAGTGTGCAAAATCATATACGATTTTATCCTGCATGCTCACTGGTTAATTGTAATTTTCTGCTCTTGTGCAGACACCTACCATATCATCCCACCTGCTGCAACTCTCTGACCATACCATGCAGTTTGCCACACTACTTTCCCACCTGCTTCTATGGAAACAGGATGCCAGCTCCTTGCACAGTCTGAGATTTTTTTTTTTTTCTCCTTTCAGCATGCACTCTCTTTTACAGAGCTATAACAACAAAAAAGGGGGCATTTAATTCTATTCTCAATAAGTACAATCTCTCAACATTTTCCTGCAGTAACAGGCTTGAGATACACTTGTGCTCAAAAGTAGGAGAGGGATTTACCCTTCAAAAACTTCTGTGGGAAAGAGTCAGGGAGCATTACGACAATGCAGCTAGCTGCTAATTTAACAGCTGTCAGAAGAGGAGATCCCATCTTATCTCTTGCACTAGCAGTCACTGACTCTGTAGCAAGCCAGAACAAGGAGTTAAGGAAAGCTACTCACTCCACCTCCCCCTAAGGACAACTTGCTATTGTAGCCCCCTGAGCTATCAGTTGGATCAGTTTGAATATATTGCTGAATTGCACTCACATCACCATAAAGCAGGTGACGCTGGTCCAGCTTACAAAGGACAAACGTGAAAACCTTCAAAATACAAAGAGAAGCAAAAGCTAGCTTCTCTGTGAAATTTCTTGAGGCGCAGAAGGCTACATGTTCTCATGCTTCTAGAACCTGTTTGGTCTGACGCTTCACTTTCCCATAAGTTCATTACAGGTAATTTAAACTTCTATCAAATTAATACTGAACTCAAAATTTCCAGCAGTGGCTCAAGAACTTGTCCCTGCACCCAGGCTCCTTTGCTCACCTTGCACTGAAAACTGGTGAGTCTGCTCTGGCTAATCAAAACAGCGCAGGAAAGAGGTGGTGACAGATTTCATTCCAAGCTTAGAAGTGCCTGCAGTGTGCTTCTGCAGCACCAATCAGCCAGAGTCACTTAAACAAGAAAAAACACGTTCAACCACCCTGTTTCAGACTTGCTCCATCTAGGTTTCCTGCTTTCCTTGCCTTCTGGCTCACTGCCCTACGAATCAGATCATTATGGTTGCCAGTCTTAAAAACAAACACTAATGCCTACCTTCATAAATAAAGTACATCCTCCAAGTACTTTATCAACTTTTTTAGACTTCTAACTTCTGTATTAGAGCAATTCCCCTAAAGAGAATTCCAACTGTTTGGCAAAATATAAATCCTTGTACACAAAGGCTGAGACCAAGAAACTAGAATAACACCAAACCACGATTAGTCATAACAAGATTTCTAGCAACTACTTAATCATAGCTCTGTCCACCCACTGTTACATAAATGAAGCTTGTAACATTTGACTGTAATTAAAAATACGGCCTACAGAAATCCGGCATTTTAACCACTTGACAATAAGTGAAAGCCTTACAAAAGACAACACTGGGTCCCTTATTGCTTCCAGGTACCATCCACGAATCAATGTATTTATATAACCACATACGTATTAAGTCCTGAAAACAAAACACGTCATCTCTTTCCTGGCCTTATCTACACTAAGAAGTTTTATGAAGTTTCCCCACCGCCCCAGAGCTGCTTGGAGCCATGTTATACGACACGCACTGAAAACGCCATTGGAGGACCCGCACCAGCACTTCTTCCACTCTCAAGGCACCGGAGCTGCACAGATGGTTGAAAGTCTCCTGCTTCCCTGCAACTAAAATCCAGTCGCGAGGATTTAATTCCCATTTGCAGCCATGGCAATGGAGGCCAGCTGAAGAACTTGCTGGCTGAATTCCGGAAACACTGGTATCTGCAAACAGGCAGCAGCCTTCACAAAAAGCTTTGATTATGTAATTTCTTTCTTTCTCTGATCCACATGAGCCACCTCCCTAGCAGACATGATGCACAACAGCCCAGGTCTTCATTCAAACATCAAAGAGTACCTGAGATTTCTGTAGGACCATCCCCAGACCCAAGTCCAGTGTTTTTGCTATAGTAGGTTTGGTTACACAGGGCTCTGCCAGACAAGCTGTTTTACCCCCTACCACACACCCTCTCCCAAACATGTTGTTCAGCACCTACAATACTGCTACATTTTTTTAAATTTAGAAGTTCAGTAACACAAGTTACTAAATTTCAATTCACTGCACTCTCCACAGATTTTATCTGAGCCACCCGAGGTGTTCGGCATCCTACACCAACGCTGCGCTCTGTAAGAGGTCAATTACCCTACACACCCTGCCTCTCGACAGGCTATTGAATCAAATGCAGCACGCCTTTAGCAGATAAGGCCTCAAATTAAGCAGGATTCCAAACAGGGCCTCTTAATTCACTGCTCTTCTTACAATATTTCTACAATTAAAAAACGCCTACAAAAGAGCACGAAGTGTGACCATTTCCGTGACATCTAGTAATCATTTCTCCAACATGCAGAACTTCCCCTAACATTACACGACTTCACTGGAGACTTCATACCACTTACCAGCTGCCTTTTTAGAGTGAAAACAAAAGCTGCTAAAAATAACTTACACCAATGCTTTTTCTCAAGTGTCAACCAACAGCAACTCCTGCAGTCACTCCAGTGGAGTGCTCTTCCTCTGTCCCGCACATTCCTATCCTCTATATCATCAAGAAGTCAAAGCAACAGTGGCCGTTTATTTTTCTGCAAACAATTCTCACAGCGAATCAAAAAAAACATGGGCAAAATACGACAGCACAACATACATGCCATGTTTTTCCAGTCAAATGAGTTGTCTAAATAGATACTAGTCAAAGCTCAAAGAACAAACATGAGTTAACATGAGGTAACAGAAACAGCCTAATCATTCACAAATTAAAAAAATAACAATCACACAGGTATTTCTGCAGCTTTGTTTATTTTGTTCCTAGCAGATCTCTGCTGAGGGTACACTGAACAATACCTAACTTTGCTATCACATTGGCAAATCTTTAACTTGCATTGTTTTACAGAAGCACTAAAGCTTTTGCCTTATCTAAGCGAAACACTACAAATTTGCTAGAACACCTGTAATGCCTCAACTTTTGAAGCAGCAGCAAAACAAAAATAGTTCAATATTTAAAAAAAAACAAAAACAAAACACTGAATGGAGAATGATACAAAGCTACCAAAAATGAGCAACAGTACCAGCTGAATGGAACCTTAAGAGAGATTTGTTTCTAACTCAGGAGGAAGGAAAACAAACTAAACTACTGTATTTGTTCACACACATGTACAAAACTCTAGTAGAATTACACCACTGATTTCCAATACAAAAAGCAACAAACATGTTAGGAAGTGGGATGGTTTATAAAGCAAATGCTGAAGAGAACTGTTTGTTGAATGCACTACAGAACATTATACAGTCTGTCCGTGCTGAACTCTCAGATCTAATAGAGGAAGTAGACCAAATTTTTTTTCCCCACCTGAACATGATGCATCACATTTATTTACAGCATTGTCATAGGCAACACAGTTCAGTTTAATTAAAAAAAAACCACAGAAAAGCAATTTTTGTTTTAAAATCAATACAATCAAAAGAACTGTCCACAGTTGTCCTACCTAGCACCAAAGAATTACATTAATACAAAAAGCCTTCATTTGTCAAGATACCACTTTCATGTTCATATTTCTCAAAATCTTACACAGCAAGGCAAAACATATTTGTCACAAAGAGTAAATTTGTCTTTCAACTATACTTGGCTGCCTTTTTATGGACTGATACCCATATCTACATCTTAAAAACCAAAACAACTAAAAAAACCCCAGACAAGTAACTTGAAGATTAAGCTACCACTTGAAATTACAGATAGTGGCAAGACCGTTTAGCTACGCTTCACTCCTCTGTCAGCTACAGAAGTTTGCTGTGATACCAGTTATGCTCAGCCTACACTGGGATTTTTGTTTCTCCCAAGGGAAAAAAAAAAAAGCCCTCTCAAACTGCATAAGACAAGTCTTGTTTTCCAGCTGGCCTGTGATGTTCCCCTGAGCTCTGACATCCACCCAGAGAAAGAATGCCTCCAAGTTGATGGGCATAGCATCACGGAGAAGAACATTCAAGAGTAGCAAACACATAAACTTTTTCCCCACCACAACCCCAGCATTCCTCACACTGAAATCCAACAGCTAAACCTCAGAGTTAACTCGATGCTAAAAGGCATCCTCACGCTGCTTCACTTGTCAGGAACACCGCGTTAGAAAGCTGTAGGTGTAACAGCTCCTTACAGACAAGTGTATCCTGAACTATCTGCACGCCCAGCGCTTCGCCAGCCTCCTGCGGACAGGAGCCGTGCAGGACGGGATGCAGGCGCGCCGGGGAACGCTCTGCTCGCATGCACCGCTGGGCTGCTCCCGGCTGGCACAGCCCCCTCAGCTTTACTGCCAGGACCAGATGTCAGAGATCCCGCTACCAACAGCAATCAGTCTGTTACTCTCACAAAAGAGATCTCAGGTAAATACTAAACTTCCCACATCACCAGAAAAACTGTAGTGGGGGGGGGGGGGT
>Ga0181612_136073_pt1 | contig 12648 bp, 6 predicted proteins | sample HoacroProtozoa21_FD_119630 | JGI IMG/M metagenome (GOLD analysis project Ga0181612, IMG submission 119630) | Hoatzin crop microbial communities from Cojedes, Venezuel. Combined Assembly of Gp0051906, Gp0051904, Gp0051908 | reverse complement strand
GCTCGCCTCCCTTCCCCCGTTTCCCCCCGCGCCCCACGCACACCCCCCTGCTTGCGAGCTCATTTGCACAAAAGAACACCGAGTCCCCACTCAGCAGCCCACCTTGAACAAAACACTCCAGGACTCTCCAAACAGCAGAAGTGCTAATCAAGCAGGGCCCTGTGCTGTGTGCTTCTGCAGTGGTTGCCTGGCATAGAAATGGGCTGTCTGGCCGCAGCTATGAGGTAACGTCTGGCTTTTTTGCCAAGCTGCAGAACTAGTCAGACACTCCCTGGAACAACATTTCTTCAGGAAAAAAAAAAAAAAAAAAAAAGTTAGGCAAGAAATGATCTTCCAGAAACTTCCTTGCATCTTTCTGTGTGTGGGGTTTTTTTTTTTCCCTGTGGGTTTCTCTTTTTTCTTTTTTTTTTTCCCCAAAAAGTTATATAACCAAATTACTTAGAATGCAATGGGTTTCATCAGCTGATTTTGGGCAGTAATCTTACGAAACTGATTTCTCACACTTACTAGCGAAACTGGAAATTTGGAAAGGGGAAAGAACACACACACAAAATACATACACACACAGATGTACCCCACTCTTTTTCCTGCAACATTGTCTAGATCTAGCAGCTATTTTTGGATGCAAACCGAAATAAAGCAACACAAATTCAAGCAAGGCAGAGCTAACCTGCATCTGCAGCATCTTTTTTGCAGCGCTACCGATTAATCTAATTAACCAGTTAGAGGAATTTTTTGTTACACTGCAGCAGCAGCAGTCCTTCTCTTTCCCTTATAAATTCCTTATTTAGCAAGGTTGCATAGTGTTCTTGATTCAGCATATTCTGCTTTTTATAATATCACTGACAACTTGATTTTTATTCCTGAAGGACAGAAAATACATAGTTCATTTTTCTGCAGTGAAGGTTGAGAAATAATCTGAAGAGAAATGGCTGTTCCTTCGGAGTTTTAAGCTGTGGCTAACAAAACCTCTTGCATTAAATATGCATATATATATATGTATCAGTCCAAAATTCAGACTTGTCCCTTGGTGACACCCTTCAAAGGGTTAATTCCTGAGAAGCAGCAGCTTTGAAAAGGTGCAAGCAGGAATGTCTTGTCCTCAGGCTAGGACCAGCCAATGAAGCCGGGTGCCGGTGATGTAATGCTTCAAACCTGGTGCATCATTGGTTCCGGAGATATTAGGCTTGATATGATTTTGGAGAGTTTGGCGAGAGGAAATTTTGCAGAAGAGCCTGTAAATTTCCCTGCACCAAGGACATTTCACTTCAGTTCTCTAGTGTTCTTCAGCCGGGGCATGTCTAGGTGGTCGAAGTTTGCTCTAATGATAACACTCCTGCCTTGTGTCTTCCTGGTACTGTTCAGCTATTCTGTATCCTGCTATCTGGGAGGCATTTCTCTGAAGTCAGACTGTGCTGGAATTACTTCTCCAGCCTGCCCATGAAATTGAAATGAATTTTTAATAAAAAGCAGTTGTTTTTTCTCTGACTCACCTCTGAACTCTTAATTGTTTCAGGCACCGACTTCCATTCCCCCAGCTTCTATTCCCTTCCCAGCTTTTCATCTGCCCAGTCTTATTTCTTGAGCTGATTACTTAATGAGGAGATGGCTGAAGATGTCTTAAACGAACATCTCCAGTCTGGGCTTGCTCTGGAGGAATCTGCTTAAACCACCACCATGTCAGTCAGCTCAGGAACACGTCACCTTTAGCCCGCCATGGTCCCATGCTGCAGGACTTGCAGGAATGCAGCTGCAGTCCCTGAAGGTGCCTGGCCACTCCAATGCAGGAAGGAGTTTGATTGAACTTTAGCCATGATTCAGTCACAGAATCCTCTGAGATTCTCATCCCTTTCTCTCACCCCCCCTAAATGAAATAGTCTCGTAAAACCTACAGGGACGATTAAAGTCTTTGTCAAACCAGGGAGGAGGAACCGGGAACTGCCAAAGAAGTTCAGAGGCTGTCCTGCACAGGTGCCCTGGAGATGCGGGCACTGGTGATGCTGAGGTCAAGGCAGCAGCACGGGAAGCCCACTCCAGTCCACACATCGCTGGAAGCTCTGAGCAGTGCAGACTCCCGTACTTCCCCTGGGCACCCTGAGGAGCCCTGCCAGTTGCCAGAGGCCAAAGATCACACAAGTGCTGTGCAGAGTGGAGCTGTTCCAAGATTCATACGACTTAGCACTTCTGAGGTTTGCTTCTTTTCCAAACAAGAACAAGAATGTAAAATCCTGAAATTCCCTGAAAACTATGGGTAAATACAATTTTTGCTCAGGTTTTAAATTTTATTTCAATAAAACCAAGGTGTATGTTTTGATGCAGACTTTTGAAAAGACCTAGGAAAATATATGATTTACTATAAAGAAAACTAAAAGTGAAATAATTCCTTCCAGAAATGAACTTTACCTTTTGCCTCCCATTTTTGTCTGAAATAAAATAAAAATTTCAGTGTAACTGGATCAGTTTAGTAGCATGTTTGAATAGCTATACAAACCTTCCCTAGGCCAACTGCTTCCACTTCTTCTGATAAGGAGAACACAAAGATGGACTGAAGCAAACTTAGCATGTCCTCTCCTTGTGCTGTACAGTCTAAGTTACTTGAACCCGTGGATTATCCCTGGCGTACTACTGTCGTCTTTGTCCGTGTAACACAGTCTGAAACACCTTTCAGAGAATGAGATCTAAAACTAACCTAGAGAGTCTGTTCCACTACCTAACTCTTCTAATAAGCCGAAAGCTTTTCCTAACCCATTCTAAGTCACTTTTTGCTGCAAATGAAGCTGATTTCTTCCTAAGCTGATGTCCTGCCTCTAGTGGAGAAGGGAAACAACTAACCATCACCCTCTTTAAATCAGCCTTCTCCATAGTACTAGGCTATTATCATACCTTTCCTTAATCTTTTTTCCCCAGACGAAACCAATCCAGTTTTTTCAATCTTTTCTTCTCACTCCTGGTATCTCAATTTCATAGAGCTCCTGTTGTCCTTTCCCTGGGATTTTGTGTCTATTTTTTGGAAAGTTTCCAAAACTGGACGTGTTACGTTGTGCTCCTGACCACTGTATTTCTGCATCCTCTCACGCTGCTCATCAACACAGGCAAGGAGAGCAGTGATTTCTTCTCTGAACATGGGCCGAAACAAGCTGGAGTGGGGAATGTCATCCATGCAGGTCTCCTGCTTTGTGACATTTTGTTGAAAAAGTGTCCATGTTTGAGAGGCTTTATGCAAAGAAAAACCAGTCCCATGTTATACCTCTTCAGCTTCCCAGAGCAGCAATGATGCAGCGTGTACACTGAAGGAAGTGTTTCTGTTAACTTTGCCCAGTGTTTCCACAGCTCAGCACTTGGCTGCGCTTTCTATGTGCTGCCAGCTACCTGTTTATTTGTACTGACTTTCCAGCACGGTGAGAGCAGAATATGCCATAAATATTGATCAGATTATTGTCATTTACATGGTAAATGGGATTTAGTGGCAACCCACTGAAACATATGGGAAATGAAGACCATAGCTGAGCACTATTCCAGTGCAGTGCATACTGTAGCTGTGTGAAGTGTTACCAGTTAATTTCATTCTTCTGAATCCATGGGATGCAGTCCGTCCTTGGTCATCCTTCTCAGTGGAAACCTATGTTTGTCACTTGTATTGAGCTGGCAGAAATTTGTTGCCACCAGAGAACAATGACTTCTGATTTCTTTCTGTGCTCTGTTGAGCAAAATGAGGTTTTGTTTGCTACCTTGATGGAAGCAGTGCATCATTTCACTACTACCTAAGCAGAGGTATGAAGATGAAGCTACTGTTCAATCACACAAGATGGAATCTAAAAAGCCCCACTGTGTAATTTGTTTTAACATGGTGTTTATGGATTTTGACAACGAAGCTTGCGACGTTAGAATGTAGTGACAATGAAATCCATATTCTGTGATTCTAAGGTTATCTTCCCAAGCAACAGCCAGAATACCTTTTCTCTTCCACACCTTTCTAGCTCTTAAACATTTTTCGTTGGCTTTGGAAAATTACTGTTGCAACAAATAATGTGCTGTGCTGAAGCCCCTGCCCTCCCTGCACAGACTCTATGTAGAGAATTCAGGCATGGCTGTGCAGAGTGTTTGCTGTGCAGTTTATAGACATGCATCTCACTGGTGACTCCAGCTAGCCGAGCTTCTCAGCATTGCTGTAATAACAATGACAGCTGTGTTTGGAGGGGGTTTTTGTGCCGCTTTGCTACAGAGTGTCTTTCCACTTACTTCAGGCAGTTTGAGAAAGAACCTTTGGCCTCACAAGTATCTTCTGCAGCACAGGCTTTCATAGCAGCCAGCTAGCAAATCACAGGGAATATACATGAACATTGGGAATAAAAGTGAATTGGGAATTTGAAAACATGACTGTTTCCATATACCCTCCTGATGTGACAGGAAATCCAGTGGACGCCTCAAAATGCACTACCAAGTACCTGTTCTTCTGCAGTGTATTCAGAAAGCCACGAAAACCGACCATGCAGAAATGTCAGCCTGCTCACACCCACTCTTCAGCCTTGTCCCCAGAGCGCCTTACGTACACGCTTAAAAGTATCGGCAGATGACTTGCTGCAGGGTGAGACGCAAACCCTTTCTGTGGCAGCCCCCGGAGCCCGAGCTTTCAGCCGCCGAGCCAGCCCCACCCGATAAACCGCTCTGCGGCCCCAAAGTGAGCCACTCAAACACATCAGTCTCCCGTGCCAGTGACTCCTGTAGGACACCCCAATTTAAGATGTTTAGATGTTTTACTGCCACCATGTTTCTTTACAAATTGCTCACATTTGAGAGTGGAAAAATTCCACTCCACAGGACATAAAGTGTCAATTTAAGTGTTAATTATATTTTCATATCAGAACATAAACTCCAGTTTGTAAGAACATGGGTGTCCTTAAAATACGTCGTAATAAAAAATTGAAAACAGCTAGTGTTCTTGAATCAATTTTCACATTTATAACTTTAAAGAATAGTTCCCTTTTTCTATCTCATTTTGTCTACTCTGTATGGCTTTGTGTTTGCCTTGTCATTTCATAAAAAATGCCAGTCTGTAATTTGCAGTGTTTCTTTCAATTAAAAACAAAATGCCCCAAAATAACAACAACAAAAAAACCCCAGAAGCAAAGTCTCAACAATGTATTAAAATATATGGCCATGGTAATTTGAAAGAATAGGTATCATTTGTTTTATGAACTATAGAGAAAACTGCAGAGATTCAAACTATAATTGTGAAGATAATACCCTTCCATTGCTATTAATGGCTGCTGTCTGTGGCGTATTCATGACTTCCGATTTTCAGTTCATTCGCATCATAAATGAAACACGAAGAATCTTGTGGAAGATACTGTAGATACCACATTTATCATAATATGTGAGGGCTTTCTTTGGAATCACAGAAATTGGATCTTACATATACATGATTTACTTTATTTATTGGATTGCAAAATTTTAAATCTTTCCAAGGTCATTATGCTAATAGGAAGCACAAGGTTAAAAGATGCTGACTACAGACTTTGCAGAACCTTTCCGATACCTTCTAAGCACTCATTTCTAATTCCTAAAACTACTGAGTTCTTATTTTTAAGCTTCTCCAAACTCCTGCAAATCCCAGGAGCCTGTAGCAGTCTTCCAAACTGCTAGCAGTACATTTACTTTCTTCTGAGTTAACTACTAGACCTAATTAAACAACACTGTCTCATGTGAGTGGATGATATTCTTACAGTCTGAATACAAATTAAAATTCCAGTTCTGTTAACATTCAGGTCAGTTAATCAGAATAAACCTCTTTAAAAACTAGAAGACTAAAGTGATTTCAAAGTCAGTCATACTCTTAACTCATTTTTAAGGATGTCATTTGTAATATTCTCTATCGGTTCCCTTTAAAAAATAATTAAAAAATAGAGCTCACAGTTCTCAGATCAGCTTAATTCAACGAAAGAAAAATAGGGAATTTTACATGAAGGGTTGCTAAAGAGCTTCAGTTTCCAAAGGGCAGGCATGCAGTTCTGCGTGTTGAAAATTGCACAGATAGTTGCCAAAACAGCATGTGCAAATTAGACATCGTTCACATAATGAACTTGTTAGAAGACTAATTCAAGATTTGCATGGGGAAATCCGAATGTGGAGCTACATTATTCCTTGTGAATGCAGATGTATCTATTAGCCTGTGTATTTTAGCAGATGTTATTTTGAAAACAAGATCCCAAGTCCTCACAGTACAGAAATTAATAACTAGAGATTGTAATTTCATGAAGAGCTTTTTTCCTACATAGGACATGATACTAGACAATCAGAAATGTTGAGTTTTCATCTCACCTTCATAACAGATTTTCTGTGTGAGCTCAGGGAAATTATATTACTTTTACCTACTTTTGTTTACCTATCACTGAAATGGCTTTAATATTCCTTATCTGTCATCACACGGGCACTGTCAGACGCAATTAGTGTTTGTAATTCTCTTTAAGCTCTGCAAATGATCGCATGTTTTGGAACAGAATTAAAACTTGAATTGTTTAACCCAACCATTTTCTTACTGCAAATGCTAATCACTTGGCAGTAATTTTCTAGTGTTAAAGAGGGGGGAAAAAGGGTGAGAAGGAAACAGACACAGATCCAGGTATACTGGCAAACTCGAAGGTGGGCTGGGCCTTCGTAATTGGAGTTGGCACTTTGGTGAATAACTAGGCTTTAGATGAGGGTGTACAGAAGAATGCCGAAAGCAGAAGCTGCACTTTCATCCACCAAGCAACAAAAGGCTGCATTTGGTTCGGTGTGGTTGGGATCATACCCCTCCCACTAATCTCTTAAAATGGTGAGTTTCAAAACGTACATGCCAGGAGTGCTTGGGTTTGGGCTTGGCTGCAACGATGACAAATGCAAGACTTTGCTTCACATTCAGTTTGCACATAGCTAAAATACGTATAACTTGCTGCCCAGGTTTTAGGCCCTAGAATAACTCTTTTGAAAGTGAAATGCTATTTTCAGCTTTATCTTCATTTTATTCTCATTGAAAATAATTGCTGTGAATTAGAGACTGTCTAATGCCCTGTCGTTATCTCCAAATCTCTAGTAGTATGCTGGCATCCAGTAGTGAACCTAAAAGCTGCGTAGATTTTCAAGTTGCAGCATGTTAATCTCATTCAGTATGTAGAATGATCTCTAACTGAAAAGATGAATGCAGCCAGGTTTCATATGTACTTTTTCTATGTTTGCATTTGAAGTCCAGTAAATGCTAGGAAAGGAAAAAACCCCACCACAAAACCAAAATAAAATTGGTGCAAATATTGGTTTTGAATTCAATAACCACATGTGATTTGGCCTGTCCAGTGTCATCTCTCCATAAAACTGAAGGTGAACATTATTCAAATCACCTTCTAGGGAAAGAAATTTGCATTCAGGAAGACTGGAGTATAAGGCTAGTGAAATCTAGACTTTGTCTAAGACATTAGCAAATCTTTTGTTGACTTCATTGCGAATAAGATCTCACTGCTGGATGGTTTGTGCCTTAACCTGTTACACTGACACAGGAAATGTAAAGCAAGATGCGGAGACTGACTCAACTCTGGTTGAAAATTAACACAGATCGTCATTTCTGGCTGGGAGTCAGTAAGAAATGCAAGAGGAAAATGCATTTCACAGTAAAATCCATATGATGTACTTTGTGTCCATCACTATTTTATTGATTCCTTGTACCTGGTAAGTACACCCTTTCTATGCTTTCTGTTGTCTCCCCTTCACAGAAGCTGCCACCTGAAGGATATGTCAAAAAAGTACAGCCTAACCCTTCCTAAGAGAAGTATCACAGTCTCTTGCACAAATAATCTGTCACAATGCAGCTATCAGTAACAACTCTGTAGTATGTCGAGCCTATTTTGTGGAATACCCTGAGATGTCCCATTGACTTCTGGTTCTCAAATCCAGACAGGGAGGAAAATTTCCCAAGAAATCTTGTATAAGCAGTAAAAGAAAAACGCTATAATATGGATTCAGAATGGTTGCTACACATCACACATTCATGTGGTTTCACTTACTCTGCTCCTGCTCTCGCCTTCAGCTGGTTGGCAATGCCCAAGGGTGTGGTTTCCGCGTGAGATTAGACAGGTTGAGAGGTAGGCTTTTATCATTGTTCCTGCAGTGCATGTGATTTTTTTTATGTGTTCCTACTTGTAATTTTATCACTTGGTTATTATTTCACAGTGGTTTTTATTGCACTTTTTACTACAGGAGTCTTGTGGGTATTGGCGTTAGCAATTGGAGAGCAAACTTCTGTCGCTGTAGCCTGCCTGTGAAAAACAGGTACTTAGGTGGCCAGCGGAAGTTGGTATTTTCCATCTGTGAAGTCTGTACGTTGTGATGAGACCTTAAAAGATGCCTGATGTCGTTTACTCAAAAAGCCATCTGCATTATTGTTTCATGCACGTCCTGAAGGAGTTTCTAATGCTGTGCAGCCCCGGCAGAAGGCAAATGCCTGAAAGAGCTTACAGGCAGGTTGGTTCTATTATCCAAATTGGGTCACTCATTCCTAATTATTTATAACCTCTATCTGCAGTGTATTGCACAGCATGATGAGTAGTCTCAAACAGGAAACTTCCTGGACATCAATCTTCTGCTGTTTTCTCTCACAAGAGATCCCTAAGCAGAGTCCCCCGTGGACACACAAGAACTGCCGCTCTTCTGCTGGGCCTCAGGGCAAGTCAGTATTGTGGATGTGCTCCCTCCTGACCTCCAGCCAGCCTCAAGAATAACATTTGCAGACTCCTTGTATAGCTTCTGATAATGAGGGCTCCCTCATTACAAAGTCTAATTATCAGAGTGTGATTGTAGAGGACACAACCTTAACATACAGGCTTTCATGACCCTTTTCTTTACCCGGTTTATCTGTATGCTTCACCAAGTTGGAACTGGCAGCGTGCAGCCAACATCCTCACTGAGCATTTTCCTTCGGTCCCACACTAGCAGTCAGTTGAAATCAGCTTGATGAACCGGTGGGTCAGCAGGAGAGAAACACAGAATAGCAGTCTTTAAGTCGTTAAGATTCTTAGATAAAATGTCCCAGTGAACTCTGGCAAAAAGAAAAATCAGAGTGGGACCCTGCAGTTAGGGGAGGGGAATTAATGGACATTTACTGTTTTTCTTTTAAGGAAATCAATGGACTTGCTGGAGACTGGGTGATGGAACACACAGCTGGTGGAATGGACAGCCAAAGATCACTATTTTCCTTTTAAGCAAATCAATGTGTTAATTGGGATTCTGGTGGGATTCTGAAGCTGCTAATGGAGGTGGGGGTTAGTGGAAGATCATTAGTCTTTATTGTAAGCACTACAGTTAGTTAATTGGGGTGCGATTGTGGTGTTGAAAGAGAGAACAGGCAAAGAATGAAAAGCAATTTTTAAAAGCTGTCACTTTAAACCTTCCCTAATGAAATGAATTTATTAAAAAAGCTAAGGGAAGATATATTTTGTTACTCCTTCAGGTCTTTGAACTTGGGGAGATCTTCATTTTGATGAGACCATTCTCTTTTATAAGGCAGGTTTTTCCAGCTTTCCAACCCAGCTTGGAGAGAAACGAAGTCATCCTTGGAAAGTTACTATTTATCAGACCCTTAAGAAGTCGGTGGCAACATTTCATCAGGTCAGATGAGATCAGGTCTTCTCCAGACACCCATGCAAATATAGACAGCGCTCCATACTTTGTTTCAACTTGGAATTTTTTATGGTTGCCTGGGTGAAGATGAACAGTTTCACATAAATATTAGGGCTGTGCCTCAGAGAAGATTTCTGCCTAATGCACAGTTATCCCATTATCCCACATTACGAAAACCTCCAGGATAGACTGTGCTGTAAAATCTAAATTTTGGAGAAAATCGGGACAGTATATCTGGACCTTCTTTGCACATGCAAGGGAGTTGCTTGCATACAATATGGAGCAAAAGAGCTGGACTCAAACATTTATGAGACTTTCATAGTAATTACAATTTCACATCAACTTCTCTGGAATTTGACTTTGCAAATAGACATACAGTGCTGCTTGAATTTATTTGCCTAACTTCTAAAAATCCAGCCCACTGTTTTAGGACCGAGTAAATTTCTGCTTGTAATTTCACCCCTAGCTTATCTGACTGTGAGATGCTCCCAGCCTGTCTGTGCTCAGACAGTAAGTCAGTTAACTGAACAGCACAAAGACTGAGAAGGTTCATTTCAGCCCTCAGTCTGCCCTCAAGTTACCAGCAGCTCAGAGTGGTGAAGAGCTGGCTCATTCTCACTGAAAGACAGAGAGAAAATTTCCCTTGGAGAGCAGGTGGAGACCAGGTGGAGGAATGGCTGTTTCTGTGGATGCACTAAAGGGTTTCTCATGAAGGGGAAAGAGTTATTTGCAAAATTGTACTGAAAATTGCTGAAAAAACATTTTAGGGTAGATTTAAAAGGAAATGTCTTCCTGCCCCATTTTAACTAAATGAAATTTATCATTTAGGATGAGTAAAATACGTATGTTGAAGTAAAAGGTATCATCTACCTTGTAAGCATTTAAAAAATAAAACCAGATACATTTCTGAAAGGTGTACTGTTTCATGTAAAAATGTTGAAAGGGAACAATTTGACTTGCTTAAATTTTCAGAATGAAACAACTTGTTAAGTTGAACATAAATTCATGAAATGTTTCAGTTGACCCAAATCTGTTTTCTTCAGAGCATGATGTTTTATCAAAATGTATCTCCCAGTGCTAGCAATAAATCCCAGAACTGTTCTGTTCACCACACAGAATTAGGCCCAAGTTTTTCTGAAGCCACCTCTCTGATCCCTGCCCGGAGGGTCTCTCTTTTAGTTGCAGGTCCGAGGTACGTTACCGTGCAATCAACACTGGACTTCTCATGGATTCACAAGTTTCAGACCAGCTCTTCTGTTCCCACTCAAGCATGTGGTATCCACGTTCGCCATAATGTGATTCCCTAATCGTCTTGTTGAATGTTGAAAGGAAAGCCAGCAGACTTTCTGGTGTTGCTAAAAGCCCTCAGGCCAGACTGGCAGATAACAGCCCTCTTATTTATTTGTCTAAATAAGCATATAGCATGATGGATAAGCTGTCAAGGAAAAATCAAATCAGTGGGGACATACCTTCAAGGGAATTACTCACTATCTCTCTGCCAGTTCTGCTGCACTTCTCTTAAAGGATATAAAAATTAACATAGCTGGTGGTGAATGCCAGAAATTACATTTCAAGAATAACGGTGATATTTTCTATAGAATATATCAGCTGGAAGGGTCCTGAACTATAGCACACAATAATCCCAAAGATCATTTTAGAGAGGTATTTAGCCCAGAAGCGGAAGCAGAGTATGTATGTGAAACTGCAAATGACTCCATGTAGGTGATTGACAGCAGGTGAAAACAATTTAATTGTTCCAGATTTTCAACTCTTTATATATATTTATTTGTGTGTGTGTGTGTTTGAGAAGAAAGTATGGGGGTTCCTGGGAACCTGAAAGCTTTTAGCAAACTCATAAAACCAGACACTGTAGGAAACAAACTTGATCCAAAAAAGAAAAGCTACTTTTAGAAATATAGCTCCATGTCTGGCCACAAAGTAATTAAGGTTCTTAAAGCTTTCCTGTCCAGATGAGTGACTGGCACAAAAATAATAATAACTATACAGTAATAACGGCAGTGAGTTGGCACTGAAGGGAACAGGTAGCAGTAAACAACTTCCAGTAGAAGGGTCGAAGCAAAGGAGTGGTGGGAATGTGTGGTATGGTAAGGGGCAGTAAGTGCGTGTGCCTCTGAGTGGGTGGGTGTTGGAGGAGATATAAGGGAGGAGAAAAGAGACTCCTTGACAAAACAATGCAAAACATCTTGTCTTAGAGTTCAATTCATAAAAAGAATATAACTGAGTCATATTCTTTCCACTGTTCAATGTGTGTGTGACATCAGATGCAAATTCCATGTGTGATTCATAGAGAAAAATGTCAGTTTTTCAAAAGCCTACATCAGCCTAAGAGCTGGTTCAGGTCAGAATTCAGCCATTGCAGGGAAACTGCCTTTCCTCTTCTTTCTTGTCTTTCAGTATCCAAAGGCAGAACCTGGGGACCTGGCACAGACAAGGGTCACCCACCTCCTGCAGTTTGTTTAGCACTTTCTGTTCTTTCTAGCATGAATGGAAGAAACTTGTCATATTAGAGAACCGGATCTGCAAAACTCAACCAGTTCAACGGGAGTTTTCCATGAATACCGATGGGCATTGGACCAAGCCACAGAGGACAACAAAGGGTTCAAATATGAGCAAAACTCAACAAACTGAAGAACATCTTTTCCCAAACATCTGCCAAATTTTGATACCTCCATTTAGTGAGTACGTGTGCCATAACTAACTTACAGTAGAAAATTCAGAGAAACTGCAAGTTCAAGTAAGAAGTCCTGTGACTCCTCACACACAAGCGATGCCTACTGTCCTTGGATGGAGCATTTTGTTTGGCATTTTCATCAGTGTGTCCAGCTGAGCAATCCCCCACACCACCATGCAATTTGATGATTTAATACTTTCATGGGCTACCTTTGTTTGAGATGTTGTAGTCCCAGATGAACATGTATTTATTGTGAAAACCATGCCAGATTTTTCTCTAAGTTTGCTTTTTTCTTTATTCTTTTTTTAATT
>Ga0181612_102784_pt1 | contig 12648 bp, 7 predicted proteins | sample HoacroProtozoa21_FD_119630 | JGI IMG/M metagenome (GOLD analysis project Ga0181612, IMG submission 119630) | Hoatzin crop microbial communities from Cojedes, Venezuel. Combined Assembly of Gp0051906, Gp0051904, Gp0051908 | reverse complement strand
AGAAAAAAAAAAAAGGTATTCACAGGGGAAAATGCATTTGCTTTGGAGCTTTCCTAGCAAACTGTGGCTCCAGTCATGTCTGGGGCATGCTGTAGCATCAGGCTAGAATTTTATATTTTGGGGAAAGTAGACACATAAAGACAAGACATTGGTGTCACTTTTCAACAGTTTCTCCTTTCATGATTTAATGTCAGATCACCAGTCTAACATAAGGCTTTCCTTGAGGTCAGCATTTCCTTATTTTTAAACTTAACCATTATCTTCTGGAAGCCAAAAGGCAGAACATCGCTTTGGAGTTGCTGGAGTCAGAAAGGAAATACGTCATCAACCTTTCCCTAATCCTGAAGATCAAGGCCACGTTGCAAGGGCCAGATGTGAAAAGGAGCACGAAAGAGAGAAGGTATTTGATTTAGTGTGCTCTTTTGGGGAGTTTTCTTCAGGCAATATTCTTCCTGCCTCATCCTCTCTCCCACTTTTCTTTCATCCACATGGAGATCTTTGAACGCTTAGAGCTTATTTTTAGTTGAAAATTGGAGGCACTGGAAGATTTTTGCACTGATGAAAGACTTTCCGGCCTGTCCTCGCATCCTGTCCACTGTGCATCCCAGTTTCACTACTACTTCATTTCAGTCTCCTTCGGAGTCCCATCAGTCTCCTATTTGCATGCCTCCTGCCTGGGTGGGAACAAAGCTTTGTGCACTCACTGCCTGCTTCTCCCAGTCCACAGCTACACCTCTAGAAGCTGCTGGGGCATAAGCCCCTGGCTAGTGGCTGCCATCCGTCAAGTATTGATCTATACAGACACACACACGTATTTACATACAGATACAAGACCAGTGGGACTGACCCAGCTCAGCAGTTAAACCCAGCTCTTTGCAAAGGCCATCCCCTGTGGCAACTGTCTTTGTTCCTGGGATGGGAGAGCTCCTACAGCTCTCACCACTCACTCAGCTTTGGCCTGGGAGTTTCCAGGCACATTTGGAGAGTGCAGTCCTTGCTAGCTCTCTCTTTTTCGGCTCTTTCCACTGTCCCTGGGAGTCCCACATCCAAGGATTCATTTGACAGAAGTCCAGTGTGGGACATGTGATGCATGGGTTGATGGGGACTCATTTAAGCAGTTACGTGACACACAGTTCAAACTGAAGCATGGATAGTCCCAAGTGAGTTTTCATTTTTACTCTTTTTTCATAGGACCTTTCCATCTGGCAAAATATTTTTATATTTGACATCTTCATTCTGATTCTGGATGAAATCAGCATGAAGAGACAGAAAGGCAGTAGCACATTTTGACCAGCTCTGCATCAAAGGGTTGGCTTGTTAAAGGGCTTAACAATGAGACTACATACAGAGCTGGGGAGTTCTGCTCCAAGCACTCTGTGGGATGGCTCAGGACCATGGTCCTGTTTCATTAGCCACAGCAGCATCGCCTTGGGCTTTTCAGTTCTGCAGATTCTCATCAGCTACACAATGCACTGGAAAGTCAGCCTAAAAAGCCTTCAAAACACTGTAATAATAGCCTCCAGTAGGAGAGGCTACCTGCATGTACAGCAACGAAAACAGGGCCTCCTAGTGCAGCCAGGACTCCAATAAAAGTAGTTAATACCTGTGTTTAAAGCAAGCCTCTGCTGACCACCCGTGTATGCACACTTTAGCAGTACATGCTTAGGGCTGAGCTTCTGCTCTATGTAACCAGTCTGATATCGTCTCCCTTCAGTTTCTTCCCCCACTCTTTGCGGTACCTGGTGCAGCAGCATGTCGATTTACTTCACGCTCTACAGGAGAGAGTCCTGAGCTGGCCACGACAAGGGATCCTAGGAGACATCTTCCTGAAGTTAACAAATGATGAGGTATGTTACAGACCTCTCTGGACTCTTCTGCTATGATTCATGATGTTGTGCTGATGGCCCACAGGTGGGCCGAGATACCTTGCAGCAGATGGGCTGTGCTGTGAAGCTGTGGCTAGGGTAAGACCGTTCAGCCAGCCTCCTTTCAGCAGAGTCCCTGTGCAAGGCAGCCCCTCTGTTGTAGTACTTGGCTGGTCAGGAAGCCCACGTGCCAGACCCACCTGGAGACATGCAGCCACACAGCACAGCCCTATAATAAATGCACAAGACCTAGACTTGGCTGCAGGAGCTACACATGAGCCTTGACAGCTTGTATGTCTGTATTCATAGTGAGGGTGTGAAAAGCGCACATTTCTTATGCTTTCCCTACCCCAGTACACTTTGCTCACAGTTCTGACAAGCGGGTGTGCAGGCCCCTTATCCTATATGGTTTGTAGCCCCAGGGAAAACAGCACCTCCTTCTCAGGGTGAAGGTCTGCCCAACCCCTGGTAAGCAGTGGGACCACTCCTGGAACGACGTGCAAAAACTCATCTGATGCTTTATAAAATAAGAGTCTTAAATAAGAAAATCTTCTTTCTCGCCAGCCTCTCTACCCCTCCCATCTGCTATAAAGCTTTATACATAGCTGAACACATTTTATTAAACACCCTTTCTTGAGAAGTCCCAAGCCCTGAAAGCTTCACACAGTCAGCAGCTCTGCTGCACTGATGAGCTCCCAGGAGTGATGGTGGAGAATCAACAGTTTCTCGTTCTGGCTGGCTCTATGACCAAAAATCTCTCTGAAGTTTCTTTGTTCTTTTTTCCTTTTATAAGAATAATTTTCTGGACTACTATGTTGCTTACCTGAGGGACCTGCCAGAATGCATCTCTCTGATCCACGTGGTGATCCTGAAGGAGGTAAACTTCCTGCCTGCTTCACAGACATGCAATGGCAACACGCAAGCCTGGGTCTCCTCCTGTTATGCCTGCCCATGATAGGACTCTTCTGCCAATCCACTTGTTCTGTTACTAAACGCCAGTTTCCCTGAACATTGTCACGGCTGACAGGCACCTACAAAAGGCAGCTTTAATGTGTTTGTTCATCACTGTGTGTAACCAAAGCCATATTTCAGTTGTGACATGAAGTAATGTCTCAGATCAGACCTCCCAGAAAGCTTGCCTATGCACATGCTATCCAGACCTGCCCCAGGCGAACAGCGTCTCCTGGAAAACGGAGGACTCATCCAATCAGGGAGACCAAGAGTGAGGTTGTAAGTGCTTCAAAGAAAAAACAGTCTCTACTGTTCAGCCTCAGGTATTTGGTCTCACATCCTTGATTATGGGTTTAAACTAGGAAAGTTAAAGGTAGTTTGAAAGTGCAAAAACTAAATCACACTAGCTTGCTCCCAAGACATCTTAATTTAGAAGTCAGTCTCACTTTGTTCAATTCATTTGGATCTAAACAAAGAACTTCACTCTGAACAACAGCATCTACCTGGGGTTTCAATGAAATTTAACCAGTGCACTTTAAACATACACCTGTACTTAATTAGGCTCAGTGTCCCTTGTAGATAATTCCCAACCTAAGAAATTTCAATCTTAGGACTAATATTGCTGGTGGAAGGAGTTTCAAATATCCCTTCCAGAAGCAAGATGAAGACTTCTCACGCACAACTGCCACTTGACTGGCATTCTCCTGTGAGCTGTTGTAACCACTTACAGCATAACTACGCATTAAACCCCAAAACCATTCAGAAGCAGACATGTTTCTTTGGGTGGGAGAAACTCTGAAGCTGCTTTCTCTATTTCAGGTAGAAGAAGAAATCAAGTCTGATCTCTACATTCTGTTCTTCCATATAGTCCAGCGAATCCCCGAATACCTTATTCATCTACAGGTAGGGTCCCATGATGAAAACTGTGTTGTTGAACCCTTATCACCACATGTGACTTAACTGGTATTCAAGCCTGTACAGGTACAGGGCTTCTGGCTAACCCAGTGGGCTTTCTGAAAAAAACTTCTGAAAGGGAAAGCCAGCTGAGAATGGCTTAATTTTCATCATTTTCACCTAAAGCATGCTTCTGTTTGCCAGTTTCTCCATTTGGCTTGACAGAACCAACTTTTGTTCCCTGGGAAGCTGAAAGCTCTGCTGCCTGGTGCTCTGGGAGAACAGAAGGCCAGAGATGGGGCACATCTACTGTGAGCTCTGACCTAACTCCCATAACAGAACTATCCTCTTTCCCGAGTGGTCCAAGAGACTGAGAGGGCTAGAGGCTCCTAGGGCCCAACAACCTTTCCTGCACAGAGCTTGCTGATAAAAAGAGTTCTGGTTCACAGCAGGGTTACCTGATTTGTACTAAAACTTTTCAGACAAGGTGAATGACACAGAAAGCAAGCCCTATAAAAACAAGAGATTGGTTTATTTATCCAATGCTAAACTCAACCAGTGCTTGCCCCCGCCCCACATCACATCCCATGATTACACTTAGTGGTTACATATGTATTTGCACTGGAGTAGTAGGAAGCAGACCCCTCTCCAAGTCCCTCAGAAACTGGTGCTACCTAGAAGAGGTCCCACCGCGCTCCCACAGGGCAGTGCCATGGACACTCCAGAGCACTAATCCATGGTGCCAATAGCACCTTCTCCCAGAAAGGGTTAGAACACCCTCCAAACAGCCTGCTCTCCTCTGTGCCCCAGAATGTCCTGAAGTTCACGGAGCAAGAGCATCCTGACTATTACCTGCTGCTGGTGTGTGTGCAGCGCCTCCGAGTTTTCATCTCACATTATAGCCTCCTCTTCCAATGCAATGAAGACCTGCTTATACAGAAGAGGAAAAAGCTGAAAAAGTAAGCACAACATCAACTCATTCTCTCTATTCACCAGGGAAAGGGAGGTGTGGGGGAAGCCTGGAAACAGGGGGTTTAGGTCTAGGCGAGACCAACAGGCACTTACTCTGTTGAAACAAAACAAAGGCCTTTGCATATAAATGCTGGAGAAGGCCCACTATTGGCAACTGTCCTCCAAACTGAGGTCAGATTTGGGGTGGGCCCTCCTGTCTAACTTGGAATTAAAGGAAAATCAGTTTCATCCTTCTAAACATAGCAGCCACGTGTTTCGTGGGAGCATTTGATTCCTTAAGCTGATGGCAAAATCACTCCCCAGTGGGAGAATACATGGGGGCTTAGCTGCTTTGGCAGCTCAGAGCCCTGGTGAATGCCAAGACTGTTGCCTGAAGACCTCATAAGCTAAGACTGAGAAAGAATAGTGTTATTTTATTGGGGGAGTGGGGCAGAGGAAATGAAAGCCTCGCATAACCTGTTTGAAACAAACTGTGATAGAAATAAGTCTGAATGTAGATTCTCAAGTTGTGTTCAGAAGAGTTCCTTGAAATCAAGACTTTTTACTAAAACCAAAATCTGGTTGCCTTTGCTCCTTGTGATGATTCACTGGGGGAGTAGGACTAGATCAAACTTCAAGGGAAGCTTCCAAATACGGAGGGTGGTAAAGGGATGGAGCAGACTGCTGGGGAGGGACTGCTATCAGCAGAGGCATTAAGAACAGGGCAGAAAGCAGGACACCTGCCGACTGGGACGGACTAGGTGGAAAAGGTCCTTCCTTGGGGCGGGAAGAGGTGAACAGGAATATTAACGTCCCTCCCAGTCCTGTTTTCTGTGATTCTACATGCTCGTGCTCATTCCCTGCCTTATTTCTTAGCACGACGATGGATTTCTCCTCCCTCAGGTCATCCCTGGTGAAGCTGTACAAAGGTCTCACCTCCCAGTGTACGAGCCAAGAGGTTTCTCCAACACCCAGTGCGACATCTATCCGGGACAGCGGGATCCACTCTGAAGAGACAATACAGTCATTCCCACAAGCACCTTCCTCTGGCACGACTACCCCGTAAGCCTATTGTCCTAGTAGAAGGCTTTCAAAGTAGGCTGAAGATGCTCTCCTCACCCATACTATGCCAGTGACACTAGGCAGTTACGGACGGTCATTTCCAAGGCTACTTCCTGTGTATGCATAGAGAGATGAAGGGCTGGATCCTTCCTGCTATCCAGTAGCATGTGGCTTACAAGCACGAAACATTTCAGAGCTCTACCTAGCGCTGTCAGTGCTCTTGCTAGCTGCCTTAACAGTGTACCAGGGAGGACATGTATTTGTGTAGGCCTGGCAATGGTGTGCATAGTAACACTCCGCAATATTCACTGTCAACATGACAAGAGCTAGGAAACATGACCAAGGTCTCAGACTAGCAGAAAAAGTACTTTTTCACGGAGCACGTCATTGAGTGATGGGGACTCACTGCCACAAGATGCAAGTACAAATGGGTTGAAAAAGACACAAGACTAATTCAAGAAAGACAGGGCTACTGGTAGCACCTGGCAATCTTTGGCCATTTCTAGCCTACTGATAGGTGCCAACTGAGATGATGATCAGAGAAGCACACTAGGCTTGCCTTTTTTCTCATGTCAGCAATTTGTGGCTGTAGTGCCTCGCTACATCATTTGACACTAACTCATTATGAGTTCCCCTCAAGTGGTAGTGTTACTAGATCAATGCATAGCCACCTTCTCACCAGACTACCCAAGCCAATCTCCCGCCCCTCACAGACACGATGCTCCAGGCCCCCATTTTGGTAGCCTCCGCTGGCACCTCCCCAGTTTCCCCACATCCATCCTCAACTGAAGACCCAACACAGGTCCAGGGAAGGCCTCATCAGCACTGAACAGAAGGCAGGAAAATAACCCCCCACGCTCGGCTGGCCATGCAGCTCCTAATACAGCTGAGGTCAGGGTTTGCCTTGTCTGCCATGAGAGCATGCTGTCAGCTCATCTTCACCGTGGCACTGGCTATGACCGCAAGTTCATACCAGCACTGCTGCTCAACCCAAGTCTCCCAGACTGGTCTGATGCATGGGGTTACCTTGCCCCAGATGCAGAGCTCTGCATATCTGAAATATCACAAAGTTTCTGTTCCCCCACTCCATTCATTATGTCCCCAGATGGCAGTGGGACTTTCCTAACTACTGGTTGTTAAGGGCCATGGAGGTGTACACCCTGCTGACTTACCTAGAACATATGGAGGGTAGAAGCCCTCCAACTACTCCTGACACTTCTGGGGACAGTCACCCTACCCAAGACGGTACCAGCTAGGTACCTACCCTACCTTCTCCACCTGAAAAGACTACCAGACCACAGGAAAGTAAAACACAGCCCCTATGTTACAGAAAAAGAAGGAAAGTAAAAGTCCAAAATGCAGATGAACAGGAGAGAGAGGGAGCAGCCGGCTTCTCATCTCAATTTCTGTTCACTTCATGGTGTACAGTACAAGAGTCAGCCAAAGCTACTAGATAATCAGTTCTACCCCTGCAAGTTTGCTCCTGCTAACCCAGCCAGGCAAATTCTATTAATAGCAGCTCTGTTACTGTTCTCCAAGATACGAAAACACCTTTTGGCCTTAAAAGTAAGCGAATGTGGCTAGGGGTGGGAGGGGGGCCTTGTCATGTTGTTTCTCTGTCATTATTTGGTATTCCACTTCCTTCTGTTTTTTTGTTTTGTTTCTCATTTTTAAGGCATTTGATGCCCCAGATGAAGAAAACCCAGCCAACTGTGATGGAGAACATCCAGGCTGTAAAGCCCCCTGACTGGGAAATGGAAAGCAGGAAACATGAGAGGCCAGAGAACATCCTTTCATCCTCTCAGCTCACAGAGCAGGAACTCAAGGCTCTGACAGCCCCCTTACAATCCATCCCTGAAATGGAGTATGAAGCACCACCCGCTGATGCGGTGGGAAACACCGAGAGAGCCATCAGGACCTCTGTGGAGCTGCTGCAGGATGCGAGGAACTTTGCGCCAAGCTACGAAGAGTTTGACTACCCTGGGGAGGTTTTCACCCTGCCAGGCCCCTACGAAGATGATGCCTTCCAAAACCTCACTCTCTTTGAGAATTGCTCCCCGGCCTCTTCCGAGTCCAGCTTAGACATTTGCTTCCTTAGGCCTGTTAACTTCACATCAGAACCAGAGAGGACAGATCATGCCTTACAGCCATTGCCTAAGAGCTGCACTCCCGTAAGCAGCAGTACTTACAAGCGTGAGATGTTCCACAGCAAAGGCAAGCAGCTGAGCAGGTCTCTGAAGGAGCTGCCAAGGAGCGCTGAGGGTGTGAGCACCAGACTCTACAGCACTCGGAGCAGCAGTGGGAGCCGGCTGCAGCAGAAGCAGGAGAGGAACGTCCAGCCTCACATGATCTCAGCCTCATCTCGAAGCTCCCAAAGGAGCTACTTTCCCCCACAGAGAGGAGCGGGTGAAAAACAGAGCTTTTAGGAAGTAAGGAGGCTTAAATAGGAGGAGGAAAAAAAACAAAAGAGCACATGGTGATGCAGAAGCAGCAGCAGCAACAGAAAGATCTGAGATACAGTTAGGGCAGAACATGTCAAAATAGCTTCCAGGTCTACACATTCAGAGTCCTCATCTGCATGCACATGTCCAAGAGAGGGACAAGACAGCTCCTTTTCACGTCTTCCCCAGGGACAAGCATGGGCTTGAGGCACACAGCTGGCTGAGTGACAGCTAGAACACCCTTGAGACAAGCTAGCCTCTCATGTGTCTCTAGCTGTCACTGAGCTTCCCCCACACGTAAATGTTGTATCTGATCAGGGTCACAAAGCTGTTCGAAATTAGTGCTAAAGGGTGGCACCCAGTTAAAAAGGTGCCTTTCCACCTGCTGTGAGGAGTGCTGGGTTAAGAACATCAATGGATTTAGTATCAAATCCTCAGCCAGTGTAAATCAGCATGACTTGGCCAAACTCTGCCCATTTACACCAGCAAGGATCCGGTCCATGGGTTTTGTTTCACCTGTGTTTGTTGCATGGATCACTGACCCATGCTAACACCTATGTGAAACCAGACGAAGCCCAGCAACCGTGCTCCTCAGACAACCACTGGCATGGCAGGTGGCACTCTGGCCCTTCAGGGACACCAGATCTTGCAGGAACAACGTTTCTGTAGTCTGCAGTGCCTGGGGAAGAGGCTGAGGGTGCTGTGAGGTGCTTAGCTAGTTCTCAGTGCTGCCTGGAGAAACACCTTCCTGTTAAAATGAGGCGAGATGCAGATGAGGCTGTAGATGCAGATGATGATGGGAGGAAGGTTCCAATAACCTGACTGAAAAGGCAACAAGGACATCTCAAAAGAAGAGAGAGATAAAAGCCTCATGAGTGAAGGAGGTGGTGGACAGCTGAGCAGGGGAGATGAGGCAGAGGGAGAAGAGCCACGGGGACCCAGCCCTCCCAGAAACAGGAGCCTGTGAGGTCTTTGGCACTCACCAGCACAGAGCTATGGCCCACAGCAGGGGGCAGATGTGGAGCTAGTCCAGAACTGCAGGACACGTTCTCCCCCACAGAGCATAGGAGACCACTGTGGCAGTGGTGGGCAGAACTGGAGAAAAGGGACTTGTCCAGAGCCTTGTTGAGAGGAGCTTGGCCGTCTCCTGAAAGGGTGAAGACATCTTTTAGTGGCACATTTACCGCAAGGTGTGTGTGCTAATGAAGCCTTCTGCCCTACAGATATAAAACCAGGCAGCAGCAGAGCCAACAGAAGAATCTTTCAGACCGTATCAGCTCAAGAAGCCTGAAGCCTTCCTGCGCTAGGGTAAACAGAGCTCATGAGCAAGTAGAGAGGGGGAAGTTCCTTCAACTCCCCATGCTGGCTTGCTCCCTTGATGGCAAAAGGGGTTAGTAAGCTCCCCCTGAACAAAAACCTTAGCAAGGAAGGCTCAAGTTCCCTCTAAAAATGCTTATCCTCCCGCTCCTCTGCCACTGCCTCAGCCTCAGAGCCAGCAACAATCTCTCTGCAGAGGTTTCAGTGCTGCCAAGGCCTGAGTGACCTGTTGCCCCCCAGCTTTGCCAGCACCTCCTCACCCACCAGGTCCCTCCTAGCACAGAGGGAGAGAGACAGAGACAGACAGAGAGAGAGAAGGGGACAAGAATGTGAGGTTGCAAATGCTGGTTAAATTGTCTTTTCCCTTTTAGGAGCTCCATGCAGAAGACAACACCAGGTTCTGCCAGAAGGATGACAATGAGCAAACATCCTTCAGCGACCACAACCCGCGGCACGAGCCCAAGGGGGGTTTCCGGAGCTCCTTCCGCAAGCTCTTCAAAAAGAAATAAGCAGCCCCAAGAAAGGCAGGCCACAGCCTAAGCGCGACAGTGCTTCCCCAGGTCCCTGAGGGTGGAGACAGACAGCAAGGCCCCAAGATGCCCCAACACAGTAGGTGGAGGGGTGGGGGAGAGGAGACTGTCACAGCTGCCTTACAAACGCATCCTGCTCTTCCTAGCACAGGGCAGGGCCAGGCTATGGGTTGAAGTGGAGCTCAGCCAGCAGGTCCAATAAGCACAGGAACTTGCTAGCTTTCATCCCTGCCTGACTTAACTTTGCTCAGAGTTTTGGAAAGCTTTGGCCGAATCCCACTATCTTCTCCTCCCCCTCATCCCCCAGTGTTGCTTGATTTGCCATACATCTTTGCTCTTCCAAATTCAAGCCAGGTCTAATTTGGGCTCACTGACAACAGAGGGGTTACCTTTGCAGCCTTGGCATCCTGGCCGAAGTCTTGAAATTCCCCTCTTTCCTCCACTTTCCAAAGAACCACCATCAAAGATGTCTTCCAGGAGGCCAACTCGTATTATCCTGCTTGTTTGAGAAGGACTAATAAGCATCAGCTGAAGCACTTGGGCTTTATACTGTTTAATCAGCAGTATCCTTTCTTTTGGACTTCCATCGCTCCCCAAAATCCTCCTACAACTTTTATGTGGCGTGCTATTTCTTGAATTGCCTCCTGCTGCACAAGTCTCTGCTCCTGCTGTCAGAATGGCCTGTCTCTCCAGACAGACGATGCAGGCTGAGCCCGGGGCCTGCCACAAAAGACACAGACTCATCTCCACCCTATCCCCACCATGGATCGATGCAGACACTGACACAGTTAACCAGCGTCCTGGCTTCCGTCCTGGACTGTAATACACCTCAAATAGTCTTCGCTAACTCTCTTTGGCCTGACACCACCTTAGAAGCCCCATTATGTGCAGCACCCTGCTTTGGAACAGTTGTTCTAGGAGGCATTAGGGCAGGCAAGTCAATAAGTCAATGGTGCCCCATGCTCAAAGTCACAAGACCTCCTTCTTTTGCAAGGATACTTTTCCTCCCACAACAAGGCCACACACATGCCACCATCCTCACATCTCGACATGACAAACCCCCTGTAACGCTGTTCTCTGCAGAAGACTATAGTTTTTGTTAAAAAGAAAGTATGGAGAGAAATGCAGCCCTCTGGTGCGATATCCACATCACAGCCCAGCAGCAAGAGCACCACTGGTACAGGGCTGTGGCATTAGCTGAAGCTGGGGCATGCTGAGCACCGTTTCAAGAGGAAATGTGGCTTTATCATCTTATTTTGGCAGGCTTGGGACACTGGTCTGTCATAAAGAACAGCTTCACCTGAAGCAGTTGTGAACTGCCTCCGTGCAGCTGACACCAACATCTCGGGAGAAATATGCAAGGCTGTGAGATTAGAGGCTTGGGACTCCAACACCAGCACAAGGGTGACTAAATCTGGTGGCAAGGGAAGAGCACGCATCATGCTACATGGCTCTTCTGACAGTGACAACGGTACGGGGAGGGTCCAGAGTGGGTGTCCTTGGCTGCAGTGGCTAAAACTCACTGCAGATGAGTGCACTGCTCTCCCATACTGTCAACTGACCTGCATCTATGATCTGTTATTCCTCCTCTGGTGGAGGCGAAGAGGTGTATGTGAAAAGCGTTATCCATCTAATCCATCCTTTATCTCAATCAAAGTTTTCCAAACGTTTCAAGAAAGTGACCAGGCAAAACTCCAGAGATTAAAATGTTTTAGCTGATGCCTGCCTCACAAATTTTACTGGACCCCAAATAGTTCCCAAAAATCCACTTCTCCTCCTTAGAAAGAGGAAAAAGTATCATCTTTCCCCCTCCTCCCCTACCTTTTGGAAACCCTTCTGGAAAGATTTTTTTAGTTTAAGGTTATTAATGACAAATACAACCTTTCATCTCTTTCCTTCTCCCTTGCATCCTCATTAAATTACAAATTCCCTGGCCCTTCCCAGTCAGGACCATTCCATGCTGACCAGCCACTGCATCACAAAGATACTTCTTCCTAGGACGTCGCAGCTTTCAGTCAGACAGTGCAGGGCCAGGACAGCAACATGTAAGAAGAACCAAGTCCTTGTGACTGAAGCATCAGCAAAGCCTGTTCTGCAAAGGAATCGGCCATAGACAGACTTGTGTGTTTGTCCATGGAACCAGAGTTATATCAATGCGGACAAGTTTCCACCATAACGCACTGATGCTGTTCAGGGCTCTGATACTTGTGTCTTTGGTCTCATAGATAACAACACATCTATCCTTCATAGAACAAACCTGCTCCTCACACTTGCCAGGCAGACGCCAGGACAGAAACAGGACAAAGGGGAAAACCTACCTGCTAACATCTCCTGGGTGAGGAAATCCTTCCAAAGTGTCAGAGTCTTGCTTGTAAAATGCACGTGGATTTTAGCTTCTGTTTTAGTGATTTAAGGCATGGTCAGAATTGACAGTTATTTCTTTCTGATCCTGTATAAGTTCTTACTTCCAGGCCTATACTTAACATTTGAGATGTCCTTGTACCTGCTTAGAATCTGCAAATGTAAATAAAATGAATGAATGATGGTCAGCATCACACAGAAACACACAACTTCTTGCAGGATCCGATCCAACTTCACCTTTAGTGTACGTGTGTGCTCTGGATTATTTTTCTTCTT
>Ga0181612_160210_pt1 | contig 12650 bp, 6 predicted proteins | sample HoacroProtozoa21_FD_119630 | JGI IMG/M metagenome (GOLD analysis project Ga0181612, IMG submission 119630) | Hoatzin crop microbial communities from Cojedes, Venezuel. Combined Assembly of Gp0051906, Gp0051904, Gp0051908 | reverse complement strand
TTTTACTGTGAGGGTGGTGAGGCCCTGGTACAGGTTTTCCAGAGAGGTGGGAGATGTCCCATCCCTGGAAACATTCCAGGCCAGGTTGGACGGGGCTCTGCGCAGCCTGATCCAGTTGAAGATGTCCCTGCTCACTGTGGTAGGGTTGGGCTAGACGACCTTTAAAGGTCCCTTCCAAACCAAAGCATTCTGTAATTCTATGATAACCAGTACCCTTTCATATACAATGTAACACAACACTCAAGGCGTATTCTTCAGAATTCTCCAGCACTTTAAAGTTAAAAATTTTGTGATTCCATAGTTTCTCTCTTTTATGAATAAGTCATAAAGCAAGTTTTTGTCTTTGGGATTCTTCTCTCGATGCACATCTTACAATGCAGCATTTGCAGCTATTCCTATTTTGCAGCATGTCTGCTTGAAAAAATCCACATCATTTGTGAACTGAAAGCAGGCAGTAGGGTTTTTTTGTAACTGAGGTGTGTATTCTCACTCATTTAAAAAGGAAATCAATATTTTGGACTGGTGGATTATTATTTAAGTCATATATTGAATAGTTGGCCTGCTTTTAACAAATATTAATAAAATATGCAATGACTGTTTCTTCTTGGTAAGTACCTGTAAATTGATCTATGCAGCGATGTGCTGCTGTGGTTACAGACCATCACATGCTGAAGGAATTTTCCGCTTTCTTATTGAAATAATTGTTGAGCTGTCACTACTCAGACTGCTACAAAGGCAGTTCAGCTTTCCTTTTTCAAGTTTTAGTTGCCCTTGGTTCTTCAGAGATCCAAATTATGGGCCACTGAAAATTTGCCTTGTAAACAAAAAATGCAGTTACACCTGTGTGACTGTATCAGTACAAGCCCTCCTTACTCTCGGGTATCAGAGGGAAACCACTTACGGGTACCCAAGTGAAACCACTTTCTCACTACCGCAGCACATCTATGTAATGTGGGTTTATGCTTATGCAAAGCCAATGTGAGCAATGCAGTTCCATCAGTGCAGAAACCTAATGCAGAGGAAAAGCTCTTTACCTCTGGAATTCATTGTTCCTCAGAGGAAGTGATGTTATAAAGTCACATAGAGATTTCTGTGTCCTCTGTTATTGTCAGAGCTTATTAGATTTTAACTCTTCTTGAAGTATCCCAGAAAAGGAGCTACCGTAAATATTGCTGATAAAATTTCTAATTTCTTTCTGTTAAACAGCTCTCTTGAGGCAGTTTAATAATGCTGTGCTACTGAATGTGGAGGATCACAGAGCACATCTACAGCAGGAGTAAGTTCAGTGCCACTATTGCAGATAGAAGACTGCCCCAAATTTTCTCCCTGTTTCACATATAGGCATTGGGCAATACTGTCGGACAACACCAAATTTGTAAAACTGAATTGTCCCTTTCCAGAGAGAACATTTTATGGAGACATTGAATCTGGTTTTCCACCCTTGATTACGGACTCACTATCATGCCTTCTTCTAACCTCCTCCCTACCAGTTCTGCAAGGCTTGCTATGATTTGGGCTTTGGTATACCAGCAAAAAAAATTTTCCACTAGCTGATTACTTTCTGCCTGTGATTCTTTTGGTAAACACAATTCTGTTGTCTTTCCTCCATCTAAGTGAAGCATTGGTGCTGCCGGCAATGCTACTGCAGGGCTTGTGAAACCAGAATGTGGGAAGAAAGGCTGGTGTTTCCCTTGGGAGGGCAAAAGGGAAATGAACTCACAGCAAATGTCAGTCTGTTAAAGGAGGACTCCTAAGAAGGAGTGGAGCTTTGTGGTGGCTGTTGCAACCAGTGTAGAGCTCTCAAAACTATATAAAGCTATGTGACTGCATTGGTAGCTTAAAACTAGGGCAATCACAATTCCTAGATACTTACCAAGAAAGAAAAAAAGGTTTACAAAATCTACCTACTGACCTTTTGATCTATTGTTCAGCAAGAATTCACTCTACATTTTATTGTATCTCTCTCTATATAAAAAATATAGTATGGGTAGGACCAGTTAATGACCCTGGCTGAGGGTCAGTGCCAAAGTCACATGGCATGAGAACACGAGCTAATGTAATTAAGAAAGGCTTTTTTGCTCTCTGCAATTTTTCTCCCCCACAGCTTGAAGAAGAGATAAACTTTCTTCCATTAACTTAATTCATTCCTTCTTCAATCATGTTTTGCATTCATTATTAACTTCCTAAGAAGACATAGCTATGTGAACTCATGTCTACAAAAGCCATCTCTCCCCCTACTCTTCCCTGCATTCCCTCATGACTTTTGAAACTCGTTAGTCAATCCCAATCAAATTTGAAGGCAAGGAGGTAGGAGATTTGGAGAGAATTCAATAGCCACAAGGGTGGTAAAATTTGTTGTTGGGCGGAGGAAAGAGAAGGGAATTAGCACCCTCTAAATTGAAAACACAGAAAGAACTCACATTAACTGATTTATTTAGTGGCAGCCAGCCAGCCATGCAGGTACTGGCCCACCAACTGGCATACATAGCTCTGAAACAGGCATAACACGCATTGTTTTTCATCCAGCAAGACACTGAGAGTCTCAGAGGGAGAGCTAGAGTTAGTGTAGTGAAGGCACAAATCTATAACAAAGCTGGTTTCATTAGCTCCCCTACTCACAGAATGACTTCTTTCAACCTCTCTTTGTTACTTGCTCAGGAATAACATCCATTTTCATCAAAGAGAAGTTACTGAACTTAAAGAAAACCAGGTGATATTTGGGAAACTTAAATTAGATGATCTCAGAAAGCCCTCTGGCTTTAAATCTTCAGAAGTTATGAAAAAATATACAGATCAAAAATTATAATAAAGTGAACTCTAAAGTGACCTGTGACAGTGGATTGTAGCAATAGACTGTTTGGCTGGCCATGGTCATCCAGGTGGTGCACTGAGGTCATGCAACTTCTACAGCCAGTCGCAAGCAAGCAATATGGACTATATCTTAATATCTCTGATTAGTCTATGGCATCAAACTTCAGAAAAGGTAGCTGTGGTACAGCAAATTCGGTAAGTCAGTAATCATGAAATAATTTGCTTGGCTCTAATGATTTCCTATTCCATTATGCATGGGATTGAAAGTGAAGGCATTTCAAATGTAAGGAATGAAACTGTAACATTAGGGAGCACCTGGGAGAAGCAAGTAAGGTAAGGTAGCTAATGCACACTTGTACTTTAGCTTTTCGCCTCTAGAGACTTGATTTCCAATCTCTTTTAGATCACAACAGGGAAGAGGAGAGAGGGGAAAGTCAGATGCTGCTGTTAGAGTTGTATAATACGCATCCTTTGAGTAGCATTTGCTGAATGCCATCGCTTGCACCCATAGATCAGTCCCATCAGACACTCTGAGCCCAATGCCCCTGTGTCTTCCCAATAACCCCCGACTGTCATGGGTGTGAGACAGAGAGGAGAATCCGATGCTCTCTGTGTACAGTCCCTTGCGAGACGCCAACAGGGGACAGTGTATCAACGAGGATTGTATCTGACACAGCTCTTTAAAAGAGTTGTTTAGTTTCCCAGAGAAGTGGGAAGCTTGCCTGATCCATAATGACCCAAATCGTTTTGCAATGCGTTCCTTTAAGTGAGTTTGGCCATGTAGTTTCTCACTGACAAAATCCCTCGATTTTCTAGGGGTGTAGAGAAAGATTAGTGCATAAAAGACCATCTGTCTCCTTGCTGCTGACAGGCTAAAAGATGGTCTTTTTCTTCTCTGTGGAGCAGGTTGCAACCCTCCCAATCTGGAGGCAGAAAGCATTCGTTATCTCTGTGAAGCACCAGCCTGCAACCAGCATTTTCTTGTCCTGCAGTTTGCTGTCGTGGGGTAATCACTTGGCCTCTCAACGAGCTCACCTGTGTGTGAGCTCCTGGAGCCCCTCACACCCAAGAAATACACACTCATATATCAGGTATTGATGGTTTGGCTTCAAGATTGGATACAATCCTTGGCTTTCCACCAGGTATGCAACCTTTCCAGCAGCAAAAGCTTTGCTTCCTGATTACTGACAAAGTCTTTTGGGAAAGAAGTGAGGTTGTTCCACCTGTCAGAGGTAGCAAACCAGACATTCCTTCCTCTGTTGTGGCCAGTTCTCTGCAATGAAAAGCACAGAACTGCTTGACTTTTATTATAGCTTGCACTAGTGTAGTATTTGGAGCCTAGGGCCCTCCCATGCTATGTGCTTTGCAAACTCAAAATAATAACCACCTCCCATCCTGGGGGACTGTAGTGTGAGTTGGTAAGCCAGGCAAAAAAAAAATAAAGACTTGTATTGCTGTTTCTGGGGTGGAAAACAGACATGAAGAGACTGAGAAAGCTGCCCAGAATAACATGGGGATATAAAGTCAGAGGTGGGAAACACATTCAAGTTGTTTCCCAGTCCCTTTACTGCCCTATTTCTCTGCAACTTTCCAGTTGGGGCTGTTCACATCTTTCCACCCCAGGCGTCTGCTAACACTCGTGTCAAGAGAATATAAATAAATTCAATAGCATTTACAACAGACAGGTGCAGAAAGCACAATCCACAACTGTGGGTGTCTCTGTCCTTGCTTTTGGGTGTCTCACACAAAGTACAGTTCCTTGCCCCCTTACACATCGCACATCCAGTGGACTAATGTGATGTCAAGTTAATATTTAATAGTTGTAAAATGCTATGCTATCCTCAGGGAAAGATGCTTTCTAAATGTAAAGTGTAATCTCATATTTGCTGGATTTGAGCTTTGCACATGTCACTGGATCAGCTGCTGCTACTACCAGATAGGCGTATCAAGATACTTACAGAGCTAAAAAATTTCATGTGTGTTGTCATTTGGATTGTGGTCCGTGTATCCTATCAGCCATATTCAATTGCTTATTTCTGGGGATCTTTTTTTTTTTCTTGGAAAGAAGTCTCGGTTTCTTGCCTTCTCCCCTCCTTGCATGATTTTTAGGCCTCTTGGCTACCAACATGCTCATTTCCCCATCCTTGAAGAATGGATAATAAGATAGGACTATGTATGGTGTGAAATTGAAATCCCCAACTTAATCATGGTATCTAACCACAAGTGACCTTCCTGGTGGCTCAATCAAGGCAAGAGAGTGCTTTTAATACTTGCTTCTTGGTCCATATATTTAAGAATGAGGACAATGAGGACAGCTTCAGTTGTAAATTGTTTAATGGAAACAACAGGGAATTTTTAAACTAGCAAATGGAAGGCAAGCACAGGAGAGAAGTGGGAAGCCAGGAGGAATGTTCAGCTTCATTCCAGGTGGAGAAGGGAAAGAGCCTCCAGTGCTGGATTTTTCACCTGGGGATTCTCAGGGTTCACACAGCTCAGAAGAAAATACACCTCATGACAAATCCTATTTCCCAGAAGAAGGTAGCTCTAGCTCTCACCAGCCAGATCTTCCAGGCTCTCCAAGAGAGAGGTTCAATAGTTCTTTTTGTTTCTACCATGCATACAACAGAACGCCGCGTCCGAGCTCCCTTCGCGCTGGCTGGCACAGCTCAGGGCCACGCCGTGTCTCCGCCTTGCTTGTGAAAGCAGCAGAGTCATGAGGCTGTGGTCTCCATGTTCCACCGCTTTTTCCTACAGGTAAGCAAGCTCAGACTTAGCATAGGGGTACTTCAGCTCTCTGACTGGCTGTTTCTGCACAGTTTGCCATTAATAGGAGACTGTGAGAATGACGGTGCTGGGTCAGACCAAAAATCCTCCTAGCCCAGCATTCTGTTTCGGACAGCAATCAGGTCTGCATGCCCGGGAGGATTATAGGAACAGTCCCTGCTTCCTCAGAGGACTCGTTCAGTCTCTATCAGCTTGTTGTTTAGAGCTCTGCTAAATGACAGGTGGTGTTTTCGTATTTAATCAACTTAAAAGTAGGGCATTTTTTCCTGTGAATCTCTTTAGTTTCTTTACGCAACAATGTAAATAAGGGTTGGCCCACTACGTCCCCTGCTCACTCAGGCTGGGCACATCACAACTACCCTTTAAAAATTTAGTCAAACACGGGGAGAGGTTTTCTGCTGTGCAGAGAAGATGGATGAAGAGAAAAGATCTGTTTTATGCTGAGAAAGCCATACTGCTTTACAGAGAAGATAATCCAGGTTCTTGTAGCCAGGAAGGAGGAGCTGCTGAGTTTTAAATACCTGCTGACAAGGGTGTGAAATGAACAGGTTTGATTTGTAATACTTGAATTTTTTGTGTGCTTTATAACCTATATGGTAGAAAGGGTTCAAGCCTATTTCAGATACTTATACTGCCTATTTTATATCTATAAGTTTCTTGCACTGTCGTATACTCCCCCTCATCAAGGGCTATGGTTCTACCACCCTTCTTTTAAACAGTAAAATTTGTTATTGTTGTGGAGTTGGCAGAAACAGAGTAATATATGTGTGAACTGGTGTCTCTCCATCCATTTGAGAAGAGCAGCTGTAGCTCTAAGATGGTCTTTCTTTCCTTGCCAGCAGATTAGGAAAGGATTATGGAAAAGAAAGATACCAAGGGGGAGCATCATTTCATGTCTGTATCGAGGATATACTCCAGCTGGCATCACTCACTGTTTACTCTGTGTTTTACATGTGGGATCAACAAGGGAGTTGCAAAAAGAGAGACCAGGAAAGCCTGGAACTAGAAAGCATATTGTCTGGCTATTTTCATTCTTTTATATTTAGTGCAGTGCCAGCCTGCAAACATCTACAGTATATATAGGAAGGATGGATTAAGGATTTGGGAACTAGCCAAGATTCATGTTCCCGCTCCACTACAGACTCTCCATGTAGCCTTGGGAAAGCTATTCAGGGCCAGATCTGAAACAGTAAGGTATGACTCCTTCTGGGAGTCCTCCTTCTTGGACTACTCCTCCTTCTCCTTCCTGGCTGTGAGAATACTGTGAGAGGGGCCATCAGGTGAGTTGTGAAGTCTCCACAGACACCACAGAACCAAGTAGAGACACAGCTCAGGGCTGGGCAGGGCAACAGCTGGTGCAGAGTTCTTGAATTTTGCTACTTCTGGCAGAAATGAGGATGTTTCCACATCAGACTCAATTACAAGGCACAAGAAATACCGTACAGATAGAAAGCAGGGAAAACAGGTTGCTAAATCCTAAGCTACATTCATGCAAATCTGTGTTCTTCATATTCCTCAATTCTGAAGACTTTGCATTGGTTTTAACTTAAAAATTCCTTAGGCATTCAAAAATTAAGGTTTTGCATTTGCCCCCAGATAGATCTGTCCTGGCTGGGCTGAGAGGCTTGACACACATTCTGTGCACAAGCTTGGCAGGTGCAGAAACCATCTCTAAGTCTCGTATGGGGAATCATCCCCTTAGGTCTTCTCAGACTGCACCTAACACAGACCAATGGGATTGAGTTTCCCACCAAATACAATCATGCATCCACACTGTTTGTTTGAAAGCATGGTTTTGAAATAACAAGCCCACCTTTGTGCAAGAAAGAGCACTCACATGGACTGTATCCCGTGGCCCAGATCTGGTGCCACCCTGTGTCCATATGTCTCACATATGCAGAAGGTGTCATTATCACTAGGTTGTTCTACCCCACCTCTGGAAACCGTGTCACCATCCAGGAAGCAATTCAAGATCCACTGGTCTGGAGAGAAAGTGTGTGTGACTAAACACACTGCAAAGTTTAAAATCTATGGAATCAGAGAGTTATGGGCTATGAAGGCTAGCATACATATGAAAAAATTCCCACTGAAGTCCCAGTTTAGAGATCTGAGCTATCTTTTCTGTGCCTTAAAGTCTGTTGAAGTCGTTTGGACAGGCACTTGTAAAGGCACTTGCCAGTTGCTGCAGGTTTAGACTGAAGTGTCTTTCCAAGGAATTCAGGTCTTTGTGGAACGAAAGCTGTTGTGCCAGCAAGTGACACATTTTAAATCCACTAACTACAGTAGGCCTGTTAAACAAGGGAAGTCTTCTGAAGGGTAGAGCGAAAGATTAATTCAACTGGATGTGTTCTTACTGGGAAAAATCCTCCAGATGTAAGATAGTGAGTTGTCTCCTAGGGCAGGGGAGAAGTGTAAAGCAATGCAACTCTTAAAGCTTGTTGAAGAGCAGGGCATCGCTAGGGATGGCATTACACAAGTGGACAGGAGATGAGTTAATAGGTCTTTTTTTTTGCTCCATTTGAAATATATGATCCAGAAGAAAATAAGGGCACTTCAAGGCCACCTCCTACTACCCAATTATTCAGAAAGGATAGAGTCCAGGCTCTGCCACAGAGAAGCACTTACACTTTCTCATGAAAATGTGATTCTCTGGCAAAGTGAATACTCTGGGAGGTCAAATGCATTACCAATCAGCACGGTATCAATTCCAAAAGCCTGAATGAAGGATTAACGAAGATGACTTGACATTTACCTAGATTCGTGTGCAGCTAATAGGGTTGATAAAAGTGCTCCATGAATAATTTATATTGGGTAATTCACAGATGGAAAGATTCATCTTCTTCCCACAAGCAGAAGGGAAGGGGGAGGGTGGGACATCAGACAGAAAAGATTGGTTTCTAGCTCCATAATACTCTTACCAGTGGAAAGAGAGGTCAAGACTTCCTGTTTTAGTATCGTGATTACTTCCGTTAAGAATGTAAATTAAATTACAAAGAAGGTTACAGTCACCTCTTTTTTTTAGGGGGAGGGGAGTGTTTGGAGTAATTAGCAAAATAGATTGCAGCTGAGGTCCTTGTTGTTGGTACATGGAGGGAATGAACACAGTGCCACAGAGTCACAGAATAGCTGAGCTCAGAAGGGACCTCTGGAGATTGTCTACTCCAACATCCAAGACATACGTCAGCTACAGTAGATTGTCCAGGACACTGTCCAGCTGGGTTTGAAAAATCTCAAAAGAAGGAGGCTCCGCAACACCTCTGGGCAACTTTTTCTGGTTCAATCACCATCACAGCAAAAATGTTTCTTGTTGTATTTGAATGGAATTTATTGTATTTCATTTTGTGACTGTTGCCTTTTGTCCTGCTACTGGGCACTTCTGTGAAGAGTCTGGCTCCATCTTCTTTACTCCCCTGTCAGGTATTTATACACGTTGATAAGATCCTCCATAAGGAATATCTCTCAAGTCAAAACAGCCCCAGTTCTCTCAGCCTTTCTTCATTGAGAGATGCTCAGATCCCTTAGTCATCTTTGTGGCCCTTTGCTGGACACTCTTGGACATATACCCAAGACTCTGTTCTGCTGAGGAGCCTAAAACTGCACCCAGCACTCCAGATGTGTCTCACCAGTGATGAGTAGAGGGGAAAGATCACCTCCCTCAACCTGCTGGTCATGATCTGTCTAACGCCACACAGGATAATGTAGGTGATTTTTTCTATTGCTGGCTTATAGTCAACTTGGTGCCCACTAGGATCCCCAGATCCTTTCCTGCAAAGCTATTTTCCATTTGGTTAATCCTCTGCATGTACTGGTTCATGGAGCTATTTCTCACCAAGTGCAGGACTTCACACTTCCGCCTGTTCAACTTCGTGAGGGTCCTGTCAGCCCATTTCTCCAGCCTATCAAGGACCCTCTGGATGGCATCACAACCAGACCCAGTGGTTCAGCCACTATTCAGTGCGCTTCACTCTCTGCTCATCCAGCCCATACTTCGTCAGCTTCTCTACAAGGATCTGATGGGAGACAGTGTTGAAATCCTTACTGAAGTCTAGGTAGACAATGGCCACTGCTCTCCCCTCCTCTATTTAGCCAATCATTTCGTTGTAGAGGTTTATGAAATTGGTCAAGTATGTCTTCCTCTTCGTGAATCTATGCTGACTACTCCTTCTGACATCATGTACCTGGAAATAGTTTCCAGGATTAGCTTCTCCATCACCTTCCTGGTGATCAAGGTGAGGCTGACCAACCTGTAGTTCCCTTCTTCCTGCCCTTTCCATAGGTAGGAGTGACATTTTCAGTCCTCCAGTCCTCAGGCATTTCTCCCAATCGGTATGATTGATCAAAGATTTTTGAGAGTGGCCTTGCAGTGACTTCAGCCAGCTCAGGGCCAATGGACTTTAGCACGTCCTGTTTCCCTAAGTATTTTTTAACTTGATCTTCCACCATTACCCTTGGTGGAAGAGGTCCATTGATCTTTATCTGCATACACTTGAAGTGGGCCTTCAGTAATCCTGTATTGTTGATTAGAAAGTCCACATCACCCTGCACTCTACTTGCCAGCCTTGCCCACCACTATTGCTCATATGATAGCTGGCTGTCATTTGCAGGAAGGGGAAGACTCTAGAAAGGCAGAAGGTATGATAACCTCTTCAAGCTAATGCTACCATCATCTGTTATGGTGTAACATCTGTTAAGGTATAACAGCTGTTATAACATAACCAGATGTTATTGGTATGGACATGGATGCAGTGAGTCCCTGAGTTCACAGGGAAAGGTGGATGCAAGCCTTTGGGGGAACAATTTCATGTTCCAGATTACAGTTACAAGAAGCAACCAGCCACTCTCTCCTGAAGTTCATGGCAGGGGTGATAACTACCTGTCACTGTGCATCTGGCATTCTTCAAAATTCTTCTTGTAAGAGAGGCTTAGAGAAAAAATGTCTTGCCTGGAGCCAGCATTAACGAGGTTGATAGCTCCTTGTGGCCATAGCACTCCGATTTGGTTTGGAAAGCATTCCTGTGGGGTTTTGTTCACTTCTGTGATGGGACCGCATATCAAGCACAACTTTCAGAAGGATGTGTCTATATAATTTAGTAATATCCCCAAGAAGACCACAGTGCCCTTTAAACTCAAAAAGCTGAGTTGTGCACAGACTAGAATAATTATCTTTTTAATTAGGACAACTCAAAGCAATTAGGGAAAGCACAGCAAGAATGAGTTCTGTGAACAAGACACTGTGTCCTTTCTTCTCCTTTTGAGTTCAGTTAGCTCAGTGTTTTCTGGGTTTCAACAAATTCTGCACATTTTCTTTGTTCTCTTCAGCAGTCTCCCAGCCCTGACCTGTAGCCTTCTAGGTCCTTGCTAAGCTCCGTGTCTGTGCTTTCCTCCACCTACCATATTCTTCAGTCATGAAGCCTTCTAGAGAAGGTCAATCTAGTCCTGAAAGAACCACTACCTCTCCCTCTGCAGATTTTCATCTGACCCACTCACTTTTTAAAGGCATGCGGCATGTGTTACAACTTAAACAAACCAGATAACTTTTGCCATAATTGATCAGCCAAAAAGGCTCTGTCCTGTTGATGCGACATGGCAGCAAGCTGAGTTTCACTGGCAATCAGAATTCTGCTTTCCCCATAGACGGGTTGATTTGTACTCCAGTGCAGTGTGAGTAAACCGATGCAGTGTCCTTGAACCAACTGGCTCCACATCTCAGTTCATCTCTAAGTTAGAGCTGAATTTTAGTCTGAAGATACATTTAAATGAAGGTCAAAATTCCTTCTGTTTTCAACAGAAGCAGAATTTCTTCGCTTGAGTTGAATTTTACTCAGTCAAGAGTTCACACTTGTTTTAGTAAATAGGAAAAGACATAACCAAGCTGGTGTGAGGGATTCTGACCAAACTCCCTGAGGCAGCACAGAAGGGCTAAGTCTTCAGGGATGTAGAGCCAGGACATCTGCCTCCAATGGAAGAGTCTGCTTCTAACCCAGTAATAGGACTTGGGCATGCCTTGACTTTAGTGGCACAAAGCCCATACAACTCTCGTCTACTTGAAGGATACTGACCCTCCTCTGCCACTGTCATGAGACCTCAACGGAGAACTGTGATACCACTACTAAGAGTGAAGTTGTTACAGCTCCATACAAGAGGTCAACACAGCCTGTGTTGTGGACACAGACTGGTGGTGAGCAGATAATACCAATATTGCTAAGAAAGGGAGGAATCAGCACAGCACAACAAACACTGTTAAATTACTTATTGCACAAAAAAATCTGAATTATGTGGCTTCTAAAGCATGATATTTAATTAGGGGCTGGGCTCCTTTTCTAGAACAAATGGTTGGAAGTAAGAGCCCTTCATATGGTGCTTTGTACCGCTGCAGTCAGCTGAAGCTCTGGCTCTTTGTACATTCAAACACTGTGCGAGACTGTCTCTGTCTGCATGTGTGAAAGTCACTGGCAGCTGCACCTCCTTGGGGACACATTTGTGGAATACCAGCTACTTATTGTCATCTTGTTCTCTCAGCGGGCAAAACAGAAATCGGTACAGAACAAGCCCAAAACAAGCCTTTCTTTTCCTGGAGGGTCTGGTGGCAATACACCTCTCTTATCTTGCTAGACCACCAACACGAGCAAGGTGAAATGACATGCTGAACGTCCTCAGGAGACTGAGCCTCCTTGCACTCTGTTGGATATGCTCTATCCCAGGCAAGGTTTCCATGCTGCTCTGGTACTGCATCCAAGGCAAGGACATGTTCACTTCACACCAAGTAAAAAATCATCTTACTGAATACAAAACCGAAATATTTCTAGTTGGAGCACCAGGAAGAAAAACAAGGAAGAGGTGAAGGACCGTATTCCCTAACTGGAGAAGATGAGATGTTTCCCCACCCCAGCTGCCAAAGCACTGACCCTGGATGCAGGAGGCACAGATTTCACTCCTGATTTTGCTTTGGTTTGTGGAAAAGCCACATCTCCGTATCATTTAATCCTTCTGCTGTCAAGTATATGGGACATAGAATCATAGAATCATAGAAAGTTTTGGGTTGGAAGGGACCCCTA
>Ga0181612_119275_pt1 | contig 12650 bp, 10 predicted proteins | sample HoacroProtozoa21_FD_119630 | JGI IMG/M metagenome (GOLD analysis project Ga0181612, IMG submission 119630) | Hoatzin crop microbial communities from Cojedes, Venezuel. Combined Assembly of Gp0051906, Gp0051904, Gp0051908 | reverse complement strand
GGGACATCTTCCACCAGCCCAGGGTGCTCAGAGCTCCATCCAACCTGGCCTTGGACACTGCCAGGGAGGGGGCAGCCACAGCTTCTCTGGGCAGCCTGGGCCAGGGCCTCACCACCTCAGGGGGAAGAATTTCTTCCTTATATCCAGTCTAAACCTCCCCTCTTCCAGCTTGAAGCCGTTCCCCCTTGTCCCGTCCGGACAGAAGAGCGCTCGGGTGATTGTCCAGGACAGGGGGCTTGGGGAGTGGGAGTGCTGGGTACTGAGGAGCAGCACCCGTCACCCAGCATACAGGTAGAGGAGCGGGTGACCGCTGCCGGGGCCCGGGAGCAAGCTCTGGCTCTGCTCACGTGAAAGCCCCACCAGAGACCTCACACAAGTTGCAGCCTGACAAAACATTTCCGCTTCCTCAGCTTGTGTGAGTTAGGTCTGTCTGAAGGCAATGCTGGCCGCAAATACAGACTATTTCCTTATTAACATTGTGTAAAATTATGCCAGTCTTATAACAAGGTTATTCATGGAGCTTGGAACTTGTCTTTTCTTAAACATTTGTGTTGTGAAACTTCTGAAAACATCTGTTAGTGAGGAAACAAATGAAAGAAACAGGAAAGATCAACCCCATAGCTGTGTGTAACAAAAATAAAGAACTAAGAACATGTAAGTGAAAGTCTCACACCTCGCAGTTCACACATTATTTTTAATCGGTGTGTAACGTACAGCAGTTTGTGCAGGCCTTTGGAGGAAGATCATGTTCTGTAATCAGCAGTGAAGCAGTTGGCTTACAGCTGGTTTTGAAGGTGTCTGCGTTTCATTCCAGGGTTAGCACTCCCTTCGGCTGAGAGGGGTCCCAGCCTCTCTAGAGGTGCGAGCCCCATGCTGAGGCTGGCTCATAGCTGCAGCCCCAGGGGCTAGGAAGCTAAGCAGAGATTCATGTGCGGAGCTGCGTTTGTGCCGTACAGGAACAGGCTGGCCAGAGCACTGCCTTGCTGAACTCACAGACCCCACTGACATCCACTGCTCTCTTGGTCTCTGAAGTCTATCCCTCTGCTCCATCCTCTGCATTGGGCTCAGCTGCAGGAGGAACCAGCTGACCAAAGGGTCCTTCCAACCTCAATTATTCACTGATTCTGTGTAATGAGGTGGAATTTTTCCAAGACCTGAATGGGAAAGGTGTGGGCAGGCTCCTGCTGGAATCCCAAATCCCTCAGGAGAGACAGACCCAAGTCCTGGTAGGTCACCCGCCCCTCCAGGTCCTACCAGCCTGGCAGAGCTCAGGGACCTGTTGCTGCCTGTTGCGGCTGTGCGACCCGAGCACCTGGTGTGAGTTAGAGAAGACCTACTGATTTCAGCAGAGCTGTTTTGACTGAGAGGCTGAGTCCTGGATTTTTAGGGCAGAGATCCTTTGAGCTTAGGTGATGCCAGAGGTCTTTGGAGGGGTGGGAGCTGGTGGAGGATTTTACCCTGCCTGCTTCCAGCCGTGGCTGTGTGCACGCAGCCGTGCCTGGCTTACCCACGAGAAAAATTATGGCAGAGTGGCTGCTTGTGCAGGGGGTGGCAGAGCCGTGATTAACGCAGTAGCCCATAACCAGAGACCTCGCGTTAGTCCCTTCTCTTTCACAAGCCAGATTACCCTGGGCACATCCCTCTGTGCTCAGCTGTGCAGGTGTCGCGAGGACCGAATCCCAGCAAAGACAGAGCGCTATTCAGATACCTCGGAGCTGGGCGCCAGAGGAGTCCGGTAGATGGGGAGGCCTCCTTAAGTGAGCCTGCCCAAGGCCACCTTAAACATACCCTCCCTCCACGAAGTTTTCCTTCAGGATAATTAAGCATGCAGCAAGTCAAGAAGTGGAAAAACCCAAGGAAGCATCCATTTCACAGGTGGGTGCAGCCGACTATTCCCTCCCCAGGCCGATTCCTCCTGCAGTTCTGTGCAATTCTGTGCAAGCCAATGCCTTGGCCCAAATGCTCCTGGCTGTGACGGTGACCCACGTTTGTATCCAGATTTTGCAGTTGTTAAGGGTGGCAGAAGATCACCCGTTACTACACAACCCCGTGAAGACCTGTGCTGCTCTGCAGGGAACACGTACTTTTTGATGGCACCTTGACAAGCTTTGAGGCACGGAGTCATCACCCACAGCTTTGTCTGCGTTGCCCTTGAGGTCTGATTTTCTGCATGGACCAGTAGCCGTGATGCTGAGCCCAGGAATCCTGTGACACCTGCCTGCACAAGCCCACGCTGCCTCCAGGCAGAACAAGCCGTGCTTGCGGCCCTTTCTTGGCCATATTTTGAAGAAGTTGTAGCTACAGCGCGCTGGGGGTCTCGCAGGGGGTCTGCAGCAGGGCTGGCTGTTGGGGCAGGACTCCAGAGCTCGAGTCCAGGGCCTGGTCTGTGCGTGGACTTGTGCTTCTTGGCTGCATTCAGAGCTGGTGGTAACCTGCCGGGAGGCGGAAGACAGAAGCTGCTCACAGAAGCCCTTGTTGCAGGATCTTGGGCATTATTTAGGCAAAACCCTCCAGCCTGGGTTGGGCAAGAAGTCAGGTTAGATCGTTAGAGCGGTCCTAGCTGGCCTGAAAGCCGCCCAGCTGGCTGTGCCCTGGCGTGGGGTGAAGGGCCGGATTTCTCACAACAGCAGAAACGGGGCAAAAGGGAGGGAGAAGACTCTCGATGCTCTGCTTCCAAAACCAAGGTCTGTTTTTGCAAAGAGCTCAGCACCTGTGCTGCTCTGCCTCGGGAAGCCTTCTTGCTGCGTGTGTGTCCTCAGAAGGGTTGGCTTTCTTACCACTCCCCTCCTCGGGGATGTGAGTGCTGTGCCTTGACAGACGGGGTTTAGTTCTCTGCCTCGGGGTGCCCTTGGCTGCTCGCTCTTTGGGAAGCTGTGAAACTGGCTTTGTGCCTCCTGCCAAGATCAGGCTCCAGGGGGGCATATTTTTATTTTTTTTCCAGAAGAGAACGTGTGCTTTTGCTGGCAAGCTCTGTGTCTACACACTGCCTCCTTCCAAACTCATGATGCCAACCGTGTTTTTATATATTTACTTCCTTTATAAGGACATCAGCAGGCACCCCACCCTTCCCGAGTTTTGCGTCCCTTGACAGGCTTCAATGTCGCAATAAATCCTCAAATACAATGGCAGGTTCCTCCCAGAACTAAAATAACGGTAGACTTCACTAGAGAACTCTGCACCCAGGGGTGAAACGTGTTCCCTGCTTGACATCTCTGAAATGCTGGGCACAGCACCGTGCCCACGGGGCCGTAGTCTCTGGCAGGCCGGGCTAGAGGGGAATCCTCGCCCCGCTGCAGCCCGTGCGGTCGGGATCTCATCCCCAGGCTGTGCTGGCGTGGGGAGCAGTGGGTTTTCCTGCCCTTTCTGTCCTTCGGGCAGGGCAGCCTTTCCCACCCAGACTGCAGTCAGACACGCTGTGGCATTTCGCCTTGATGTGATGCTTTCTGGTGACAATTTACAGCGACCAACATCGTGGTACAGCTGATGCGTGTGGAGCAGCGGAGACAGGCGCCATGAGAAGGCCCTGCAGGAGCTTCGGTCCCTCTCTACTGATTATAAAGAGAGCCTAGAGAGATTAGGCTTCTAACGTAGATGCCTTAATTAAGTGCCTGAGGATTAGATGGCGTGACTCTGACCCCAAACGTCCCTCTGGGCAGATGTTGAATTGGCACTGAACTGGAACACGGGTCTGGAAGAGACCTTCTCAGCTGTTACGGCTCTGGGAGCCATGTTTAGCCCGAAAGCATTGAGGGACTGCACTTCTGTCCCACCCCGAGGCACGCGGGCCTGCAGAACTCCTTCCCAAGCTTGCAGCAAACTTGCGGCCTTTGTAGGTGTTGGTGGGTTTCGTTGTTTTATTAGTACTGTACCACAGATGGAGGAATCAACAGTGTCACCCGTGTCTTGTATCGTCGGGGGGAAGCTGGGTGAAAGTGCCCAGCCAACCTTCAGAACTGCGTCTTACCCTCGAACTACAGAAGGCGGCAAAAAGCAGGGGACAGGACCCCTTCGTGGCCCAAATCTGGTGACCGGTTGAGGCTGCGTGTGCGAGCAGGGTGCATCCCGCAGGCATCAGTAGGTGGGTAGCGAACAATGAAATGCAATGCCGGTGCTTAGACTGTCTGGCTGGGTGAACCTCACCATCTCCGCTGGGCCAAACTGATGTTTGATATAATTTCAGCGAGGCTCAGCAAGTTACAAGAGTGCCAAATTAGAGTGATTGCCTGTGATCCCCCCCAGCAGTGACTTTTGCCAAGACTGGCCAGCTGAGAGAACGAAAACCTTCCCATAAGGCGCAGTGCTGAGAGCCACCGGCGTGTCCTGCGGGCAGCTGAGCAGCGCTGAGATGGGAGACAGCATTGAGGTCACCGGGGACTGGGGAGCGTGGTTCCCTGTACCGTGCTGCTGCTACCAGCTTCTTATTTCAGCTTCTGTAGGCAGAGTGCTGCTGGGAGAAATCACACTGAGCCAAAAAACTGTATGTGTGCTTGCCTTAATCTTGTTCTTTGGCCTTACGTGATTTTTAGCAATTATCTAAATGTCTTATTTTTTTGATTACTATAAATTCAGGAAAGCTACTGGTTGGGCATGGTGAGTGAACCCAGAAGAATGTAACAAGGTGAATTAAACACGCAGTATTCCTTGCTTGGGCGAGATTTTGAGCAGGGTTGACGTCTTTATCCCTGCACTTGAGGCAGATCAGGCTAGAAGAAGAGACGCAAATCGGTGTTAACTTGGGCGTTTCCTCCCTTTGATCATTCTGAGTCACTCAACCTTCACGGTCTTCTCTTGCTTCTTGGCAAGTGGCTTGTCCAGTGGGGTGAACAGTTCAGTTGCTAGATTATGGCGACCTTTGTTTGTCCCAAAGCCCAAAGAAAATCTTGGACCATGGGTGTAGAGAGCTCCCGAAAGCTGGGGATCTCCACCTAACACTTGCCCTTCGTGTCCTGCTGCTCCTCTGCTTTTTTTTTTCAGCTTAATGGTGAGAAGGTGCCATTGTGGCAGACTTGCTCGGGGCTCTGAGAGGCAACGTGGGCTCCTCTGTCCCCAGAAACCCTGGCGTGGGGGGCTTGGCACTGCTCCCGGCACTTGGCAGTGCTGGTGCTGGTGCAAGGTGTTGGTCCTGCTCTCCGGTGAAGGAGCTGGAGGGGGCCAGGCGCTCGTCCCCTGGCACGGCAGGGCAGGCAGCTGGCTGGCCGTGGCAGAGCTGGGGCGGCTGGAAGGATGCGCAGGACTGCACCTCGGTACGTTCTGCTTACGCTGCCGTTCTGGGAAGATGAAAGCGTTCAGGTGGATGAGGACGAGCAGCTTCGTAAGGAGGCTTCATAATCGAATCATTCTTTATTTTTGTTGTAGGTTGGAAACTTAATCAGCCATCACAACGCTGGCTCAGTGCTGAACATTCCCCACAGAAGTCCTGACAGGTGAGTGAGCATTCGGATATCGGTTGCGCAGTGTGTTTGAGGTCATGCAGCAGGTTTACGTTGAAAGCAGAATTTGGAAGATCCTGGCTCCAGGTGCAACTGCTGCTTCTTGGACAAGGGGCAGTGTATGAATTGAGCCATACGTTAAGCACCGTCCTTTTAAAAAGGCACAAATATGACACCTTCAGATGCCCCACGTGGCTTGGAATTCACTTGTGGTTTATGTTCCTGCTGTGTGAGAAAATGAGAACAGAGGCGTGCAGCACTTTATCCCTGTCTCGTTTACGAGCAGGGGGAGAATGTCCTGCGAAATGCGAGCAGCTAATTTTAGGCGACAACATAGTTTAAGGCGCCAAGCCTGCCGAAAGGGGAAGGAATGTCGATCCAGCTCGACTGCCTTTAGCCCCGAGCTGCTCTGGGGCGCGGGGTGTTTATGCCACCTCCAGTACATTAAATCCTTCGTGTGGAGACATAATCCTTCGTTGTGGCATTAGCAGAGGTAGCTGTTACAGAAATGATTGTGAAATCCCTCATCTGGTGGGAGAGGAGAAGGAGGAGGTGCATCGGGGGTGGTTTGCACTGTGCTGATGCTCTCCAGCCCCAGATCCCAAGGGGCTTTCCGAGTGCTAACTAATTACGAGTCGGAGTTGCCTGGGTTCAGCAGTGGACAAGCAGTGGCACGGGGAGTGCGGAGGCTGAGCTGCTGATGCGCGGGGCCCTGAAAGGACCTGAGTGAAAAGCAGGGCTTGGTTCCCAGCTAAGGTGCCCTATGCTTGGAGGCAGGAAGGAAGGAGGTGGAATTAAACGGCCCACTACACGCTCCCTGTATTTGAATTCTCCTGCTGGCCTGCTTCCCGGCACGCTCTGCTGGGATGTGGTGGGGACTGGACGGCCCAGCGTGTCCTGCGTGTGCTCCTGCCCCTTGCTTTGTGCTGGCCCAAAGTGAGCGCACAGAGCTCACACCGCTGCTCCCCTGGCAAGGCCCCTGACTCAAAGGCTCAGCTTCGTCTTTCTGAGGCGGCTTCATGTGCAGCAGAGAGGATTCCGGTCCTGTTCCCATCTGCTCTGCCACAGCCCAGGCCAGCGAGGCCTGCGAGTGCCCTCTGCTGCACTTCTCCTCCTCATCTTTCCATGGCAGCGCTCCCCTGGCTGTGTGGGAATAAACAAAACAACTCTTTTCATACACAAAACAACTCTTTGATGTTCTAAAGGTCGCTTTGTGCAGACTGTGCAGAAGCCTGGCTCTGTATTTCAGCAGCAAACAGAAAAGATCATGCCCCAGTGTAAAAATGTGTGATACTCTGCATCAGTCCCAGGGTGCAAATACAGCACGACAGGGAACGGCTGTCCTTTATCGACAGCCTGCACCCCGTAGCTTTTCATTGCCTCGTAAAACAAGTGGCTCCTCGTTGCAGGGGCTCAGACAGTGGTCCTTGTAGTCATGAAACTTTCATTTCTCGGAGCTTGCGGGTGACACAGGGTCGGTTATGGTACCTAACTGCCCCTAGCAGCGCTCAGCTTTCCGTCTCTCCCTCCTTTTCAAAGGAAAAACATCGAGCGCCACAAAGCTCTGCTTATTTAAGTTATCAGCTCTTGCAGCCAAAAACGAATGGATGTAGGCAGGGAAAGGGGGGTTGTGTCAAGAAAGCTGTTCCAGGCTTCATACTTTCGGAGTTAAAAAGAGGAAAAATTAAAAAATAATAATCCTGCTTTTACTGGGATTTGATTTTCCCACGTGGAAAGCACCCAAGCTGCAGGCTGCGCCGGCAGCCCCGTAACCGCCAGGGCCGCAGGAATCTGCTCGCCTTCCCTGGAATTTGGACATTTTTTGTTGCACCCATTTCAGCTTGCTTTCCAGATCGTCACTGGAGTGCAGGGCACGCCCCCTCCGGGAGGCTATGTAAAGAGGAGGTGGTGTGCGACTTTCTGCAAAGAGAGAGGAGAAACTCGGAAGGAGAAGGAGGGAGGCAGTCGGCAGCCCGAATCCCCTCCCTTCCCTTTACTCGGGATGTCTGGCAGCTTGGGGACAGTGACCTGGACCCTGTTCCTCCTCCTCCTGGCACCTGGCTGGGTATGTATTGCACTGCAGCAGCTCCCGCTGCCGGCTGGGCATTGCAGCTTCTTGCTTTGATGCATGCGAATGCTTTAGGCTGAATAACTCTTTGCGGCTGCCACCTGCCTCCGAAGGTTTCTGCGAGAAGGCTGGCTGTTAGCAGAGCGATGCGAATGCACTGTGTAACTAAATCACGCTCGGAGCTGCGCCGTGCGCAATGCCGGGCATCTACAGATCTCAGAGCTCTTGGCAAACGCAAGTGGATTTTGTTTTGCTCCACTCCGGCGTGCTAGAAGCCAGCCCTGGTTTACAGGGGGGAAGAAGAGAACAGAGAGAGGTGAAGTCACTGAGTTTATGTCACTACAAGGAATAAAAGTCTCGTATCCAGCTCCTTTCCATCACCGTCCTTCTCCAGCTGCCACTGAATCCACCCATGTGTTCCCAAAAAAAGGGATCCCGAGGGGGAAATTAGGCTGCAGGATTTGTGCCTGTTTAATACAAGTGCTTGACAGTGCAGCTGATTCCGCTTAGGGCTTTGGTGTGCTGTTACAGTGCCAACAGGAGCAGGAACATTGCTGCAGTCGTTAATGTATCTAAATTGCAGTGAGTGCCTTTTGGATTGGGGAAGAAACCGGGTTCTCAGAGCCACTGTGCCTTGCAGGGCTGCTTGTGCTGACAGATGCCATGAACAGGTTGGTAAGGCCCCATGGATCTCCCCGGGCAGCCCCCGGCGCGTGCCAGCCCCTTTCTGACCAGGAAGGGTGTCCCCTGCACCTCACACTCCCGTGACCTGGGGCTGGTTTCTGTGGGTTGGGATGCTCTGCTTGATGCGTGCACTATGGTCACACAAACGACAGCAGCAAATCCCACCACTGTGACACTTGGTTGTTGCTCTGAGGTGATGCCGTTTCCCCTGAGCCTGCCCACTGCCTTGGAAACGGGACTTTGGACTTGCTTTGAGCTCTGAGAGTGAAGTTTAGTGGATCGAGCGAGGGAACGAGAGCCGTTGCTCCTGAATCTGCCTCCCGTGTTGCTCAGAGAGTAGAAGCAGGATTGCTGGGAGTTATGTTCGGCTCTGCCAGGCTCAGCCCGGGCGAGTCTCCGTGCCTCCGCTCTGTGCCTGGCGATGGGTTCGTGGCTCTTGTCCCTGGCAGCAGGCTGCTGTACGGTGTGCCGCAGCAGCCTGGGGAGGGTGCCCTGAGAGCCTGGTGGGGGGAGAGCAGGTATCATCCGCGATAATTCAGTGTTTGGGGTATGTTAATAGCTGTGTTCTGACTGCTTTATCCACTGCCAGTCTTGGAGCGTGGAAAAGAATCAGCTCCGTGTTTGTGATGTTACTTCTACCTTGCAGCGTTAACCCCTGGCTCCCAAAGCACGTTGCAAACAGCTAGCTCAGCTCCGGAACGCGCCTTTCCCAGCCCTCTGACTGCAGTCACGAGCCCAAACGCATTTCACAAACCCCCTTTGGCTTGGCCCTCTTAGCTGGTTCCCTGGGCTCATGGGGATGTTGACTGATGAGGAGTGAGAAGTCCTGGTGATGCTGCAGCAGCGTGAGCCCGTGTCCACCTACTCGTGCCTTCCGGAGGGTGTAGGGGGAAGAGGTTTGATGTGAATGTGAAGCAGGAAGAACATTCTCACTTTTTCTTTCCCCCTGGGTAACTGGGTTCGGTGCTGGCGGTTGGGAGGAAGCTTGTTCTGGCTTGTCAGCTGCGCAGATGGGGCCTGGGAGTCAGTGGTGGAGAAGATGCAAGGAGCAGAGGCGAGGGAATCCTCTAGTCAGACGCTTTGCACTCCCGTGGCGGCTTGGCCGTCGCTCAGGGGTCCTGGGAGTGGATCACATGGTGTTTGTGATCGATACGAGGGCTGCCAGCACAGCCAGCAGCAGGGAGAGCTGATGGGCCAGGCTTTGGTACTCGCTTCAATCCATAGCCTTGATCTCTGATACTGGTTCTGTTCTGCTGCACTCAGAGCTCACAGAAACGCGCTGCTAACCTCAGCAGAAACCAGGTCAGGGCTATAGGGAGCTTGAAATTAGGACCATAGAATCATAGAAAGTTTTGGGTTGGAAGGGAACCCTAGAGGTCATCTAGTCGAATCCCCCCGCAGCGAGCAGGGACACCGCTAACTAGATCAGGTTGCTCAGAGACCTGTCCAAGCTGGTCTTGAATGTTTCCAGGGATGGGGGCTCCACTATCTCTCTAGGCAACCTGTTCCAGTGTTTCACAACCCTCATTATAAAGAATTTCTTCCTTATATCTAGCCGAAACCTACCCTGTTTTAGTTTAAAACCATTACCCCTCGTCCTGTCACTGCTGTCTCTATCATCATGAAACAAAGGAAAAACGCAAGGTGGATCAGTTCCTGCTTAGATCGACCCTGGCATCATCATACGTGTGCACCGTTATGTGGTGGTCCTGGAAAACTGGCAGGGCGGGGGTAGCTGGAGCCTCTGGGCAGAATATGAATGCCTTCATTTTCTAGCCCCCTGAGCAGCAGTGAAGAGGGCCACTAGGACCAGCCAGTGGAGACTGAGATATAATTGCTTGCCTAGAGCAGTAACATATTTCTGTACGCCAGCTGAATACCAATGAGCGCAGGAGGAAGGAAGGTATCAAACGGAATTGCGGGCAGGAGGAAGAGGAGGAGAAGTGATTAAAGGAAGGGACTCAAAGGTCAAGGCTGAAGACAATAGGCTAGTTCTGATTAGAGCATTTTACCAGGGAGTGATTTATTTTTTTAATGAATTTTTTTTAGGAGCTGAATGCATTACAGAGCTGGTTGGTGAGAAAGCAAGCAGGAGCGAGGGGCAAGCAGCGTGACCCCAGGTGCCGCTGAAAAGACTGCTGTGAAGATAGGGGCAGGGAAAGGGAGCTGAAGCCAGGATAACCTAACTAGAAGCAAGCACATCCTTTCGAGGTCGATGAGGTTAATGCTGCAAGATTTCTTACTCAGGCCTTTTACTTCCCGGTACTCCTCCTTTCTGTAGTTGCACACAATAACCTTTAAGGCAATTTAGGTCTAAGCGGCACAAACCTTTGAAATCACCTTCCTATGTAATTGCCAACTGAGGGTGCAATTTTTTGAGCCCCTTATGTAGCTTGAGGTGATTGTCTGGGGCCAGATTATCCCCTCCATGATCGGAGAACTCCAGAGGAGCACCCGGTGATGTCGCTTCGCTGCTTGTCAGCCCATGGCTCCTGCCAGGGATGTGGCTGAGGGCATGGCCCTGGATGGTGCTGCCCGCGCTGCCTGCTCCGGGTCTGCTCCATGAAGATGTGGGGCAAGGCTCAGTTTGTTTGTATTCTGTCCTTAAAGGGGGAAAAAAAAGCAGCGTGACCTAACCTTCCAACCTCAGACTGATAGGAAGCCCGCAGCCTCGCAGGGTGGTTTGGGGCGTTTTAGATGCTTTGAAAGCACTTAACCCATTAACTACCTCTGAATTACCGTTCACAGTCTGGTAGTGGGAGCTAAACATGGAGATCTAATGAGCTAAAAATAATGTTGGAAAGAACAGGCTTAGTGTCTCTGAGTCACTGAATGTCAGCATCTGCCTTTTCTCCCTGAAATAACGTAGTGGAGGCTTCAGAGGAGCTGCTGGGAGGAGAGAATGAAATCTTGCAGTGGAGCCCTAATTGCTGAGCTCCCAAAACCTCACCTGCGTCCTGTTTTGTGGGCAACTGCCCTGTAAAAAGAGAAGGGGGGAGGTGGTTTCAGCAGCAGCGTTGACGTACCTGGGCATCGGAGCCCGCGTTCTGCAGGACTGCTCTCGCCGGCTCCCGGGTGACGTCATGGCTCTCTGCAGCGGCAGCGATGCGATGCCGGCCCCGGGTGAAGCCGAGCCTCGGGAGGATGCGGGATGCTGCTCAAAGGCTTCCAGCCTTGCACGAAACCAGGGAAGCTCGTCAAACCCGAGCGCTGCAGCAGGTCTCGTGTCCTTTCCCTCCGCCGATGCCAAGCTTCGCTGCAGATGGGCTGTGCTGCAGAAGTGGCTTTAATAGGTTTGCTTTAGGGGGGGTGTTTTGGAAGGAGAATGAGTGTGTGTGCTTGACCTGTATCCTGCACATCACGTCCAGGAAGCCTGAAGGGCGTAACGGGAGGGACATACTCTTACACCGTGCCTCTCATTTTCACCTCCATTAATTTTACCGGATTGCTGCATTATGTTTATATCGTAATGGTTAGAAACAAAAAGGGAAGGAGAGGGCAGATTGCCCTGTTGCTCCCTCGGAGATCAGCTTTGGGGATCCTGTCGTTTTAGAGCCACGCATATGGAAACCAGCGCTGTCGCTTACCGTGGCACCGCGTTTGGACTGGAAACATTACAGCTTTTTTTTGTACTAGAAGTGTTACTGGCTTTGTTAGAAAGAATCGGCGACTGAGCAAGCGCGGTGGCTGCACAGAAAGGGGGAAAGGCTCCTGACGGCAGCGAGAGGCGAAGCCTCGCAGCCCAGTGAAGCATTGTAACGTCTTTTATTTTGGTGGACTTTATGACACAGACTTGCTAATTAAGAACAAACAGGATTATCAGGTCTGTTTGGTTTTTTACCCAGCCGACTGATACAGGGAAATTTAGCTGAGCTGAGAGCAGCGTAACCTTTTTAGGGGAAAATGGGAAACAACTTTGTTGCAGCAACATACCTATGAGCGAGCGGGCTCCGGGCCCGCAGTCCCTGTTTCACAGAGCAGCTCTATGTGGGCATTTAAACTCCGTACTGAGCCTTTGTCAGGTTTTATAATTACACATTGATGTATTGCCTTCTTTTTGCTGATTTTCCCCTGCCGCCACAGCCTCTGAAATGGCGAGTGGAAATTCTTCTACTGCCCGTCCTCCTTCAGGCTTTTACCGCACTAATTCGCGGTTGTTTATATTTATACGGACTCAAATATTTTCTTACGAAGCCCTCCTGAGCGCTGCCTCCTTGCTTTTTCCTTTGTACGAGCCTGTGTCTCTTGTGAAACGTGGCCCTCAGCTTCCACCTGCTGTTCGGAGCCAGAATGGCAAGGCTCCCGCACGTTTCCAGAAAATAAAGATATTCGTGCAAATCACAGAATCACAGAATGTTGGGGGTTGGCAGGGACCTCTGTGGATCACCCAGTCCAACCCCCTGCTGAAGCAGGGTCACCCAGAGCGGGCTGCACAGGACCGTGTCCAGGCGGGGCTTGAATATCTCCAG
>Ga0181612_163043_pt1 | contig 12652 bp, 9 predicted proteins | sample HoacroProtozoa21_FD_119630 | JGI IMG/M metagenome (GOLD analysis project Ga0181612, IMG submission 119630) | Hoatzin crop microbial communities from Cojedes, Venezuel. Combined Assembly of Gp0051906, Gp0051904, Gp0051908 | reverse complement strand
TGGTAGAATTGACAGTGTTACGTTAATGGTTGGACTCAATGATCTTGAAGGTCTCCTCCAACCTAAACAATTCTACGATCCTGATACTAGGAGTGGCTCTGATGCTGGTCAACATGGTTTCCTAAGCAGCGAGGTTCACCTCTGGTTGAGATGTAGGCACCTCAGGATTTGCTTGTGGCACAGCTTAAGGCTGGCAGCACAGCAGCTGGGAGTGTCTGAGAAGCTAAACTATGTGCTGGAAATGGTGTGCTGGAAATGTTAGGTCTACCCAAACTAATTTTCCTTGTTTCTGAGCTTGCTCAGAGCTACCACAGCATCTCTCCAAGGCACAACGTTGTGCAGCTCCCTGATAGTACCTCCAGAAATCACATGCATGTGCTCTGTTAAAAATGGGAAGGAATTAAAGGTCCTTGCCAACAGACTTTAAAACCGACTATGTCTTAATTTATCCATGGCAGAGTGTCTTACTCAGTAGGTGAGAATTTAGCTATGAGTATACTGAGTGGCAGCCAGCTTGGAGCATGAGTCTAATTTACTGTAACTCTTGCTACATTCTGTCTGATCATTATCATGGTGAACAAAATGTTTTTAAAGTGCTTTGATAGGGTTGAGTGACTTATTCAATAATTTATACCATTTTGGAGGGATTAGAGGATGAATTTAAGTCATCAAATAATGTCATTATGGCTCAATGACTACATTCTTTATCAGGAAAAAAAAATCAGTTGTAATTATGCTCAAAAAGACAGAGACCCTTTATTCAGCAGTTCCCCCAAGAACAATGATATCAAAGATGCTGATAGGTCTCTCAGCTGTAAAGAGGGCTGTCCTTTGTTAGGAAGGAATATATCAGCTGCCATCTGCTTATCTGTATAACCATTGTGCCATTTATGCCACATATTTTCAGTGTGCCCTGCCTTTAAATGTCTGTTCCTTGCAGAGGCCAGTGATCTGTCTGCGTGCAGAGATGTGCAAACTCTCAGGGAGCCTATGGCCCCACTTAAGTTGGTGGGAGCTTTGCCCCTAACTTCAGCAGAGAATTCCTCTTGCTCATGGAGAAAAAAAAAGGCACAATCCTTGTGGCGACTCTCTGGAGACCTTTATTTACACCAGATTATAAGGTGTCAGCTTAGCCCTTAGGATGTTTTTAATGGTTTTTACCCTTTCATTTGTTTGTATTCATCTAAACTAATAACTGCCCTGGATAAGGGACCACTGGTATCTCAATATGGATGTGCTTTCCACCAGTGGACTGAGCACTGCAAGATTTCATTGGACCCAGCTTATGCCTGATGCTGGCAGACTAGAAGTGTAACCCAAAGCTTTCATTTTCTCCTTAAAGGTATCCAGTGAAATCATTAAATCCTGCTCACTTGACCTCTGAGCTGGCTTTTCAGACCAGCTTTTAGCAGCTTAGGAAGACTTATCTCAGAGAGGAAAATCAGGTCATGCAGTACGTGTGGACAAAGACTAGATCAGTCTGAGTAAGGGAGGAAAATACCTTAAATCATCCCTTATCCTTGCAAAATGACTGTACGTACAAGATGAGCATTAGTTGTAGTAATGCCCCCAGAAGAGCTTAAGAGGAGCAGGCCAGAAGCAAACACATCTCCCGTGAGCGTGTTTGGGTTTGGAGTTCTCTACGCATCGCTTTCCACGTCCCCCACTTACTAACAGCACCAGTCACAAGCAGACAGGCCACAAAACAAAAGCTCATTAAACACGGGAGTAATGAACAAGGAATACCTTCAGTTTGATGTCTAAAGGCATTTAAATTACTCCTAATATCCACACCTGAATAGTATTTTATTGCAGGCACTCCCTGCCATGCCGTTTGGTGTAATATGACTTTGCTAAAGTACACTCCTTCTCATCCATAATGCCACCTGGCTGCTCCGTGACTGTGCCTCTGTCCTTCCAGATCAGATGTACCCTGCCCCAACAGTCAGCAAAACCTGGGAATCTCTATATCATGGACAAAGGACTTTCCCCTCCCCTCCAGCCATGCTTCCACAACTTGAGCTCTGAAGGAGGCTGGGTTTCCACATTCCCAAAATTTGTTGCCAGCAGAGTTTCTGCAGGCCAAACAAAGTTATTAATGACCCTTTTGCTGTCCCATTAATATGCAACATTTTCAAAAGCAGAAGGAATGGAAAATTGTATGCTGGTGACTTGAAATAATAATACCATTCAGCCCTCCCGTTGGGTAATGGTGTTGGCTGTACAGGCCTTGTAGGAATCAAAGGCAGAAAAAGTTGACATTTTGGTCCAAATTCACCAAGACACTAGTCGTCCTCATTTCCAAAGTCTAACTGGTTCTCAACCAGACCATCCCAAAGAGGATAAACTTCGGTTCATCCTCACAGCTGGGGAAAGGACTATACTGCAAATATGGGAAATGTCTTCATGTGAACACACTGAAAATAACCAGAGCTGTGAAAAACAGTATTTTAAGTGTGATTATGAAGAGCTCTTTGGATTGCAGTGATCTTCCACTGATATCAGGCTGAGGAAATTAAGAAACTTAAACATCTTGTTGGGTCATGGTCTTGATTGCTAACTTTGATACACACAGAAGCAGGGTAACAAGCTGCCATTTTACTTTTTTTTTTTCCTAAGGCAAAGCCAGCCTGCTTCTGATCAGTGGTGTTGTGTTAGATTATCCTCTTCTACCAAGGCTATAACAAAGGCATGACATAACAAAGAAGCTTTGCATGTGAAGATAATGCATGCAAAGATAGTGCCACAAAATGCTTCTTCTCTACATTTCATTTGCTTTCCTTCTTTATGTGATGAGAAGGTGTACAGTATTTTTGCGCACCCTTTAGCCTGCCTCCCTTCGAGCGTATCACAGCAGACAAGAACTTGTCTTTATGACAGAGCCTGGTCCAAAGACCAGTGGGATCTTTCCAGTGCATTTCCATTTGGCTCCTCAATCTGTTACTACAGACTTGGTGCCCGTGCAATTTCTTTTTCAGATTTCTCACCATCAGGTGAGAATTGTCTCATTTCAACATACAGTCTCATGTCTAAGTTAGTCCCCCATGCTCCTCCACTCAGCAGAAAAATGGAGTCACCTCCACACTCACCCTACCCATTTCAGAGGCCAGACCTCACCAGTAACCCTCTGGAGGCAATGAGTTGCCTTCACTCCATGAACAACAGGGAGACCCTGGGTAGCTGGACTAGATACCTGACTGTCTAATGATGTGAGATTAATCCATTTCTGGCTCCTAAATGGGACAATACAGTAACTCCTGTTCATGTCATACCTAGGAAAGCAGGGACTGGTGGGCCTGGCTGTTAAGATGGCTGTCTCAGTCACTCAGCACTCACTTGAATTTAGATGCCATAGTAGTCGCAACACTTAATTATCACTGTATAGTAGGTGGTCCAAATAGGAGTGCACAGCAGAGCAGCAGATGTGGGTTGCTGCTGTCAGATTAGATTGAGATTAAATAGAGCTTAATTACCACTTTATTTTTTTTTAGATTCAACTCTGATTAGTCACACCAAAATTATTACAGAGAAGCATGGCAGAAATCAAGAGGCACAGCTAACATTCTTATTATTAAAACCAAGGAAGCATTTTTACAGAGCAAGACCTTGCTAGTAAGGGGTTATTCACTGCGCTTGACACCTCTTTGGTCTGGAGAACAAGATGAACTTCAAAAGAGCTCTTTACCATGCCCAGCAACTACTTCATAAACCTGCCCTTTCTAGCCCTACACATCCCAAGCAATCTAATTTACATAACCATACACATTTGAGGTACTTCATTCCATTGGTTAAAACTCACATTATTTTGCATCGTATCACTTCTATATTTGGAGTAACAGGAGGGACACAGTATTTTTGAGATGTTTTGTAAAAATCATAAATTGTACATTTAGTACAATTTATCAAGAGTTTTGGTGTCAAGCCCCACAAATGTCACATCAGAAATCCTTGCTACCCAGTATCAAACCTTTACCACAATATTCTGAATATTCTGAACTCACAGTTCAACACATCACAAGATTTTTGCCCTTCCCCTCATTAAGAAATTCAGGTGAATTCTTCTGTGTCAGAGTCTCCTCCTGTTGTTTGAATCCACAGAGTATCCCGTCTGGTAGGCTTCTCCTGCCTGTAACATCTAACAAACCTTGCCAGAAACTTTTGTGTGGCCCAGAGGGAAGGTTGCTTGCAGGAGCAGCCTGCAGAGCAGCCTTTGGGTAAAATTTATTTCTGTGCAAGACAGTACAAACTAGTGAGCCAAGTAAATCCCATTTAAACCTTATTTTGAAGTTAAAGGAAGCATATGCTGTCTATTGCCCAAGAGCAAGTCCAACTTTTGCTTTTTAGGACAGGGAAAAGGATGTCACAGATCAAGATATTTCTTTCAGTAGAGCAAATATGCAGGTTTAGAATATCTAAAATCCAAAATAATCCAAGCTTGTAAAAAATCAACATTTCTCTTGTCCTGTATTGTTATCCAACTGTCAGGACTGCGAAGGGATGACCTCTAGAGGCCAAGCCAAATCAAACCAAGCCAACTCCTTTTTTTTACCTCTGTGCTGTCTAATTTACAGAATGTAGTACGGCTCCATGTAGTTCATTTAGTTCACCTGGTTTCTCCTTCTGCTTTCTCTCCTGGTAAGCACAGTTGAGTGGTCAGCTGAGTGTTTCTGCTTCAGAGTTTTGTCTGAGCTGTCTGGTCCAACACATCTCAACAGACACTGCAGATGCCTATGAAAGGCTCCTTACTGTACTTTTATCTCCTCAGCTCTGCCACCAGACAGTGACAATTATAAACTCTGTGCCCTGAAAAGCCTGATACCAATAAATTGAGTCGCTTCTTAGTTTATGTATTTATTAAATTATATAGCTGTGACCACCAGGGTGCTGAACATCTTAATTCTCAAGTCTGCTTGATGTCTTGTTCATGGATTATATTCAAGCTCTCCAAATTGTTGGAGAAAAGCTGTGCAATGTAATGGTTACAAAGGATTTCTATATTAGTTGCTTCTAAAGGTAATACTGCTCATATATTTTTAGTATGTGCTGTGAGGCTGAGGAGGAAAGGGTTGGTTTAGGGAACACAATGGCAGTGGGAAGGGCACTGAAATAATTTCTCCTCATGGGCGTTAGAGGCTGAATGTCACTTGAAGCCAAGCTATACATTCAAGAAAGCAAAGTTCACAGTGAATTTTCCTTCATCTGCATTTTTGCTGACACATGAAACAAGGGCCCAAGGACCTCTCCAGACAGAACAGCAGGAACATGGAATACTGAAATGGAACACTTAGCTACAGCCACATTTAGCAGCAGAAAAGAGAACCTGTTGCTGCCAGGATGTGCTCACTAGCACTCATGGTAACTTAATTAAGAAGTCATGTTAGACAAAAGGAAGAGAGAAAAGAGAAAGGTCAGGTCACTCTTCAAGCCATGGACCAAGCTCCCACCTCCATGCAAAGATGGGGGTAGAACTTGAATCTCCCCAATGCCTCTTGTCTTGCCAGATGACAACGCTGTGTCCCCCACAGCAAAGCCCAGGGCTTGTCTGGCAGGGGAGGAGACAGCACGCGTGTAACAGGCGAACCAGAGACCCCTAGTCCCTGCACTGCGGGGTACTGACCTTTGCTGCTTCCCAAATGTGGGAAACGCCACAGCATAATTTGAGGATGATTTATAGACACAGGCAATTGCGTTTGCGCTTTCCCTTGCTCAGAGCAAGAAATCAGGACAGTGGTACCCTGTCCACCTGTTCTTTTACATACATGAGTAGGTCTGTTTAAAAACAGAGGTGCAAAACAGGTTTTCACTGCTCTTGCACAAGAATAATGAAAATGAGCAGAAGAAGTCCAAGAAGGTTTTTGTTGGCACCAACCTTCCCATTCTCCGGAATCGCACTTTATCTGATAGCTGGAATACGGCAGGCTCTGGATAGTCTGTTATTCTTTCCCACGCTGCAAGAATTGGGCAGTAAATATGTTAAATAAATGCCAGAAGTATTATTCTTTTTGACTTCATCTGGTTTAAGGAAGCCTTTCCTCAGATAATTCCTGCCAGGCATGCTGTCCAAGGCAGAGCTAGTCCCTGGTGGATCAAGCATTTCTGAACTCTGTAGTTGGCTCTATTTCAGCTTTCTAAAGGTTGCAGATAAAGAAGAAACAACTCTCTACATCCAGATACTGTTGCACCTTGCCTTGAGCTCGGTCACATGCCAGGCTCTCCTTGAAGGGCATGTGCCATTATGCAGTGGTAGTGGCCTCCTGTCACCTTTGATTAACCTTTTTTTCTGGAGACAGATAAAGAAAGTAACCACCATGCAGCATTGCCATGTCCCGTCATGCTGCCAGAGGGGCAGTGAGGCTGCAGATTAACTTCCATGATGGGGATCCTGGCCAGGCAAAGAGCTACAGTCTGCAGGGCTGAAAGCAGAAGTGGGTGAGCTCTGGCTAGGTCTCTTACTCCAGCAAGGAGAAGTATTCAGAGCTGCTGGGATAACCAGTAAAGCCACATTGCTTCCTACATCTTGAGTTCAGAGTGAAAAATGAGGCAAATCCCTGGACTGCTCTTTAGGAAGCCCGGTGTTTTCACATTTTAGTGAAAGTGCTGTTGGCACAGATAGATGAAGGATAGGTAGAACTGTCAGACCCTCAGGCTGCTGTGGCCACTGGCTCCATTTTAACACACTCATCAGAGAGCGAGAGGGGATGGCAGGAGCCTAAGGTTTACGTCTCTTCCTACAAATTAACACCCATCAAATTAAGTTTTTGTATAATAAAGACAGCAATCATTATAAACGAAGAAGTCGTCCCTGTGGCAGGAAGAGCAAAGCCCATAGCCCCAGCTTGGGACTCATTTAAAGCCAACTAGCTGGGCAGTCATACCTGCTCCATTGAACTCTCTGCTGTGCGCTCGCCCCAGTGCCGTGGGCTGTCACAGTGGGGAAAGGATTTGTTGTCCCCCCCACCCCTTCTGTTCCCTGTGACACTCGACCCCCAGCCCTGGATGCTGACACTGGCTAGCACCAGCCATTGTCCCACGACAGGCACCTTGGAACAAGGAGATCCAGTCCCACCGCCTGTCCCACCCGCGGCTTTAATCAGCGCATGGAGACGCAGGTCAGAGCCATCCTTCACATGTTGCTTTTCAGTATTCAGCATTGTCTTCCATCAGAGTTCAGTGCTGTTGGTTGAGAAAGCGGATCCCAGGAGGCTCTGGTTGAAGGATGCTTATGTTCTTGCTGTGTATTCTCAGCAGGAGGGCTTTGATCATAATATGTGTCTCTGACAGTTATGTCACCCACGTTGTGTCCATTTGTATTCAAGTGTTTGGTCCCAGTGATGTGGTTTTTCTGTTGTTGTTGTTATTCTTTGTGTTTAATTATTTTTTCTTTCTTCATTAAGTATTTTGTTCAGGTTGCCTGCTCCCTCACACCCTCCCGCAGAAAAACTGGCATTTTATGATGTTTGCTTTGCTTTGTTTCATTGCTTGAGGAAAATTTTCACATTATGTCATCATTCCCCCCCCCTTTTTTTTTTTTTGTGGCTGTTATTTAGAAGTGGCACAAATGTGTTTAAACTACAGAAAATTAATAGGGAGGGTGAATCCTATACAAGGAAGGATGGAAGCTGCAAAGAAAACCTAGATAAATGCCAGTGGGAAAAGCTGAGGAAACTAGAGAATAGCCTGGAAATCAAGAGGATAAAAAAATTAAAGTCATTTCCTATAGAATTTTGCATTAGTGTTTATGATCAAGAAGAAAAGGCAGACTGGTTTATTCTATTTCCATTAGATGTGGTAGAAGTTGCTTTGCAAATGCAGCACCAGAGTTGACCTGATCGTGCAGTGACAAGACTGGGCAGATTCAGATCTGGAAGATGGCTGCATTCACGCCTGAGCTAAATGTCCCTCAGCTCAATGTCCCTCAGCAGGGTTCATCTCTGAGATCAAATAGTGGCCTTTGAGATTAAATATTCCAATCTTAGCAGCCCAGGTCTCCACAAGCTTGGGGACCTCTGGACTACACTCCTCTTCACGGTACCCATATGCCCTTGGGTTAGCGGGGCTGTCTGAGTCGCTGCAGGGGGGAAACAGGAGGAAGAGGCATGAGGATAACATGCCAGAAAAGACACGTTACATGTAGGCCTGTTATACCTAAGACTTCAGTGCTATTTTTAGCACTGCTCTGTAAACTGGGCATTTAAATTTAAGTGTGATGTATGAGAGTGCCACCTCTTACTGAATTCACCCAACGCTTCCTCTTAACAAGACCCTGGATTTGATTGTTTATAGTTTTTCTAAGTGGGCTCAAATTTTCCATATTAACCTCAGGCTAGATAGTTTTGGGGAAAGGTGATAAACATATGGCAACAATACAAGAACATTTAGATGAATAAGGTATGCATATCCACAGATAACATATACCCACAGTAAACATACAGACAGATAATCACAAGTGTTTAATTCAATCCGTTTAGGAAGTTTTCCCTGCCTCAGCTGGAAATTGCCACTCCTTAGCACAGGCACAGAGCCTGTGAGCATGCACATACCTTGTCCTGAGGTACTAGGCAAAACAGGTCCACTCACACCAACTCTCATTCTAGCTGGAGGAGCGGCAGTTTCTTAAACTGCTCTGATTTGTTTTCCTGCAATTGTGTGATGACAAACTGAAGGGCTTGGCTTGTTGCGATGCTGATAATGCGTATTACAGCCACTGCAAATGATAATGCTAAAGTAGACTAAATCAGTATGTGTCTGATCTTGTCAAAAACCTGATAGGTGTCTTCATCATTCATGCTTATTGGCACACTTATTTCAATATGAGATAGAGCATATGAGGCATTTAAAACCAAAGCTCTGTACAGAACTCAGGAGAGTCTTTGCCTGGGTATGTTAGAGGAGGCTCTTCGCTGATATCTTCTCCAGAAGGTGTAAGCTGAGGTCACTCCAAGCCAGGAGTGCCACTGTGCCCCCATGTCTGGACGGAGACCTGGGGGGAAATTCTAGTCCCGTCGAAGTCAGCTGGAGTTTTGCCATCGGCTTTGATGGAGCCAACATTCCTGTTCTAATGCAGACGTTTCACAATAACCTGCTCTGCTGAACTTGCAACACGTGCATGTTATTTTCATTACAAATAAACAAAATCTTTCTAAAATGGAGACCCTCATACATATGTTGTGGCAGAAGATCACATTAAAAGTTATCACGGTGGACAAGGTAAAATACTAATAATCCATCCTTGAAGTCTCTGGGAAAATTTCTGACGTGAACAAATCCCGTTTAGGTTGTTTCGCCTGAATATACAGCAATCAGATGTACAGCTGAGGGTTTATTATTTTTGCAGAATGCACATGCCTTCCGAATTTGCCGTGCTCAGGAACAGAGACAAGACGTTCATCTGTGCGCTAGGCTTTGGGAAAAGACGTCTCAGTGTGTCCGGACCCGGGCGCTGGTATAGCGCAGACAGGAAATCTGCCAGACGGCCTCGGCAGGAGGCTGCCTCCAACACGTGCAACAAGGAACAAGAAAAGTCTTAATGATTAATCACTGTCAACCTTTGTTCTCGTTAAAAGCTTGACTGTCGGACAAGGCTCGTAATGAGGCACCGTTCCGGGGTCTGTTGCTATGCGATTGTGCAAGTGCTGAATCTGAGCCTCGGACCCTGTGAGACGCAGCTCCCGCTCTGCCCAAGTTTGAGGAGCCGGGGTGGGAACGTTGTTGTGAGAGTGCCTGCTAGCGGCTGCGGGGCTGTGCAGCTTTCCGGCGAGGGATTATGGCAGGGCTACCCATAAACCACTGACGGCTGAAATCAGTTCACAAGGAGCTCGGGAGCGAGCAGCTTGCTTGTTGCTGCTAAAAAGGCAAAGTTCTCTAAAAGGTTTTTATCAAGAACTGCACAAATAACTAACTAACTGAATAACTAACTAACTAACTAACTATCTGCCAAAGTCTCTTGCTTGTGGTTTCTCACCAATAGTGAGGATTGGCTCCTTTGGGGTATTTGATCACCCATTTTTACCTAGGAGATTGTGCACAGTGTCCTTTTTTACTATTTTTATGTATCAACTTTTGTGACACCGGGTAGCACGAGAATTACCTATTTCTGAAAATAGTTCTGAGGTCCATTTACATTTCAGTGTGTCCAAAAAGCCGGCCTGTGAAAAAACCTGGCTTCCCTGGCTCTCCCAGTGAGAGCTGCAGCAGTTGGGTGTGCTGAAATACTTCTCCCTCTGCATGCTGAATATATGCTGCATCACTTGGTATCCAGACCCATCGCTCTGGTGGGTGACTCCCAGCCGTGAGGCTGCAGGGATCAGGTGTGTGCTTCCTACTGTCATGATCGTTTCCAGCTTCATCGTATCTGAAGGGATTCGTCCACATTTCCTCTTTGAGCTCTGTTGCTCGGTTTGTTGGAGGAGTGACACAGCGTTTGCTTCTTTTCCCTGGTTGGATGAGGGCAGAAGTATTTCTGGCAGACAGCCTGGGCTTGTGAAATTGCAAATGCTAGTGTCCATGATTCCGTGTGTATGTATGTGCCTTGGAAACATGGCTGGCCCTGAAATTTTTGTCCTGAGAGCTCAGATGTTCACAGGAGAAAAACACAGAAGATGGTCCCATGTGGCTGAGCCAACTGCTTATAAACACCCCACAGAATTACTGAAGGGAAATATTTTGCGGTCTTCACCCAGCTGTATCTCTGGATATTAGAGACAGCAAAACCAGGTCTTGGGATCTTGTAATATTCAAGTTTTTAAAATGTTCTTCATACATGTGAAAGCAGTCTTGATGGAATGCATAAAACTACTCTATGGCAGGGTATTAGGAGAAATCCAGCTTATAACAGTATCTTCTGCATGATGAACTTGAGAGGCTTTTAGGTCCCTCTATGTGTCCTTAGGAAGTGATCCGTTAGTGCTTGGCAGATCAAGCAGGATTCACACTCACTCTTCCAGGCATCTTACTGAAGTATGACTAGAAGCAGCTAAAATGAGGAGTGTAAGGGAATGTTCCTATCACCTAATCTGGGCTCCTAACTTAGTTGTCTAAATTAGGCATCTAGAGTCTAATTATACAGCCCCATCCCCTGTACAGCAAAGGGGGAGCTCCAGCAGGCAGTTTAGAGAGAATCTGATCGATGTTGTTGGTTAGAGACCTAAGCTTAGAGGAGACTCACTTTTCTGCTGTATATTCCAGACATGAAAAAAGGTTGAATGGGTTTGAGGTGCGCAGGAAGATGCTGTTTTCCCCCCACATTGGGCTGAACAAGCATTAAGGCAAGGGAGAATCGGGCTGGCTGTGTTTCTGCCCGGTCTGTGTTATTTCCAGCCTTGATATGTAGGTCAGATCCTCAGCTGTTGCAGATGAGCGTAACCTCAGGAACTACTTGGGGCTCTCACAGTGTACACTGGCACAGAAAGCAGCCCTCTGCACTCCAGTTATTCCTAAAAATAAAAGAACTCTCTAAATTTTTCTCTATAGCTTAAAGAGTTCTTACTTGACAGGCGCTCTGCCATGGTCCTGCTGTAGTATTGTTTTCTTGTCTGAGGCAAGGACACAAGCAGGCAGTTCCTGGAGTTCGGATGTCGTTGAAAACCCCAGCGTTTAGCAGAAAGGGGTGTTTCTGCTTGCATTAGCTGTAGCACAGAAGGGGTGGCTCAGAAGGGGGCTGCTGGGTGCTAAGACTGGATGTTTAACTGAGCATCCTGTGCTTGGCTTCCTAAAGTTGCATGAGTGAGATGGGCTCTTCTCAGTAGGCCTGGTACTGCCCTGTGCTTGCTACAGGAGCTGCTGGAGAACCTCAATTTCTGGCTCTGGAAAGGAGCATGCCAGCTGAGGTGGTGGGCATTCACACCGGGGGGTCACAGGGGGTCTGGACTTTGCCACAGCCTTGCACCACCCTGAAACAGTGTTGCAGGACTTTATTGAACCATTCCTTGGAGTCCTCTTCCTCCTCCTCCTCCAAGTGCTTGGTGTCCAAGGTAGCTCGCAGCCAAAGCGTAATGCCCTTGAGAAGCTCATAGGGTCAGGACAGCCACTGGTCCCTGAGGAAATCCACAGGGGTGCCCTGATCCACCATCCTCACTCTAAGTAGCCTGTGATGCCAATTAACACAACTGAATCAAACTGCTTGTGAGTGGCAACATCGTGCATAGGTTTGGTCACCAGATGAACAGAACTCTGCACAGCTCTCCCCCTGGAAGCAGCTCTGAGCAGGCCTCCATGAATGGATCTGAAGACTTTTCCTTTTTTAATTTTTTTTTCTTTAAGTCAGAACTAATGCAAAATGCGAGCAAAAGCCATCCGCTCTCACTCCTGACCGGACACTGGGCACAGAATGAGCTGCCCCACAGAGGAATAGAAAAGTGGAAACGTTCACCGCCTCTTTTTGAGAGAAAATCTGCAAGAAGCAGAAGCCTGTCCTGCGGCACAGATGCCAGTGCTCCTGGCTGGGAAGCGAACGGCCTCTGCAGGTGTTGTGGTTTAGTAAAAAATTGACCATTGTTTCCCTTCTGTCCCACCAAAATTATTCATCAATTCAAGGCATTTCCAGGAGAAAGAGGCTAAAGGTTTGCACATCCCTTTCGAGCCAAGTGTCCCTAAACTGATTCTGAACTAGGAATTTCGAAAGACAAGCCTGCAAAAGGCTTTAAGGGGCTCCTGA
>Ga0181612_152760_pt1 | contig 12652 bp, 4 predicted proteins | sample HoacroProtozoa21_FD_119630 | JGI IMG/M metagenome (GOLD analysis project Ga0181612, IMG submission 119630) | Hoatzin crop microbial communities from Cojedes, Venezuel. Combined Assembly of Gp0051906, Gp0051904, Gp0051908 | reverse complement strand
TTTTTTTTAAAAAAAAAGGAAAACAGAAAAAAAGAAAAAACAACCCCCAAAAGCATACCTCACACACACACGTCTCTGAAGACTGCCTGGAGCCAGAGGACAAGAATTCAGACAACAGGAATTTATATGTATAAAGGCATCCATTACAGCAGACTTTCATTTTGAAAGCAAATGACCAACTCATCTAATTTCAAACTAGAAGACATTAGCAGCTAAAAATAGTTTAACATTCAGGTGGTTATGCCTATCAAAGTACTGCTGCTTGTGAATAGTAAGATGTATTCCTGTTCTTAACTCGCTGGAGATACAAGCAGGGAAACAATCTACAATTACTTGTGTTGCAGCACACTGTGATTTTGGGTAACAGTACTCCAATTCAACATGTACCACAGACTATAAGTGTAAGATTTGCACTAACTGGTACTGACAGGATATGGTTGTAGTGATTGAAATACATCATTTTAGTGAACTGTTGTCTTCACTGAATTCTGTAATAATAACTGAAAGCTTTCACTGCTGTATGAATTACTCTCTGCCAGTACAATTCATTTTTGTTTTGGTTGAGATACTGCAAGACAATATTTATAGAAAAACAGGTTAGGTAAAGAAAAGACTGCCAGTAATGAGCAAACGTAACATGAAGGAGAAAGAAAACAACTGGATAATGAACCTGGATATGTAGCAAAAACCGATGCTATGACTTAAAATGTGCTGAATGTCTGCAGTGCTGATCCTTTGCATTTGAATACTGAAGGTAGGCCAGTAGAAACACCCTGTCAAGATCTGAACAATATATTGCAGAACCCATAGTTATAATACCTGTACACTTGCAAATAAGACAAGGAATTCAACTTGCACATTGTCAAAGAGAGAAAAAAACCCCAAACCCAGCCTACTACAGTACACACCATCAAAGTGTACAAAGTCCTCTGGACCTGCCAGCTCATTTGGTGAGGATTTGACAGAATGGAGCCCAAGTATGCCTTCATAATTCATCTTGCTCTTGAACTAGCTGTCAGGGAATCTAGGAGACATTTTGATAAGTAAGGTAAACCAAATAGAAAGGTGTCCAACTTACAGAAGATCACATTACCTTAGCAGTTCAATCAAATAAAGCATTCTGCTGTCCAACGGGAATCTCTCAGCCAACTGTACATAATTTAGGAAATTTGTGCATCCCTGGGCTGACAGAAGGCAACTGGAACATAAAGAACCCCCAGCTGTAGTTAATAAGTTTTTCCAAGCCATATTGGATGTTGAAATAACAGAAGCAGTGAAACCGTTGAGATAAGAAAAGGATACATCCTTTTATGCAAATCAAATGCAACTCTTTCTGCTATCTTTCCATGAAAGCAGACAGAAATCTTACATAGGTAACTGATTGTAAAGTTTAGAAAAGCCTGCTAGAAATGTTTGCAGACAAGAACTCAGACATTTTAGAAAGCAGCTCCATTCACCACACCCTAGTTTAAAAAAATTTAGTAATGTTTTTATTTCTCTTCTTTCTGTCAAAAAGTGTTGTACATTTCAGGACCAGTAGCAGAAACCAGAAAGCAAAGTTCTTCTATTTCTCTCTTTTCAATGCTTTAGAAAAAAATACTCAAAATATTTTTGAAATTTAAAATAAACACCCCAAAGTTGTAACTTTAACTACTAAGAAATTGAGGTATGCTTCTTATGCACAAGCTAAATCACCATAGACAGTTCCAGTAAAACCCACATCAACAGAAAACATTGATTTATCTCGACCTGTAGCCAACAACCACCAATATGAACAAATCAGCGGAAGCTGAACAATGCCCATCACGTTTAACAGTGTAATTCCATGGACATGTTTCTACTGCATCCCAAATGGTGATTAGTTTATGCCACAAAGCATGAAGGCTGACAGTCTTTGTAATATTGCTAATAGCATATGCTTTTAATTTCTCTAGGTATGTGCTTTGAACATTGCTATGCAACTGCAAACAAGTCCAGCATTGCTTTATCACTGCATCCTTTAAGTGACAGAGAAATAATAATCATATAAACATACGTTTATCACAAAGCTGTATTACTACTGAAAATCCAATTCTGATTTTCTTTCTTCTCACTCTGTAGGAAAGTTTGAAGACAATTCATTTTGACACTTTTTCAGTGTTATCAAGGAATGGAAAGCTAGGTTTTTAATGATGGCTTCAGTAGTAACTCACTATATGGCCTTGAGTAAAGCACTTCACCTCTTTTAGATAGTTGTATCACTTACCCAGTTTAGTCATTCCATGAGAATTAAGACTTGTCTGGTTTTTTGGAATTGCAAATATGCAACCATATTAAAGATTTCTCATTATTAATGCCTGTTGTCTTGTACTAATTCTGTAACACGACTTAAATAAGTTTACAATGTGGAGTTAAAACTACTCTTCTTGTTTAAGTTTTGTACTTGAAGAGTCATCTTTTTCAGTATTATTAAGATTAAGCCTTATCTTCCCCTTAACCGAACAGCTACGCTTTGGATATCATTCTTTCCCTGATAATTCACATCTTCAGATCGATTTTTACAATTGGCTCTCTGGGAATTACAACAACTAGGTTTTAGACTTTCTTTGGTGCTGCAAAATGTGTTATGGAACTCCAGCATAATTATAAATTTGGAGACTTGGTCATAGGCCTCATTTTGATTTGAGAGATTGATAGCAGGTTGTCTCTCTAGTACTCCTCAGAGGATTCCAAAGGGAATTCTCCTTTATCAAAACAGCAAGTATTTCCTGATGTGCTGTCAGGACAGACATTACGAACTACCCAAAGATGGTCCTTCCACAGTTCCTTTGAGTTCTTCTACTGGCCTTCTAATTTCCAGGAGGACATTTGTCTATTCTGAAAATAGATTCACTTTTACGGGAATGAATTAAACATGATATCTGGCCAGAACAGCTTGTGGCTTCTGTCCCACTGAAAAGTGAGTTGGATAAGTGTCACCTGAAAAGGGGAATTTTGACAAGGACTGGTTACACGCCCTCATTCTGATTCAAAATGTGAAAATATGGTTGCATTTTGAAACTCAACAATCTTTATGACTTCAAAGGAGATTTTATTTTTTAACCACACCAAATGTATCTGTATCAGGGAAAGTCCTGATACAAATCTAACTACAAGTCTGATACTAAATATTTCCTTTAAAAGCTGTCCAATGCCTAAGGGAAAAGGAAGAAAAAGAAACAGAGTATGAATGTGAAAGATGCCAGGATAAGTTAGGCTAAATTCTGTGCCTTTCCACATTGCTCTGATGGTACAAAGCAAGTAGTTTGACTAGTCAGCTTGGCAATTTAAGCAACATTAACGAACTTCTTTAATGAAACTAAAGCAAAAAAAAACCAACCAAAACTATAACAGCAGTTTAAAATAAACTCAATCATCTCTTGCACTGCACACTGTCAATATGTGTTAATAATAAAATATGTGCAGTGTCATCATTGCATGTTATCATTCCAAGGAAAGCTATAATTGATTAGGTGCTTCCAATTAAAAAACCCATTCCTGCTCACCCTAAATTTCAAAAAATTAAAACACTTTCTTACGAGAAGAAATAAAACTATAATCAGCAGTTATCAAGTGGAGAGAAGTTGTAACAGAAGCTAAGAATCTCAATGTTGGCTTAAGAACAAAAGAAGGAGTTATTTAAATAAACTAGGAATTAATTTCTGTCATATACATCTGACACTAGGTAAAGAAGTGAAAATTCCTGATCTTCTTGTAGAAAAGCAAAAGGTGTCAACAATTATTTCTGCGTGTATTTGGAAATAAGTAAAAGATACTTATAAGCCACTTGTATAAGTGGCTATACAGCTTAATTAACAGTGATCATGATAGATTAGTTAGTTTTTTAATTTGCACCTGAACAAATGCACCAAAGGATACTAGTAATGACTCGGGACTGATGTAAACAATTACACTTTTTAGAATTTTAAAATAAAATTTTGATTATGGGAGAAATTTCATGGAGCTAGACAAAAGTTACTGTGTTAAATGAAAAGGAAAACAAATAAGTGCTGTGTCAAAAAGAGCAAACAGAAGGCAGCAATGGCTCCAATTAGCAGATATTTATTCACCCTGACTTCTGCTTCAGGACAGTACAGATTTGCACTTCTCTGTGGCCTAATTCCACCCTATTTTGCACTACTGAGAAACCAGAGATAAATGGAGAACTGGTCCAATGACTATATAATGGATAAACTGGAGAAAAAGAAATTCTGAACATGCTGACTGGTGAAAATAATTTCTCAAGCTTCAAGCATAAATAAAAATGTTTGCATTTAACATACATTCTACAGCATATGTTTGCAAAACTAAATAACCGTCTGTGTTTACATGACACATATGATGTTCAGTTTGATTTGCATATCAGAGATCAAGCTGTAAATCTCTAACAATATTTACAGTTGGATAATTGAAATTAATCCTGCCAAAATGACTTTGACAGTTCTGAATTTATGGTCTAAGAAAACAATCCTGGAACTGTTTGCTGAGACATTAACATGGCTGACTATATATTTTCAATCTGAGCTACATGCTGAATAAAAACCTGTTCACAAATTGTAAGTCTCTTCCTTTCTTCCCGCACTTCATGTTCGAGCTGCTTCCTCTAATCATTAGGAAGATCGGACAACCTTGAAGATAGAAGTTATGCATGGGTTTTGCAGCCTCTGGTTTTTTAAATTTTTCTAACCATGTCACACACATTAGTTATCTTTCTCCCCCCCCAGTATCATGCCATTTTCTTTTTAATTTTCTTTAAAAGCAGCCAGTTCTCCCAGCAGAAAGCATTAAGAAGTCTGAAGGAGGTCACATGTGTATATGGTACCTAGCACAGCTGGCTTCATTCATATCAGAGAACTACAAGCACGTAACAAACTTACAGGTGACAATCTGGGAAACATCTAGGATTCGTGTTGCCAGACTCAGCCAATGAACTTGGCAATTGGTATTGCCAAGCCAAAACACATTGCAGGTTCTTTTGCGTAACATTTGTGTGTATAAGCATCAGCAAATTAACAATCCAGACTGGAAACTACCAGTCTGATTAATCTGTCAATAGCTTTCCCTTATTTCCACATCTTGCCGTATATTCTTCACAGGTTGATTTTGCACGTGAATCAGTCAACATGGGCATAAGGATCAATTGCAGCTGACATTTTATCCTAAGCGCATACACCACATACACTTCTACAGCACGTCTCACAAATTCATCTAAACACAACTAGCTAAACAGAACTCAGTTGTCTCTTGGACTTAGCTAATGTAACATAAATGAACACATGGGCTTTTATTGTGAACAGACTGAAAGTCCACCAGTGAGGTCTGCAAATGAGGCTTTTTTTGTTTCATACTCTGAATACTCCTATTTTAAGCACACTATGCCACATTTTTGTGCCACGTTCTGCTTCCATTAGCCATTGAGGTTTTTGCATGACTTAAGGTTTCAATAATTCTAGGTCGATAACTAGCCTTTCACATCATGGTTGTGCTCCTTACTCTCTTCTTTTCAAATGCAAAATGTACATCAGATACACTGAAGGTAGAAATGGGAGTTGATAATGAGTGTGAGTGGGAGGCATGGGTTGGTGATGAAGATTTGCTTTGATTCCTCTGACTACAAAAGCTTCCTCGGTAGAGAAGATATTTTAAAGTGTCTAAACAAAACCTTTGTCTATACAAATTCAAAACCATTCTGACAAAAAATTAAAGCTATTCTTTGTATTATTTCTTAAAGGTCATGAATATGCCATAAAGGATGATCAAAGTATTAAAAACCTACAACAGGTGAAGAAAAGAGGGACCGATACAGTAGATTTCCAGTGTTTTCATTTCTAAGCAAAACACTGACCATAAATTCTTATTACTGATAGTAATAGTGGAAGCATCATCTGTTATCAGAACTGGCTGACAATTTCTGTTACAAAACCCACTTCTCAGTTGTCTTAAACTTTGCCAAACTATAACTGCTTTGTCTATGATTTTATAAAAATTGAATATTTGTTTCAAGATTCTGTTTTAAGCAGCTACTCTCAGCTTAGCCAAAATAATTTGGAATAATTAATGAAAGGATATGTTGCTTATCCCATTTTGAAAACAATGTTTTTATTATTCTTTAATGCTTCCTCAATTCACAGTTTGAAAGCAAGACTGAAAATCTGATAGTGATAGAGTTTTAATTAGCTCTCAAAAAAATCTGGCTGAATTACAACAGTTTGAAAAATCTCAGCTCACACATGCGTATCAGAGAAGTACTTCACTTTTACAGCAAAACCCCTCAACACTCCTGCTTTACCAGGCACACTCCTAAAATAGTCTCTAGGTCTCAGTTGCAGGGCTCCCTGAAATAGCAGCAGACTGGGATTGATCTAGGTAAAACTAACAAAAGGAGAAAGTCCTCCTTGCTTTTTCACTGAAGTTTCATTTCCTGCAGTGGCCAACAAGCTTGAAGGAATATTTCATCTCCTTCAAGAAAAAGACTGGGAGGAAATGGGAAAATCCATTAAGACTGGATAAGAAAGAACCAGGGAAAACACCTCTAAGACTGGAGACAAGTCTGTGGACTGATGACATTCAGCTGTTCAGAATACAGTGGTGTTAGTAACACTACTCCTAGGTCATTCAGGAGTCTAGCAGGAACAGTTTGGAAAAAACAATAAAACTATTCCGTTCTTTTAAGGTGTAAATTAATCAAAATATGTCACCTCAAATATAACTGAAGAAAGTTGAGGAATGAATAATTAATTAGTAAGCAGGACTATGCTAATATTCTAGAAGCACTTTAATAAAAAAACATTCACCTGGATAATAAAATGAAGAGGTATGTGTTGATTTATTAATCAGGAGTCACCTTTCCAAAACATATATAATGAAAAAAATTAATTTCCACTTGTCCAATCTTAAATTAAAGTGTGCGGTATACTCATGTGCTAGAAATACTCTACAGAAAACTTACTTGAATTTTTGTTTAATTACTTATTTAAATTACACATTGAAGTTCCACAAAGCTCTGACCTTAAAAAAACCCAGCAACACAGAATAATAGATGCCAAATAAAATCAAACACTTTTTTTTGGCATTATCTAAAATTAAGTCCTTCCCACCTCCCTATTTAGTAAAACCTGTGTCTAGTAAATCACATCAAAGCCTGTTTTTTGCACCACTCAATTTATCTATGCTCTTAAAGGGAAGTCCACAAATTGATGCTAGACATCTCTCATTGGGCTAAAACATAAACTAGTTATTAAATAAAGCTGTCAATCAGCTAATAAAGAATCTCCAGTAACTCCATACCTGTTAATATCCGATATTTTGCTTGTATTGTCCATGGAGGCAGAAGCCATGAAATCACCACATGAATGCCATGAGCAGTCCCATACAGCCTGGGCATGTCCTCCTAAAGTCAGAATGCAGCAACGTTTTGAAAAGTCCTGTATCTGCACTGTGGTATCCCCCCTTGAAGTGACCAACTGGGCGCCACTGTTACAAGGAATAAAAACAAACGGTAGTTTTTGGCAAAGATGTAGGTGAAGATTTGACAAGGTACACAGCAAAATAATTTAACTATGTTTGGAAAGACAGATTAAGTAGTAAATGTTGATTTTTACATTAAAATACATATGAACAAAAAATTCTGTTTGAAAACATTCATATTTTTATTTTACACCATTTTCTGACACATCATAGATGAAGTGGTCATGTATTAAATACACTATCAAAAGAAAAGGAGATATGAAGTAGCTGTCTTCCATAGGAAAGTAAATACGGGTTCCAAAAATTACCTTCATACTTTCCGTAGTCTATTTATGAGTTTATCAGTAAAATAACTTAAGCCCAGTCAACTGCTTCCAAAATAGAATAAAAGTAGCTTCAGGAAATAATATTTTCTTATTTCCTAAGTCCATACCATTTTTTACATATAAATTATTATTTAAGCATCACAAATTTGTCTCTTCTGACTCAGTATAAACACTTTAACACATTCACTATCTCTTGGGATCTTTGATATGTTATATAAATGAAAAAAAACAGAGTTCAACTCAGATATTTTGACCAAATCTTCAGATACAAATTAGTATAGTTCTATTTCATTTAAGCATGGACATACAGCTTCAGACACAAAGTCCATCTGGTTCAGTAACATGTATACAACAACTACTAGGGGATTCTTAATAAAAAGAAAATAATAAGAAAAAGTATCTAAAGTGATTCTCCTATTAAACTCTCCCAGACCTAGCCTGTGGCTCAGGATCTCTGAGACAAAACTTTGTACTTAACAAGCATTGATGGAGTTTTTTTCCATGACTAATTAATTTTTGAACACATGCAAACCTTTGGCACCCACAATCTCTTATGTCAGTGAGTTCCAAAATTTAATTATGCATTCTGTGAAAAACTATTATGAGGTCTTAAATACCTTACTTCGTTTCATTTGATGCTTCTAATTCTAATGCTGTGATTAAAAATAAACACTGACTACACATTCACCTTCTTTAAACCAGCTGTCATGTTACAGGTTCCCTTTTATATCGTATTTTACCTGCAAAGCTGAAGACTCCTGCTCTATTGACTCTTCCCTCTTACAGTCATTCCATTTCTTTGATTACATTTACCATCATTCTGAGCACCTTTTAAGCTACAACATGAGTATTGAAGAAAGAGATACACAATGGAGGTATATGACGGCATAGTAGTGCTTTCCGGTTTATTCTTTTCATTAGATTAGCATTTTTAGCACTCCTATACAGAGATTTTCAGAAATGTGACCACAGTGACTCCAAGATTTCTTTCTTGAGCAATAAGAACTCGTTTATACTCATTATTATCTCTGTATAATTAGGACCATTTTTCTCACGTGCATTACTTTACATTCATTTGCACTGACTTTCACCTGCCACATCGTCTAGCCAACTGTTGTGACTGAAATCTTTTCCGGTAATTCGTCACATGCAGCCTTCACTTTTAGTGCCCTGGCTAATTATTATGATCAGCAAACTTATCCCCTCATTGTCATCTCCAATTTCCAAGGTCGTTTTTATAACTTAGGTCTCAACACAGATCACTATGGGACTCAGATGATAATTTCTTCATTCTAAGAGTGACATTTTATTCCTATCATTTCACCAGTTTTTAAATTAACAAGATAAATTTCCTTTCTATTCAGGACAGTTTTGCTTCTTTGAGAGTTTTTGTCAAATGACCTTAAGAAGAATTTACTGAAAATCCAAGTACACTGAATTTACAAATCTCCCTTGATCAAATGCTCAGTAAGCCCTTCAGAGAACTTGAACAGATTTCTGAGATGTAATTTTGAAAGCCACGGTGACACCTCCCAGCGCTTCACTACAACAAATGTATGCAGGTATCTTGCAATTTTGCTTCTTGATATCATTTCTACCAGCCTCCCCAGTATAAAAGTTAGATCAACTGATCTACAGCCCCTTCATCCCAAACTCTTCTAAAATATTGGAAAAAAGTTAATGTAGCCTTCTCAAATTATACCAGAAATTACGGAGTTTTTCTATTTTGTTTACTAAAAATCCACAGGAAAAACATTGAGGGATAATGCACAAAAATACAGGCCAAAAATATTTTAACCTTGGCTTTTCAGCCTCATTTCTGCTGTTAGCTTGCCTTCAGCATTCAATAAACTCTGCTGTTATTTGAATAATGGAAAACGTGCTATCACAAGCAGTAGAAATCCTTCTTCCAAACCTCTGGATATAAAACTGTGGGAACTGAAAACAGCTAAAGGGTTGATACCAAGCACTACTGTAAAACTTTATCTTAAGAATATACTGAGAGACATGTAGTTCACTGTTGCAGTGTAAAAAAAAAAAGAAAAAAAAGAAAACAGTCTGGGAGGCGGGGTGTCAAATTTTTTTTATATTTTTTTTTTTATCCTTTTCCAATAGATGTCCACCAGGTTGTTCTGTAAAAGTACCTACTAAGACAGCTTGAAATATGTGCATCATTTACCTGATAGATCTTAAGGGGGAACTTGCCATTATGAAATATCACCTTCCTAAACTTTTGACTATTTTTAACACTTATGGTTTAGACTGCTATTTTTTTGAAAATATCATTATAATACTCATTAAAGGCAGTTATGCCCCCATGCCTAAGACAAAGTTGTGAGAGATTAATCTCTCAAAAATTTTAACATTACACAGGAATAATTCTGAAGCTTTTTTTCCCATATACCGAAGCATAAAGTCTTGAAGCCCGAGTAAGCGTTCGGAGGAGGTCCTAATTTTGTCAGGCTGCTAGGAATAAATGTGCTTTTTTTAATGAAACACTTGTACTTTTAATAACTCAAGCTAGATCTCACTTCTGGAGACAGATAAAACTAGCGCAATGACAAATTATCATACCCCTTATACATTTATTAAATGAGAGCTATTTTAAAACAAATTCAGAAGTAGGTATAAAGTGGGACTGATGAAATCTGTAATTGATTCAGAGGGTAGTATACACTGCCACTGTTGTGAATCACAAGAAGAGATTTATTGCTTATGCATTTTGTAATATATGGTCCCCAAAATGCTACCTGAAGAACTGGTTCCTTGGGCTGAATTTTAAGAACACACCATCCAGGCAGTGATGAAAATCTTTCAGAAAACAGATATGAGCAGGAAGGTAGTTCAAATGGATTCATTTTGGCAAACTGTGGTAAGGGGAAGAGTTACAAATGAGGTTTAGCACTCCTTGCAGATCAGAGGAGAAAAAAGCGGAGACAGAAAACAAAACTGTAACTTGCAGAGGAAAAGTTTTGAGGGACAGACTGACAGTGGAAGTAAGGGCAAAAATACTCAGGAACAGAGCGACCCAGTGCCACAGTCCCCTGCAACACAAGCTCTCCAATATTCCCTGGGCGTAAAAAAAGCATCACTTCACTAAAGAAAGGGGAGTTGCATCAGTTGAGGATCTGCAATATGCATGTATCAACTTCATATCAGCATTTCTGGGAAGCAACTACTGCTGCTTATGGGAATGACAGCTGTCAGAGCTGTTTTACACTGGGCCTGCACTTTGTAGTCATGAAATCTTTTCTGCCCACTACTATTCAAACCAGATACACACATAATGAAGAAAAGGTGCTATGGCAAGCCAAGTCAGGCATCTAAACCAAAATGCTCCTCTTAGAAAAAAATCCTATCTACTTAATAGCTATCAGTAATGACATACTTTTTCTGATTTGCAGCATTTTTTGGTCCTAGGAGATAAAAGAAACACCCCAGATTCTGAAGTAATGTTTTGTTACCCACGCTGCAACATTTTTTTTACTGATCTATTGCTCTATATATATGATACAAGATCATCGGGGAAAAAAATAAACCAGGAAAAAGAGGTGATGTTTTAACGATTTAGGCTGCCAGTTTAACAGTCTATGATACCCACACAGTACTCTACCACATGATTGATTTTCCAACAAAATGCATACCGATTTTTATAGTAAAAACATATGAAAATTTGACATTAGATGTTCAGTTTTAATTATCAGCAGCTATACACATAATCCCCATCTGAATTTAAGACTGATCACTAGCAGAGAAATCTCAAAGTAGTTGTGCAGTGTGTATATCTTTAATTCAGAAGATAATACGACGCTTTCATTATTTTTGACCAAACAGATCAAAGAACCAGACAACATATTAGGAGACAAGCACAATGTAATTCATATCTTTTTCTGTCACTTGAAACACAGTATCATATATGCAAATAACTTTGCCAACTTTTAGAACTTTGGTGCTAGTAATGTTTTCTTAAAGAAAGCTGCAGCATATTTGTGTACAGTGCTACATGGACCCGACCAGCTGGGTTTGTATGGTCTTGCTTGATCTGTTTTGGGAGTTTTCTGTTTAGACCTTCTAGCAGACCAAAGCACTATAAGGGATGAAATATGCCTTTACAGTTTAGAGCAAAGTATTTGTGTAGAAACAACTTGCAAAAGTTCTAAACAATGGAAAGTCTATGACACACATAACCCCTGCACTGTCTCTATGGATAGATCTTTGTTCTTAATAGTAAATATTCATACAGTTCTACCTTTCAACTGATTTCAGATATTCCTAATTGATGCTATAAACCTGCCCTTCCAGACACAGTTAGAGTGGAAAAACTCTTTGGAAATGTTAATGCCACCTTCCACAAAAGCAGATGGAGCATTACCTTCTCAAGCCTTAACAAGTCTTTCCTCGCTCATATTCTAAACACAGATTTCCCTTCATTATATGTTACTCCTTTTTCCAGTTTCACTGTTCTCACTACAATATGGCTCTCTATTAATATTTACTGAGTTGTAGATATATCAATAATTAAGGGTCATATTCAGTGACAACACAAGCCTTTGGGACAGAGTTATTCTACAACATTTTAAGTGACTGATTACCTTTCTGGACTACCAGTCAAATGAAGGCAATAGCTACACTGATAGTGTTGTCCTGTGAATATCTCAAACGTAGTATTAACAGCCAAGGAGCTTCAAATATTGCACATAATTCAAATATTTCTGGATGACGACTGAGATCATAGAACCACAGAATGCTCTGGGTTGGAAGGGACCTTCAGAGGTCATCTAGCCCAACCCCCATGCAGTGAGCAGGGACATCTTCAACTAGACCAGGTTGCTCAGAGCCCT
>Ga0181612_100844_pt1 | contig 12652 bp, 7 predicted proteins | sample HoacroProtozoa21_FD_119630 | JGI IMG/M metagenome (GOLD analysis project Ga0181612, IMG submission 119630) | Hoatzin crop microbial communities from Cojedes, Venezuel. Combined Assembly of Gp0051906, Gp0051904, Gp0051908 | reverse complement strand
GCGCGCGATGAGAGCTTGCACGTCTGAAAACCCAAGTCGCTCCGGCTGCGAAAAAGCAGTGCGGTGTGAGAACAAAAGAAAGAGATGTTGTGATTAAGGCAGGGCTAATGGTTCATTAACAATATCCAAGGCCTGGCTCTAAAGCTTAGAAGTTAAGGATTTATTTCAAAATCACCTTTTGGCTTTCTTTTTTTTTGTTGTTGTTGCTATTCTTTTCTTTTCTCTGCCTTTTGAAAAGGATTTGTAGCTTCCTCTCTTGCCCTTTTGTCTGGTGGCTCCTAAAATATGAAGCAAATGAAAACACAGATCTAGTGAAAACAATATTTTTTCCTTTCTCATCTCTTTTCTCAACACTTTCTCTGATGTGTGAGTCTAAGGCAAGGACGGGGGGAGAGGCAGCATTCCTTGCTTCAACGACAGCCCTACCCTGGCTTTTGGGGTCCAGCTTGGCAATCTGAGGGCAGCCTTCAGAGCAGGTACAGTACTCACCTGAGCCAAAAGCACTGCTGAAAACTTTCCAACAATTTAAGAGTAGTGTACTTGTGTTCCAGTCCCCTTTTTGGCACTGGTTCATCTACCAAGGAGGCATGAGGTTAGCTTGTGCCAGCACTGTTGAATGAAGAAGGCAAATGAGTGAACTTAGGTGCAGTAGGGCTGCTGTCAGTTGCCCAGGGACAGTCCACAAATTAGCTTGTGTCAAAAACATTTTTCCAGCTGGCACTGAGAACAACACCACGTGAGGCTGGGCTCCTTCTGCTCTCTGGCACTGTCTGACATTGTTCAGCATTTTCCTCAACCACGACCATCAGCCCCCACTCTTACCTCAGACACGCAGCACATACGTTTAATTCAGTGCTGTAAAAGCACCTTGCTATTGGGCTGCAGCACAGCCCTGAAGTTATTTCAGGAAAAAACAAACACACACACAATCATAATTATGCCGAAAGGCCAAGGGATTGTACATAATGTCCAGAAGAGCCATAGGGTCAAAAGTGCTACACTTTGGGCAGTCAGTCAGCCTGCTGCAGAGGGAGCCAGTCCCAGAGAAGCAGTGCCAGAGCAGGGGTCTGGGTGAGGCATTGCTCCCTGCTGCAGGAAGCAGTACAGGCAGTTGTTGACGCTGGCTCTGCAGCTCCCAGAGCAGTTCTAGAGCACCCACTGGTGCCTTCTAGCAGTTCTCAAATTTTCCTTGATTTGCATGGCTCTAAGACGTGCTTTTTACTGTGTTGGAAGGGAGGCACCTTCCTGTCCTTCCTCAGCCACTGGCCCAAAAATGCATTCAGACATGTCCAGGTCTCATTCCAGTCTTCCCAGCCAAGGGTATGTCGGATGTCACAGGCCTGATCCTCAGCTCTTCCTACTTCTGCTGGTAGTACAGAGATGTAGACAGGAGAGTACAAAAACACCAACGAGCATTTCAGACATGATTTCAGACTTCTCTAGGCAACACTGAATGTTGGTGAGGTCATCTGCAAGCTTCAGTCTTGTGTGGAAATCACTACTGTGGCCCCTTGCTGCTGCAGTGAACCTGCTGTAGGTCAGGAGGGACCAAGTAGCAGATCTTATTACCATGAGGAATTCATAGCCCTCAGTCAGGCATTTCCATTTCCTGTATAATACCTGGTCTCCAGCAAGAACCAACAAGTGGAGCAGAGAAATCCTAAACAACAGCACGTTTGACCTGGAAATAGCTTAAGCTGATTAGCTGAAAAGCATTATACACAATGGCATATCTTAAATATCATGTTTTGTTGTAACTCATCAGCATATTCCTTTATCTTCTCATCCAGAACCTTCTCTGACTGTGGCCACCTACACATTTGCTATCAGAAGCGTGGTGACGGTGAATCCTTTAAAGCATAGCTGGAACTAGAACAGTGAGATTTACCACAGGGGTTCAGATAGCTCCCTGAAGGACTTCTGGAGGATTAATCCTTTAGTTTACACATTAACCTCTTACAAAGGTACAGGCTGGACACTGCCTGGCCAGGAAGCAGCTCTGCTGAAAAGGCTCTGATGTCCTGGTGGGCACAAGTTGGTCATGATCCAGCGATGCACCCTGGCAGCACCCTTGTTTGGGAGCAGACAGAAAGCCAAACCATGTGGTTGCAAGCCATGTTGTCCCAGGCTGGGGACAATCTCTAGCCCTGTAGTAGGAAGTCCTGCTGCCCTCACCATACCTACTGGACAGTCCTGAGCAAAACAGGTAGGAGTGTAATCCTTTCATGATCACCAAACTTCAGTTTATAAAAACTGCTTTATTTTCCTAATAACTAAATGACCTTCCTGTGCTAGCTTCATGACTGGAGATTAATACACTCTGGGATCACTGCCCAGTCACTTCTGCCAACACAGGAGCCATTCCAGGAGGCATGTTCCTTTGACTCCCTGGTTAGATTTCAGTATATTTCAATTTTCCATTTGTAGATTATAATTTTTTCCAGCCCGTGGTGTTCTGGTAATGCGCTAGATTATTGGAAAGTAGAATCAGCAGCACTTTCCCAGTGCCACAGTGGCAGTACCTAAATGTCCACTTGAAATCTCTCTGGATAAATAAATCTTCCCCTATTGTGATGAACTATGCAGTAGTTTGCATCGTTCTGCTTTAGATGTTTAGCACTAAGGCTGATTGCTAGAGAAAAACTCTGTAGCAAAACTGCGCACTAGAGTATTCTGCATCAAAAAACTGATCACAAATGTGAACAGTGAACCTGATCCTGCCCAGTCCTTCATGTATTTTCAACTTGGAGTTCCTATGGGAATGCCTACGAGTTATTTTAAGACACTTCTCCAGAACAAATTAATAGCAGATACAGGCAGAAAATCTACAGGCACTTCCCAGGCATGACTGGAGGCCACCCTCTCAACTGAGTAGATCCCTTTAAGCTGTGGAGATGACGTCGCTCAGTTTAAAGCAAGAAAACCACTAACTGGTGTAATGGATTAGAAAATCTCTAGGCTTCTCTGGACTTGAGGTAGGTGGCTTTCTGAGCACACTTTCCCACCCCTCTTCTACTTCAGATGCATTTTTACAAAATATATGGGCATACTCCATATTAGTGGAGTATCAGACAGGTTTGGGATGCCAGAGGTATAGGAATTTGAAAGTAGGATTTTACTCAGCACCGCAGAAACCATTGACTTCAATAACAGTAATGATGCTAATTATAACTGAATTATTCATGCAAGAAGTTCATCAGTCATGATATGCGGACCTTTGAAACTGTTTTGCCAGTGCTTCCCATGTGTAATATCTTACAAGGATAGTGTTAGAAGTGCCTCACCGATCCTATGAGAAAGCATAACCCTGCATAATAAGGAGCTGTGACTGCCGCTGCCTTCTATATAAGCAAAACTGCAGCTGACTTTGAAGCTGCTGGCACTGACTCACCGTTTTAAAGTCTGTGAGAACTGCTCTTCTCAGACTGACATTACCATAGGTGTGGTAGGATAAGGTGAGGTGATGGGATAGGGACAACAGCACTGGCCTGTGCACCAGAAGGATGTTAACATCCTAGGGCAGTTTGTCATGACAGGTGTATAGAGCTAAATGAAGGAATGTGTGCAGGCTAGAGGCTTGAACGGGCTTGACAGAAAGACCAACCAGGTGAGGGGCATGAGATCAGAGTCCTTGTTTGGTGAACATAAAGAGGACATGGTCAGAAACCAGGATGCCAGGATCTGCTGCTATGCTGCTTCTGAGGGCAGTCCTCAAACAAACTCAGTTGGAGAAATCCCTGGTTTATTTCATAGACTTCTTCCCACTGTTGTATGTAGACCAGAGCACCAATCTTCTGTATGCCTAGCTACAAATCTAGGAGGAGAGATCTTGCTGCCAACGTGGGGACTGACATGAGTGACATTAAACATGTGCAGTTTGGGTGCTACTGTGATATACACAAAAAATAATAACAAGTATGAAAACAGACCTACCTTTTAGCAGCTGTATCTCATCTATATTTGTAGATCCAGAGACATAAACATTATAAATATAGCTGAAATCATCCAACATATATTGAATGCAGATATTCCAGAATGCCCATAAAACACAATGAAAAATGTGAATTGGTTACATAAGCAGCTTTTTTAATGAATAAGGTCTAGAGATTTTATAGTATTCCTCTCTCTCGAATCTTGTAAAATACATGGAAGTCTTAATTATAGCTGAAGATATCTGAACTATGTTGGCCTTTGATTTTATAATACAAAATGTAATTCCTGCTGGCATAATAAACCAATAAATTCAGTATTTGTTATAAATGTGTTTAAGTTTATAAGTCTATCAAAATACCTCCTGGTTCCTGCTAATGTTTAGGAAACATTTCAGAAATGTCTTGGGTTCCTGGCTGAAAGAGTTGCCTCACTCTTTGCTGAGCTTCTGTTGATCCAACGTCTTGAAATAATCAACAGTTATATGTACTGTACAAGTAACACACATGCAAATGTGGTATATGTAGGTAAGAGAGATACAGAAGGAAAGTAGAAGTAGTAGTTTATGAGGAAGTACTTCCTCCAGTAAGATGTTTGGATCTAAGAGGCCCATCCTGAGCCAGCCGTAAATCACGTTTTGCTTTGGAGGGTATGAAATAGATGGACTGCCTTTCAGACAGCACCCTCAAATCTATGCAGGTCCTGGCCAGGGACACTGAGGTTGCTAGTAGACAGCCAACTGGTGAAATTCATACAGTACCACTGTCACAGGCTTGACTTTGCGGCTTTGTGCTGCGAGTTCAGCTCCTACTTTTTGGCCACTTTCATATCAGTGCTCCAATGAGTTCCACTTCTCACCCTGGAGGTAATTAATTTCTGGGTCCCAATGAAAGGTACAAAGAGTCAGGTGTAGCTGAAGATGGTTGGAAAATGTTCCATTTCATTCTATGAGCTGGTGCCCCTTGACATGGCTCCTGAAGCGGCAATCAGTCAAACCCATAGCAGGAAGGATAGACAGTTAAAGGAGATGAAACTTGTTTGCTGATATTATCAGGCTAAACATGTAGAATGAAGAAGCATCTGATTCTACTTTTAAAACTCAAATTTAGAGCATGTACTAGCATAGTCTGGTAATGTTTTGTGACAGAAAACCAGTAAAATTTTCTTGTCAAAGTACTAAATACCACATAAAGGAGTTACAGATGCTGTATTTAGGTAGATTAGCTAAAGCATGGCATAAACTGCAGTTTCTTGAAATGCTGTCCCCAAGGCAAAACTAAAAAGCTCAATAGTTGAGGTTTTTTTGTTGTTGTTGTTTCTCAACAAAAAACAGCTTTAAAAATACAATGCATATAAAGTGCCATACTTTCTAAATTATGCTGGCTTTTGGCTAGGTACATGTTTTCTGTTGAAGTTCACACCATAATCTGAGACATGTTAATTTACTGTAGGCGTCTACTTAGTCAGCTGTTCAGTAGAATGTACAAACATATCCATTCAAGGTCTTCCATTGCCTGGAAGCCTGAGGAACGTTTTGGATACTGCCTTTCAGCACTAAAACTGGTCAGCTTGTGGTAGCATTTTCTCATTTCAGTTTCTGCAGGTCCAAACCACAACGACCCACAAGAGGATTAAAGCATAGATTAATGAGCTTTTTAGCCCCTGTAGATTTCTCCTTCTAATTTGCCAGAATCTTATGTACCCCTTTCCTGACCCTAGAAGTGATATTTTCTTCCATCTGGAATGTTTGTTTCATGTTAATATGTTGGTTTGAATATAAAACATAGGAATGTTGGTTAGCACAAAACCTAATGAAGGCTCTGGGGTTTTTAGCTTTTTTGGCTTCTTTTATTTTTTTCCTTAAAGAAACATTACTCATTTGTTCAGGCCAAGAATGTAAGGCTTCAGATGTTACTCATGCAAGTCTAATGTAAAACACAAACATCAGGCAACAAATCCGTATTTAGGCATCTAAATAAGCAGCCTGATTTGACGCATTAGGATTCTGGTAAAAGCCTATGTTTTATTTCCTGACCCTCATCATCTGAATTCAGTCAGACTTATTAAGAACTGGAACCCCATCTTATAAGAGGGAGTTGTGTATACTAACTGCTGTAACTACCATTGTGATAATTACACTGGAATAAGATCCCAGGGAAAGTTAGACCTGGACAAACAGACGACATTTTATTTAGGTCTTTTTTCTTAGACTGCAGCTTCCATCTGAAATGGCCATTGTAAAATGGAACCATATCTCCCACTGGATGAAAGTTCAGCTCGTGCAGTTACCCATGCAACTTCTCTCGTAAAGGCTCTGGTAGCTGAATACATTTTTGAGGGCAGAGTTTGGTTGCAATGTTCTCTCGTTGAGAATTTCCATTTGTTCGATTTTCTTCCTTTCTTCCACGTGTCCTACTTACTCTAAAGTAAAAGTGTATGTTTTCTCTTGAGTTAATGAAAACTCAACAATTAGGCCCACTGAATTTTTAACTAAGCAGTTCTGCGAGAATGAAAAGGAAAAAAATACACACATTGTAAACACAAAAGTGCTTAAGTAGATACCTATATATGGTAATACGTATGGGTTAAATACTAACATATTTGGCAGAAATGCATGACAAGAATGCCTGTCCAGAGCCAAAGCCTCATAGACAAAGGGCAGAATGTACCACAAACTTCCCTATCTCAGCTGCATACCAAGCACGTTTCTTTTTTGGATGTATCTTGACCATCATCTATTATGCATTCCATAAGACATACATCTCAATGGGACTTACTTCACCTGCTTTCATGAAACGAACCTTATTCTTCTTGCTCTCATATAGTAAGAATGCTTGCTACTGAGCATTTAAATGTGTGCAACATGTGGCAGACATCTGCAGTGTGCTGCCATTGCACTTGACTCACACAACAAAGTGAGCCAACTCAACCTTCCAAAATCAACCCTGCCCCTCTTCAAAATACATCTTATTTCAGAAATGCAGGTACAAAGCAACACACCTCAGCAAACACTGAACACATAAAGAGCTTCAAAGGGGTTATGTTCCACTGTACTTTTCTTAGACATGTCATGGAACAGCACATGTGTAGGAATCCGTTTTCACTTGGTCTGTTCCAGCAGTTTTCAGTCAGTTGACCTTTGTTTTTTCTTTTGGTTTTCTTTTCACTTATTCTTTTTCACCAAAATTTAAAATTATTCTTAAGAATACAAGTCACTGTTAGTGGAAGGCTGTTTCATGGTTCCAATATACAGTACACCACACCAAGGCACTCTCTGCCCATCAGCCGAAACGTGGTAATGACTGGATTCTTTGAACTCCTTGGTGAGCATGACATAAAACACATTAGCTTCATTCACAGTAACAGTGATTTAAATCAATATGTCTTAGTTCACATTTGCAATGTCATAGGTTCATGCACAAATGAGACATTGGTAGCTTGTGTTCTTTTGGGAAGCAAAATAAAATAAATGTAATTGATCTCCTTTCCTTTTGAGTGAGTTCCTGAAGCCTTTTAATTATCCTTAACTAATCCACTTTAACAGCTAATGCACACTGCCTTTCCTGAGCATCCTTGTGTCATCAAGTTCTGGCTTGCAGGTATGGAAAGTGGTAAATCTGCTGCTGCTTTTAGACTGCACCCACAGAAGATGTATGTGCAAATGTCTAGTCTCTCATGCCCAAACATCGGCGTGTGCTGCCTCTGCTCACATAACTCCAGAGTAATCATTTGCACCTGTGCCATATGAGTTCAAAACTGAGGGATTTCAGTCTTATTTACTTTCTGGTGATGTAAAGGACTTGAAATTATGTTTTCTTTAAGATCATTCTAATATACCAGGTAGTACAAAATCATTTTAATGTAAGGCCTCTCCTGCCTCTCCTTCTCATCCATCACCTACTGTAATGGTGGACATTTAAGCTGGCTTTGCACCTGCTTAGTCACCGACTTGAGGTGCAAGAACCTGGAAGACTAGAGCCATTTTGTGCAGAAGCTGAACATTTGTCTGGTGTTACTTTTTTATGTTGTATTGCATTCAGAAATGCTTCCTCTATCAGATATTAATAGGTAAATGAAAAGGTATTCAAAATTTATTCATCTAGCCTGCAAATTAAAAGATCATGACATAAATTCGAAACAGACTGAGGGTTTTTGGAATAAGTCTTTCAAAAGGAAAATAAAAAAACCCCTCCAACATAAGGAATTTCTAGAAGCAGGTATTGGGTCCTTCACGTCTGCTATCTGCAGTGGATAACTTAGACAAACACGCTGCTCCAGCACAGCTGCAGCTGTACTACTAGCACCTTACTATAACCCTATGTAACCTCTGTTACTGCATAAGGAGGTGCTGCTTTGACTATTCACAGACAGGAATAGGAGCCACATGGGTAAGTATTGCATGCCACAATGTTTGTTTCAGTACCAGAGGCTGAAGTACATAGATACATATGCAGAAATACATGTACCCTTTGAAAAACTGCTGAAGGAATTTCTGGCATTCACCACTATATCTGGCTCTGCAAGGATTACAGTTGTGAGCCGTGTCATAGGTGTTGCAGGCATGGAACTTTTGCAGTGTATCAAGAGAGCATATTGCCACTATTACATGAACGCAGGGATTCAAAGCAATTTTGACTGAAAATGCCTCATTTTAGTTTACAGTCGGGGCTCTTCCATAACCCCTGCTGATAAAAGTGCTGTAAAATGGATATATGTAATCCTAATCAATCCCACTCTAAGGCACATTTATGCTGCTTTAGTGCAAAAACGAAAGGTCAGACTGTCAAGAGTTATGTGTGTAAAGCACTTACTGGCTGGGGCCCATTGCTATCTTTTCTTCAACGGCAACACTTCAGGCTTCTTTAGCCTTTCTTTATTCTGTTCTTTACAGAATCACAGCTTCATCATATCAAGCTCTACACAGATGTAGTGTGTAGAAAAATGATAAATCAGTGGAAGATATATAGGTCAGATCCAGGTTTATGCTACAGTAAGGACATCCTAAAACCACCTTAAAAACATGGTGGAAACCAGAACAAATAGGGGAAAAAATTTCTCAGAAAAATTAGTCTAATCTAAGGTTACATCATGCATTTACTTTCAGATGATCTGAGGTTTTATATCTGATATCATTGTGTTGTATATACGAGAATTCAATTGCTTGAAGGAACTGCTCTCTGAAGGCTTGAGCATGTGACTTCAGGCATCTCTGCACCATGTTTTCAGGTGAATCCTAAGTTATTACTTTCCCAAAGTTCCATAAACTTCTCAAACTTTGTGCTTGCCACAGTGTAAGCATGAGAAACCAGTGCTTGGCTATTATTTCCCTGTGAGGCTCCACTGCGCTTTGCAGCAGCCAGGTAGGCAATATGGACGGTGTTGCATTGTGCTGATTGAGAGAGCTTGTCTTGGTGGCCGTGAGCTGTGCTGCTTGGTTGCAGGGTCACAGGCCAGCCCCTACATCAGTGTTAGATGTCCGTAGTTCAATGGGCAGCAATTGGGCCGTAGTACGCTACAGATGTGAAGTGATTTATCTTGGAGTAAGTTGCCTTGCACAGGGGCATGCATCTCTCACAAGCAGCATCCACAGAGGCATGGGAGAGCCACTACAGTGTGAATTCAAACCCCAGTTTTAGGCAAACCCTTATTCCTCCTGGTCTATTAGAATGCTGAACTCTTCAAGGCAAAGTTGTTTACTAGAGGTCCATTCACCATCAAAGTTATTTGAGCCAGTTATGTTTGAGACCCAACTTCGGTAAGTGCTTAAGAATACAAAATTCGTGTCTGCATCCACAGTGAAATCCCTGCTACAGACACCTGGGCACAAGATAGAAACACAGAACCAAACACTGAACTAAGGAAGGAGGATGGGTCACCAGTCAGGGCAGTGGTCCCTGTTGCTGGCATGCCTGGGAGTAAACCGTTGTCCTCCTCCATTCTTTGGATGTGACACATTAATTCGTCTCCATTCATAGGAAAGGAGACAAGAATATTTCCTAACTCCTTCAGGTGTGTGAAGGTTAAATCCAAAAAAAAGGTTGATATACATGTGAATATGGGTATCTAAAGGAGGCATGGTGTAGACAGGGCACCTCTACAGGTCCTTGTGCAGTCACATGCAGCAGAGCTGAACAAGGCATGGCAGTGCTTTGCAGGGAAAATTAAGTGGATGTTGGAAGCAGCAGAGCCATGTTAGCACATTGCTGCACCTGAACTAATAATACTGGCACCTGAACTAACAGTGCCATGCTGAGGTGATCACATACTGCAGCGGGCAGAGTTACCTCAATCACTCTGCATTACCCTTTGTAGTGTATTTGTGCCACAGGCTGTCCTTCCTCGGAAAAGTCATCATAACATGGCCAACTACAAGCTTAAAGAGGGCTACTTTGTCTTTTATTTGACTAAGCAAGGAAGATGCCATCTGTCTGTGCTGAAGGCACAGCTGTGGGTGGTGTTACCCATACCACAATAAATGAGCAATATCTTCCCTGAAGACATCAGAGTCAGACAGACAGAGAAGTAGGGAAAGTGAGATGTGAGTTCAGCTCCAGAGTTCAGTTTCATTCATTTTTTTCCTGTCCCAACTGATGTGTGCAGAGTGAATGAACCTTGGCAGCAGACCAGGATGAAGGATACTGAGATCAAGAGAGTACCAACACACCACTGTACTTCACAGAATAGTGTGTATTTGGCACAGAAACACCTCCGATAAGCATTAAAATTATCTTTTAAATGGATATTTTATTCTCTTGACACAGGCTATTTAAGATTTGAAAGTGACACAAAAGTAATTTATCCTCACATGTAAAAATGCACTCTCCAGATAGCGATATCACATTAATTTTACTCATTCATGTAACACTCTGAAAACTAATCTTGGGTTCCTCCCTCAACACTGTAGAAAGCAAAAATTAATTGACTTGTGTACAAGCAAAGGAATGACTCTGCACTTGCTTTACTTTAAGATTCTCCTTTCAAAGTAGCAAACCTAGGTCATCTGCAAACAGTCATTAGTTTTCTACTACTAATTCTGCTTCATAACATGTTTAGTATGTCATTTGCTCATTAGCATGGTAGTTCACTAATTTCTATTTAACAGCACACTGTATAGTCCATCATGTTTTTAATTTCTCCAATCATGCAACATACAGTACATAATGTGGTCATAGTTGCATGAGAATGATGTACTGTCTTTCAACCAGAAAAATCCCAGAGCAGGTCCATAAACTATCTTCTGTGGATAGGCTTATAAACAATGGTTTAGAGCAATTGTATTATGAATCTGTTAAACCTTTGTATGTGTCTTTCCAACTGTTCTTTTTTTATCTGGTCATGTATTGCAGATCTGTCACAATATTGGCCATTTAATTCTTATTTTTCTTGCTAATCAGGAAGTTTCTTCTCTTCTCCACTTTGAACTTTCTCTTGGTTACTCCTGATATTCTTATCAGTATTCTGAGGCATGGGAAAATTTAGCAAGAAATTGCAAAATAAGAAAAAAATGACAGTGAAGATTACAAGAGAACATTGTGTTCTTTCTTTGCAAGACTTCATTCCACCAAAACCAAAATGGAGGCCTGTCTTTTAAAACAGAAGACTCCTTGAAGGAAGTAAATTTCAGTTCAGAGATAACAAATACAGAATGGTATTAGAATTGCATATCTCCCGTGGGCGAAATTTCAAGAGCTATTTACACAGCACTAAGAATTACCTAAGTCTCATGGAGCAGAATGAGGACACTCACTATAATGTATTCCCTAGCCTTAAAGACAGTCAGACCCATAGCATAAAGCAGTATATTTTTGTGAGCTCCAGAAAGGACAGTTCTATCACATGGAGAAAAGACAACTTTGCTTAGAAGTGAGATTAGCAACTTCAGTTCAATGTCATCTATATATAAAGAAATCGAGATAAGTACATTCCCTATATTTTGTACGGATATGTTTAAACATGCGACAGCTTTTTCAGGGGGAATGTTATACATAATATGTTGTCCCTGAAGTGAACGGAAAAATATTTCAGGGAAAGGGTTTTTCTTGGAAGATGCTAATGAAAACAAAAATTTTTAATTTATTTTTCAAGGAAATCAAGTAGTCAGAAAAAAAACAAAAGTAATTTTAGGAAAAAAAAGCTTCTGAAGTGCTTTCTGGGAGCTCAAAATCATGCAGTTCTGATGCCACCTGCCTTCTCCCTCCTCAGACTCCAGTAATGGGCTATATATTTAGGTATCGCCCCTTATTTCCTCTTCTCACTGGGACGCTGTGTTGTAGTACAGGAGCCTGTGGTCACTGTCTTTTTAGATGATAATGTCTTCATTAGTAGTCTAGATGCTAGAGAAGGACAAAGACATGAGACTCCTAACCTCCCAGAAATACCTCAGCAACATTTAACGATATTTTTCTCTGTTTCCTGAGCTACTCTTTAAACAAAAAATAATCATTTTATATGGAAAACCAGTACTTTCTCTTACAGGGCTACATTTACTGACTAATGGCTTGAATGTATTAGTTCATCTTCAATGAACCACGCAGGATGGTGAAGTCCATCAGAACTAACCAAGTCTTTTCCTACTTAACTTTTGAATTTATTCTCTGAGACAGTTAGTCATGTTGTGACCAGCAGGGTGAGGGAGGGGATTCTGCCCCTCTGCTCTGCTCTGGTGAAACCCCACCTGGAATCCTGTGTCTGTCTCTGGAGCCTGCAGCACAGGACAGACATG
>Ga0181612_170021_pt1 | contig 12653 bp, 9 predicted proteins | sample HoacroProtozoa21_FD_119630 | JGI IMG/M metagenome (GOLD analysis project Ga0181612, IMG submission 119630) | Hoatzin crop microbial communities from Cojedes, Venezuel. Combined Assembly of Gp0051906, Gp0051904, Gp0051908 | reverse complement strand
CACCTCCATATTATCATGGCTTATTAAAAAATCTGTGTAGTTGTGATCGCGCGCTCTCAACTTACACAGATAAATTTACACTCTCTCACGAATAGTATAAATAATATAAACCAGATTTTCCACTTTGCTGATTAATCCTATAAGATCGTATCTGTTTTCTACATAATCATCTTTGTCATCATATAGTTCAATTCGCTGAGGGTCGTTGAATGCCAGTGTAGCAACATAGAAACTTATTCCGTTTTTCTTTATGATTAGAAAATATCAGAAAGCATTATTCTGCCGGAAGTACCATATGTGTATCTAAAAATAGATTTATAAAGTTCCCTCTAATAAGCTTTCTATTTTTTTATTGTATTTATCAAAATCATCTGAATATTTTAATTTTAAGCCGAGAAATTTTTGCCTTTACACTGTTGAAAAAGATATTTACAAAAGATTTTTCTTCCTGTATTGAGTTGGGGTATAACCGGAATATTTTTTAAATTGCCTTATAAAGTGTTCGGTAGCTTCATAACCTGTCTGGTAAGCTATGGAATAGACGGACATATTGGTATTTACTAATAATTCGGCCGCTTTTTCCATACGTATTCTTAACAGTATTTCCGAATAAGTTAAACCGGTGGTTTCCTTAATAAGCTTACTGATATATTCGGGAGTATAGTCAAATTCTTCAGCGATGGAATCAAGGGAAATATCCTGGTAATTATTTCTGATAAAAGTTATCAGATTGTTTCTTAGTTCATCGTTTCTTTTGGAGTAATGAGGAGTCTCTATGGAATCTTTATTGTTCCGGACTATTAAATAGAAAATAAGGGTCATGGTGCTGCTGATACATTGGAAGGAATATTCCTGATTGTTGTTATACTCCCATAAAGCCCATAAGAATCCATCAGGTAAAGCTAAATCGGCTCCGGTATGGAAGATAATATAATCGCTGGCTTTGGAGCCATAGATATTATTTAAAAAGAAAGTGGATAATTTATTACTGGTTAATAAGAAACTGTTAAACACATTCTGTAAAGTATCTTTTCTTAACATGACATTTATCACAATAGTGTTATCATCAAATACTCCGATAGAATGTTCGACATCCGGGGGAATAATACAGATGTCCCCGTTATGAAGTTCGAATGTTTTACCGTTTATTTTTTCTATGCATTTTCCTTCATAGACATAGGCTAATTCAAAGAAGGTATGACTGTGAATAATGTCCGGGGAATATCTGTTGTGTCTTAATACCGTAATGGAATTAATATCGTTTAAGTCAAAGACAAAACTGTCAAGGAATTTAGGTGGAATGGTTTCTTTTACTTCCGGAATGATAAGTTTTCTTTTAATGACTTCTTCTTTATCAAGCTTGGCTAAAAATTCTTCTAAGGAATATTTCTGTTGTCTGGCGTAATAGTATTTCTTGTAGAAAAGTTCATCCTCATTAAGGTCATAGATATGTTCCTTTAAACCTTTAAAATCCATATTATCCTCTTTTCTTAAAATAAATCAACATAATTGATATTTCTAATAAATTATAACATTTTTAATCATTAAAAATGACTTATTTTAGAAATTGTTAAGCGCTTACATTCTTTTTATCATTTAGACAGATAAAAGGAAAAGAAAATAATGAACGAAGTAATTTTGAAAGTAAACAATATGAGTAAAAGTTTTGGGATAACCAAGGCTTTGCGCAATGTTTCCTTGGAATTAAGAAAAGGGGAAATACTTGGTTTAATCGGGGAAAATGGTTCCGGTAAATCTACTGTTTCCTCTATTGTCGCCGGTATGCAGAAGGCTGATGAAGGAACTATGGAATTTAAAAATGAGAACTGGCAACCTGAATCAATGATTGATTCTTTAGAAAAAGGTATCGGCATGATCGTTCAGGAAAGCGGGACGGTTCCCGGTATAACAGTTGCGGAAAATATCTTTTTAGCCGATGTCGGTCAGTTTAAGAAAAACGGATTTATCGACAGGAAAGAAATGAATAATAAAGCCCAGGAAATTCTTAATTCAATCGGAGAAGAAAATATAAATTCTTCTATGCCGACGGCTTTACTGGATATGCAGGACAGAAAATTAATCGAAATTGCCAGAGTAATGAGAAAGCAGCCCGATATCTTAATCGTCGATGAAACTACCACTGCCTTATCCCAGCACGGAAGAGACATCATATATTCGATAATGAATAAATTGAGAGATGAAAATAAATCGGTTATCTTTATTTCCCATGATATGGAAGAGATTATGCATCATACCGACAGGCTTACAGTTTTAAGAGACGGTCAGATAATTCGCACCTTTGAAAAGGATGAATACGATGAAGACCAGATTAAAACAAGCATGATCGGCAGGGAACTGGAAGGTGATTACTACAGAAGCGATTATGATGATTCCTGCAGTGATGAAGTAGGAATTAAGTGTGAGAATATTACGGTTAATTCTTCCGAGCCTTTATTTGATATTTCCCTGGAAGTACATAAAGGGGAAATTGTAGGAATCGGCGGATTATCTTCCTGCGGAATGCATACATTGGGAAAAGTATTATTCGGAAACATCAAACCGGAACAGGGAAAAGTAACGGTTAATGATTCGGAAGTAAAAGATGAAAATGATGCGATGAAAAAGGGCGTCGGTTATGTATCCAAAAACAGGGATTATGAATCTTTGGTATTGAATGCGCCGATTAACGATAATATCGCTTCGGGAGGACTGGATAAATTCTCCAAGGGAATACTGATACTTCCTAACGAAGAAAAGAAGTATGTGGAAAAACAGATAAAGAATCTGGAAATCAAATGCAACTCCAGAGAAGATTATGTTTCCTCTTTATCCGGCGGTAATAAACAGAAAGTAGTGTTCGGTAAATGGATAGGCAGAGGTTCGGATATCTTAATTCTGGATTGTCCGACCAGAGGAATAGATATCGGTGTTAAACAATCGATGTATCAGTTAATGACAAAGATGAAAAATGAAGGCAAAAGCATCATTATCATTTCCGAAGAGATGTCTGAATTAATCGGAATGTCCGACAGAATAATCATTTTAAAAGAAGGCAGGATGACAGCGGAATTTAAAAGAAGTTCTCATCCGGAAGAGTCCGATATTATCGGCTGTATGATTTAGGAGGACGGATATGAGTTTGAAAAAGATAATGAAAAACGGGGCATCTTTGATAGGACTGTTATTACTGGTGATTTTGTACTTTGTATTAGGGACTATTAAAGATATCAATATAGCTTACGGTTTAAAAACCATTATAAATCAATCGGTAGTAGTAGCCGTTGTGGCAACCGGGGCGATATTTATTTATACCATGGGTTCATTCGACATCAGTTTGGGTGCCTCTACGGCCGTCAGTGCCTTATTAGGCGGAATGGCTTATTTAAAGACGGGAAATCTGTTGGTAATGATGCTGGTATGTGTAGGCACTGCTGTCTTGATTGCCCTAATCAATTCGGTACTGGCCAGTGTCTTTAATCTTCCGGTATTTGTTACTACTATCGCAATGTTAAGTGTCTTAAATGCCTTAATTCTGGTAATCATCAGTATGAACGGGGCAGGAGCGGAAATAATAGTTCCTTCCGAAGCGGTAGAGTCTCTGGATAATACAGGATTCAGAATATTGGTCTTAGTCTTGTATTTCTTGTTCTGTGTCTTCTGTTACAGTTTTACTCCGATCGGCAGAAAGGAAAAGATACTGGGCGGTAATCCTTTATGTGCCCAGTTAACCGGAATCTCCATTAAGAAATATTCGATTATAGCCTTTGTCTTATGCGGTATCGGAGTAGGTTTGGGAGCTTTCTTAACTATTGTCTATGCGCCGACATTAACCAAATCGACCGCATCAAGTGTCGGAATGGATGTCATTATTGCGATAGTTTTCGGAGGAACTCCGGTATCCGGAGGAAGTAAAAGCCGTATTTATTCGGCAATTATCGGAGCGTTTTCTTTAACATTTATGTCCCAGATTATGACAATGCTGTCACTTAATTCGGGAGTAGGACAAATGGTCAAGGCAGTTATATTCCTGGCGGTAGTTGCGATTTCTGCCAGTGACAGAAAAGGGAAGATATTGCCCAGGTAGGCAATCTTAATAAAGGAGGAAAATATGAAAAAGGTATTTAGAAGTTTATTGGCTGTACTGCTGTCTCTCTGTTTATTGACAGGATGCGGAAGTGAAGCAGGAAGCAGTACAAGCACAGGTGGTCTTGATACCAGCAAGACCGTAAAAATCGGAGTTCTGGTAGCGGATGCGACTTCGGCTGAGGCTCTGGCATTCCGTAATTATTATGAGAATTATATTCAGAATCAGTACAATGTAGAGTTTGTTTATTCGGATGAATTGAAGGATGCTTCGGGAGAAAAATCAGCTATTGATACGATGATTACCAATAACTGTAAAGCGATTATTTCTTTCTCTTCATTCGACAGAATCGCCCAGGTAAAACAATGCTCTGATGCCGGTGTCTACTATGCGGTTGCGACCGGTACGCTTACCGAAGAGGAATATGAAAGTGTTAAAGCCAATGAGTATTATGTAGGATCTATCGGCCCGACTTTGGATATCGAATATCAGACCGGTTACGATATGGCTAAGTATTATCTTGAACAGGGTAAGACCAATTTCGGTATCTTTGGCGGAGCTGTTCCTTACAGAACGGAAATGCATGTATACAGAGTAGCCGGAATGTTAAAGGCAATGGTTGATTACGGCGGAGACGGTGCCAATTATCAGGGTGCGACCGATGAAGCCGGTATTGTCGGATTATTGATGGGATCCGGTGAAGTAGTTACCGGAGCTATCGGTTCAATTAACTTATTAGGTTATTTAGGCGGTTATGCGATGGATGATGCTTTTTTTGGAGCAGCAGCGGAAATCGTTTATACCCCGGATATGGAAGTTATCTTAACAGTAGGTAACGGAAGCGATTTCTTCGGTACGATGGTTACCGGAACCGATGTAAAGATTGCTTCGGTTGACGCCTTTACCGAAACATACGGTGCGGCAATGGAATCCGGTGCCCTGGATTATTTAGCCGGTAAATTCTCCGCTTCTGTCGGTCCGATATTTATTGCCACCTACAGAGCGGCTTTAGGCTCACCGGTAAGAGATGCGGACGGCAATGCTTTATGGTTATCCCAGGGTTATTGGATTGCGACCAATTATGATGAATTCCAGAATTGCTACAGTGCGGACAGCGACAGTGCTAATCCGGCATATTCCAAGGAAGATTTAGATCCGCTTTTAGAAGCTGATTATGATACATTTGCTTCCTTTGTAGCAGCTTACGATTTCGACAGTGTATCCAAATAATTAATTTAATCTTGGCCGGCCAAAAGGCCGGTCAGGATTCCGGAGGTATATTATGAAACAAAAAAATATCTTAAGGAATGTATTGGGAACAATCATTATTCCTCTTATTGCCTTATTGATAACTACCATACTTTGCATGGTAAAGGGAATCAGATTATTTGAAACAAGTAATCATCTGATGGTATTTTTAAGGGCAACCGCTTCGGTAATGCTGACGACATTTGCCTTATCAATAAATCTTAATTCGGGAAGATTTGATTTCTCTATCGGTTCTATTGCTTTATTATCATCGGTAGTCAGTGCGACGGTTTGTATGAATAATAATTTATCCGTCTGGGTAATGCTGTTATTGTCTATTGTTCTGGGATTAGTATTAGGGCTTATTTCGGGATCTATATATATTCTTACCAAATTACCTCCGTTAATTGTTTCTTTAGGAGTTACCTTGTTATATGAAGGGGCAGCTTTTGCATTTACTAACGGTTATGGTGTTTCCTTTGTTTCCAACAGCGAACTTACATCATTCCCCGGTATATTTAATTATTTACTGGTAATAATTACAGCTTTGATAATTATAATTTTAATTTATGATCATACTAAGTTCGGCTATGAATATAAGGCTTTATTATCCGGACAGTTTACTTCCGTCAGTATGGGTATTAAAGAAATACCGAATACTTTAGCCTGTTATGCGATAGCCGGAGCCTTAATGGGCGTAGTCGGTTTTATATCTTCCACTAATACCGGAACTATTCAGATGTCTTTGAACTTCGGTTCGATAGTAACGATGTTTACGGCATTTTTACCGATGTTTATCGGCGGATTTATCAGCAGATATTCCAATGATAAATTAGGTTATTTATTAGGTGCAGTAACGACAGCTTTGATTTCCTTATGTTATGCACGATTGAATGTATCATCTTCTGTTCAACAGATTACCACCGCATTAATACTGGTCGGATTCCTTATTTATCTGAATAATGAAAATAAGATTGCCGGCTTATTTAAAAGAAAGTGAAAATAACTATGTTAGATTTAACTGTTAAACCGTTTTATTTAAATGATAAACAAGTTTCCTGGGTGGAAAGTGTATATGAGTCCATGACTCTGGAAGAAAGAATAGGGCAGTTGTTTTGTCCGATCGGTTATTCCACCGACCGTAATTATCTGGATAATGCGTTATTGGGATATCATATCGGCGGCTTGTTTTTTAGAGACGGAGTCGGAAAAGAAATGCGGGATACCTTTGAGTATGCCCAGAATAATTCCCGGATTCCTTTACTTATTCCTTCCAATCTGGAAGCCGGGGGAGACGGTGCGGCAACGGACGGTACTCCTTATGGCAAACAGATGTCCTGTGTTGCGGCAGACGATTCAAAATATGCCTTCAGATTAGGTAAGATAGCCTGCAGCGAAGCTAAAGCGTTGGGGATTAACTGGGCCTTTGCCCCGGTGGTGGATATTGATAATAATTACCATAATCCTATTACTAATGTCAGAACCTATGGCAACGATTATAAAAAAGTACTGGAATATGCCAGCGAATATATAAAAGCGGCTAAGGAAGAAGGAGTAATTGCCTGTCCTAAACATTTCCCCGGTGACGGGGTGGATGAAAGAGACCAGCACTTACTTACTTCGGTTAATTCCTTATCAAAAGAAGAATGGGACAAGACTTACGGCCATATCTATAAATCATTAATCGATGACGGAGTTCTATCGATTATGGCCGGACATATTGCCTTACCGGCCTATGAAAATTATTATTGTCCGGAAAACAAAAAGAAAATAATACCGGGATCATTATCCAAAGCCTTATTGAAAAATCTTTTAAGGGAACAATTAGGCTATAACGGCTTGATTATCAGCGATGCGACAGTGATGGTCGGTTTTACCTGTGCATTGCCCAGAAAGAAAGCTGTTCCTTTATGTATCGAAAACGGCTGCGATATGTTCTTGTTCAATAAGGAACTGGATGAAGATTATAAATATATGCTGCAGGGTTATAAAGACGGAATTCTTTCCGAAGAAAGGCTGAAAGAAGCCAATTACCGTATCTTAGCCTTAAAGGCTTATTTAAGATTGAATGAGAAAAGAGAAGAAAAGAATTTAGTACCGTCCGAAGAAGGATTATCGGTGTTAAAAAGTAAGGAACATATTAACTGGACTAAAGAACTGGCGGATAATTCCGTTACTTTAGTAAAAGATACTGCCGGAAATTTACCTTTATCTAAAGATAAAACCAAGAGAATATTATTGGAAGTATTAGGGCCTTTCGGTTCAAATGAAAGAGTGGAGAATACCGTTAAAACATTATTGGAGAAAAAAGGTTTTGAAGTATATCCGTATGTCAAAGAAAACTTTGAAATAGGAGTAGATAATGTCGAACAGTTCCACAGTAAATATGATGCGGTTTTATATATCGGCAATGTGGAAAATGCGTCCAATAAGACGACAAACAGATTAGACTGGTATACCTTCTGGGGATTGGGAAATAATGTTCCCTGGTTTGCCCAAGAGGTTCCGGTTATATTCGCTTCGGTGGCTAATCCTTATCATTTACTGGATGTTCCGATGATTAAGACTTATATAAATTGTTATTCCAACAATGATTATTTCTTGGAGGCTCTGGTAGATAAATTAACGGGAAAAAGTGAATTTAAAGGAGTCAATCCGGTAGATCCTTTCTGTAACAGGGAAGAACTTAAATTCTAGAAGGAGAAAAAATATGGCAAAAGAAGATTTCTTGAAAGAAATAGATTTTTTAACGCGGCCTTTAAACAGGAATATGGTTTTTCAATTTCCTAAAGAGGAAATGAAAGAAGGCGATATTTTATTAATCGATTTCAATAATCACTATGTCGGTCAGGTAAGATTGGAAATATCTACTACAGGAAATCATCCTGATGCCCCGGCTTTATTAAGATTACGTTTTCTGGAAAATAAAAGGGAAATAGAAGAGAACGAGGATGAATATAAGGGCTGGATCTCTAAAAGCTGGATTCAAAGCGAACAGATTCATATCGATTATTTTCCGGCAGAAGCTAATCTTGAAAGAAGGTATGCGTTCAGGTATCTGGAAATAAAAGTACTTGGTTTATCCAATAATTATTCATTGGTTATCGATGAAGTTAATTTAGAGGAAACTACTTCAGCCGATGATAATCAATTGGAAAAATTTAACGGAAATGAAATTGAAAATAAAATCGATAAAATTTCTTTAAGGACTCTAAAAAACTGCATGCAGGAAGTGTTTGAAGACGGCCCGAAAAGAGACAGAAGATTATGGCTGGGAGATTTAAGATTACAGGCTTTGGCCAATTATTATACCTATAAGAATTATGATCTGGTTAAGAAGTGTTTATATATATTTGCGTATACCTGTGATTCCAAAGGAAGAATGCCGGCTTGTGCTTATTTAAAACCGGAGATAGAAGCCGATGAAGCACATTTACTGGATTATTCCTTATTGTTTATTCCTACATTATATGAATATACGGTTTATTCTTCCGATTTAGATACCGCAAAATCTTTGTATCAGACGGCCTTGAATCAGTTTTTACTGGCTGATGAATATTTCAAGGATGATGTGATATGTGTCCCGGATAATCCTGTCTGGTGTTTTATGGACTGGAATTTTACTTTGGATAAACAGGCAGGTGCCCAGTTTGTCTATATTTATGCCGGAAAATATCTTTTAAGACTGATGGATATTCTGAATGACTATTCGGATAAGAATTTAGTAGAGGAAAAAATAAACGCAAGGTTACAGAAGGCTAAAGATATTTTTTATGATGAAGGAAATAAAGTGTTTGTCAGTGGTAAAGATAAACAGGTTTCTGTGATAAACCAGATATGGGCAGTACTGGCCGGAGCAATTGATAAAGAAGAAGGAAAAGAATTATTAAGCAAATGCTTAAAAGAAAATGACATGGTCAAATTAGTAACTCCGTATGCCTATCATTACTTTATTGAGGCTTTGTTGAAAGCAGATATGAAGGATGAAGCCTATGAAGTTATGATTTCCTATTGGAAGGCATTGGCGGATGACGGTGCCGATACTTTTTATGAATTATTCGATCCGGAAAATCCGGAATCTTCTCCATACGGTTCTTATACCGTAAACAGTTACTGTCATGCGTGGAGTTGTACGCCGTCATATTATTTAAGAAGTAATGCGTTTAAAAAATATAAAGGAATTATTTTCGATCTGGACGGGGTAATTTGTTTTACGGATGAGTATCATTATAAAGCCTGGAAGAAATTAGCCGATGAATATGGTATTTATTTCGATAAAGAGATAAACAACAGATTAAGAGGGGTATCCAGAAGAGAATCCCTGGATATAATTCTGGAAAAATATAAGGGCCCGGAATTAAGCAATGAAGAAAAAGAAGAGATGTGTAATAAGAAGAATGAATTATACCGAGAAAGCCTAATGAATATGAGTCCTTCCGATTTATCTGAAGAAGTTAAAGAGACATTGGATTACTTAAAGAATAAAGGTTATAAATTGGCGATAGGATCTTCCAGTAAAAATACACCCTTAATTCTTGAAAAAATCGGATTAAAAGATTTCTTTGATGCGTTAAGTGACGGAAATAATATTACTAAATCCAAACCTGATCCGGAAGTTTTTGTTAAAGCGTCTAAGATGATTAATTTAAATCCCGGGGAATGTCTGGTCGTAGAGGATGCGGTATCAGGTGCACAGGCCGGACATAACGGTAATTTTAAAGTTGCCTGTGTGGGTGACGCCGCAAAAGAAAAGGCCGGGGATTATAATCTAACGAGTTTTAAAGATATATTAAATATCTTGGAATAATTTTCAAACAAAGTAATGAGTAAAAAAACGTATCGGCTGATGCGTTTTCATTGCGGTGAAGACGATGATAAATGTGATTAGTGTCATGAATTTGTCTGTTAATTGGCAGATAGTGTTTTAAGCGCTATAAATAAAGAGCTTTTATAATTATGCCAATAAATCAGGAAAAAATTGTCAACACCCTTTTATATGCAGTATTTAAGATATTTTTCGGAGTAATGGTTAGAGAACAATTGACAAGGAAAGGAAATAATATTATATTTTACTCGGATGAAACCGAGTCGGAAGGAGCCGAGTAAAATGGAGTTTATTGGAAGGGATAAAGAAATAAAGAAATTTTTAGATTTTTTTAAGGATGATAATCAGACGGCTGCTTTAATATATGGCCGAAGAAGAGTGGGAAAAAGTGAATTGATTAAATACTGTATAAAGAACAGCGGTATCACAAGTATTTATTATGAATGTAAACAAACAACCGGGAAAAATAATGCCGAAAGCATTTCTCAGGTTATTGCGGATTATTTAAACATACCAAAACCGGATTTTAACTCGGTTGAAGAAGTTGCAGATTATTTATTTAGAAGATTTACTGATGAATATGGGATTTTTGTTTTGGATGAATATCCGTATTTACGTGAGAATACAGTCGGACTGGATAGTATTATGCAATCATTAATTGACAAATATAAAAATAAATCAAAGTTGAAAATAATTGTGTGCGGATCATCTGTGGAGACTATGAAAACCCTTTTGAAAGAGGATAATCCTTTATACGGAAGAATTGATTTGACTGTCAGTCTTGAACCGATGGATTATTATGATTCTTCTAAATTTTATGAAAATTTTTCCGATGAAGATAAAATACGCATATATAGTGTTTTTGGCGGGATACCTTATTACAACAGATTAATTAACGATAAATTAAGCGTAAAAGAAAATATTATTAAATTAATCGCGTCTTCCGGTGCCCGCCTGGAAAATGAAATAAGTATGTTTCTGCATGCGGAATTATCAAAAATCACGAATGCCAATGAGGTTTTTGAAACTATGGCTAAAGGATATTCGAAGTTCAGTGATATTTTAAGCCAGTCACACGTTTCCAGCAGTCCCACATTGGTTGATGTGCTGGAAAAATTGGAAAAGCTGCAAATCGTCGGCAAGGAAAGTCCGATTAATGATAAAAATAATAAGAAGAAAACAAGATATTTTATAAGTGATAATTTGTCTTTGTTTTATTACAAATATATTTTTGTGAATATGTCCCAGATGAAGATGATGGATGAGGAAGAATTTTATAACAGATATATACACGAAGATTTTGAAACAAAATATGTGCCTAAGCAATTTGAAAGAATAGCGAAACAATATCTGATAATGAAGAATAAAAAAGGCGAATTAAAGCCGGTTATTACCGAGATAGGAAAGTATTGGTACGATGATCCTAAGGGACAGAAAAACGGAGAATTTGATATTGTCACCAAAGATGATGCCGGTTATATATTTTACGAAGTAAAATTTTCGTCGAATCCTCTTTCTTATGAAATTGTCAGAAAAGAAATAGAACAGGTAAAAGAATGCGGTTTGGATTGTTATAAATATGGTTTTATATCGAGAAGCGGTTTTGAGAATTTCAACGATGATAATGTTATTAAAATAAATTTAACTGATTTATATAAATAATGTGCATTTATACCGGAGGTTGCCAAAATCCTGTTTAACGCAGATGTTGTCCATATATATTTTATATAAGTATAAAGACTGATATTCTGGAAAAAATGAAATAGTATAGCAACATTAGAATTAGAAGTCTACCAACTTTTTGAAGTTGAAAAAAACATTATTGAAAAAAGATAATATGGCGTTTTTGTTCCTAGCGAAACGTTCCGTGTGAGTTCCTAATAAAAAACCAGAAAAATTGTTCCAAAATTGTTCCAAAATTGTTCCAAAAATAAAAAAAGTGCCTATTTTAGGGCACTTTCTCGAGTTCCATTGGTGGAGGTGAGGGGACTCGAACCCCTGTCCAAACATAGCCACACATTCAAACTTCTACAGTTTATTCTGCCCTTAGGTAACACTTGTCTTTGCGGCAGACAACAGTTTCAAGTGTTTTCTCATGTGTATTTTCGTCGTTATATCCCAGGAGAACAGATATAACGCTTATTCCCGGACATTACTCTTCCCCTAAACCCAGGACGTATCTAGAAGAAGGTGCTGCAAGCTCTTTATTGGCTAATTAAGCAGCGTAAGCTAACCGATTGTTGTCAGTTATTTTTTTTTGGTTATTAGGTAACCACTCCACTGCAGTTTGAATCAAACCATCCCTGTCGATTCCAAAGACACCCCCATGCGAAAAGAGTATAACGAAACTTTTTACGAAAATCAACGAAATATGTATAATATTTATATGGAGAAAAATCATGCCGGATAATCTGAAAAATATATTGAAGAAACATTATGAAAGATATCCTTTGATGGATATCGGTGATTTTGTGAAGCTGGTATATCAAAACGAAT
>Ga0181612_177415_pt1 | contig 12654 bp, 11 predicted proteins | sample HoacroProtozoa21_FD_119630 | JGI IMG/M metagenome (GOLD analysis project Ga0181612, IMG submission 119630) | Hoatzin crop microbial communities from Cojedes, Venezuel. Combined Assembly of Gp0051906, Gp0051904, Gp0051908 | reverse complement strand
TTTTTTAAATCGAGGCCTTTTAAACCCCCCCGGGGGTATTTTCGTATGGGGAAATAAAAAATAAAAGAGGAAAAAAAAAAAAAAGTCTTCATTTCTAAGCATTGCATTGAAAAGAGCTGGGAGTTGGAAGGTGCTATGCACAAAACGCTGGTTTCTGGCAAAACGACGTGCCTGGGTGTTTGCAAAGCCCAGCCATTACTTGGTCCAAATCCGAAACGCAATTCTTGCGGTACGCGTGCTTTTAATGTAATTTTCCCCACAGCCATTGGCCAATTAGTAAAGAACCCTTATATTCTTCTATCTAAACTATGGGGAAGGTTCAGCCAGAAGGTAAATTTGCTTTGATCTACATTACACCTAATTGAGTCACCACCAATGTCTCTATCCCAACATCAAGAAATGTGAAAATGTTAGATTATTTCACTGGGGATTAAACCTAATTTTCGCGTGTTCTGCATTAACCTATTAGGCTGACTCATCTGCATTGCTAATACGGCTCAGGCAGCTGTCACCGCTAAAGAAAAACATGATCATGCAATCCTTGAATGAATGATTCCAGCTCTGATTAGTGTTAGTGAAGTTAGCTGAGCCCTGGTGATAAGGCAGGAAAATTCCCAGGTTGCCAATAGCTTTGAAAATTATCAGACTGTGGGCAAAAATGTACCTCGCGGCTCGCGGGCCTCCCTCCAAAGGCGACATTATTTAAGGCCGTCTTTTTTGGTCGCTCGCATAAACGTGTTTGCTTCTTTTAACGGGCTGATGCCAGGGGTGCGTATTAAAATGCTAATGGGAAACGACCTGAGCGCAGCCCGGCGTGGAAAGCGGGAGGTTTTTCCCTGTCCGGGTGTGTTAGCGTTTGGGTTTAAATGCCATTTCCAGAGGGGAGCGGCGGGGGCGATGCCAAAGCGGCTCCAGCCAGGAGAAGGAGCTCTGGCCAGCACGGACCACCACACTGCACTGCGTCTCTGCTGCCGCCGGCCCCGCTCTTTGTTCGCAGGGCGGCGGGCACCGCCGTCATCTCAAGCCGTTCCTTATTTCTATCCGTCAGATTTAAATAGTAAAAAAAAAAGAAAAAAAAAAAAAGGCAACAATGACACATCCCCTTGAGATGGGAAAAATTTAGGAATGAGTTAGCCTCCTAGCAATAGAGCCAGGAGCCAATTTAATCCGATTAGTGCCTGCCAACAATAGATGCTCCTTACCCCATTGTGGACAGAAGCTTTCACTTTTATTTGTTTCTATTAGCCAAGAATCCAAGATATCGGCAAAGTGGAATTTTGCCCCATCAGATCGCTCAGACGATCAACAAAAAAACAAATTGAGGAAAATAGTCTAATGTGTCAATATTTATCTTCTGGCCCTAATTGTCTGCGGAGAGGACTTGTTGAGTGTGCAAAGTTTGCAGCTCCAGTTTATCTGTGTGCTCTTGATTCTCCCCATTGTATGGATATAGTGGCAGCTCCTCACAATGTAATGATGTTGGAGAAGGGCAGTAACTGCAGAGGCGTAATAGAAGCATTTTAATGGAAAAAGACTTGCAGTTGTCGACCAAACCACAACACTTCATAGAAAATGTAAAAGGGCTTTAAACTGGTATATATATTTATATAATTTTACACTTTCTTTGTTGAATACACTTACTGCAGGTTTAGGCTGAGGCTTGTTGCCATCGAATTTGATAGCAAGAAACTCATTTTCAAACACTTTTGAATGCATTCTCCCCTCTCCTAGACCGAAGCCTGTCGTGGCATTGGTATCGTTTACTACCAGCAGCATAAATTGTCATCGCTGGTGGCGCCCCTCCCTACTCCTGTGTCCGTGGCATCCCTTTGAGGAGGCAATGCCCCACCTGGGCTCGGTGTGGTACCGCTGGAGGGGTCTCCTCTGCTGTCTGCACCAAAGGATTTCCCTCCAGTCTGGGTGAAGCCACCCCTGGCATCAGCCTTCGTGCCAGTCCCCGGGGACCCTCCGCAAAGTACTGGCCTGCTAACACTTGCCTCCTCTTTTCAAGGTCTGCAAGGTATCTGTTTTTTAATCAGCGCAGCACATGGACTGGTTCGTTATAGCGCAAACGCTCCCCCAAGGCTGCTGTGAAATGCTTCACACAAATCTGCGCTGGGCTGGCAGGGGGGATTTTTTTTCTTTTTATTAATTGACTGCACTTGTAGCATCATCAAAGTAGTAAATCTGGTTGATTTGAGAAGACCTGGTTTACCACAACGCTACGCTGGCCTAGTTCGCTTTGCTCTTTGTGAGAAGTGGACACCCCTTGGCACTGCTCTGCTCTGCTGAAACCCCCGCGGCTGCAATGCCGTCCACCATCCCCAGCCGCTGCCAAGAGCCGAGGTAGGCAGGTTGCCTGGGAATGCTGCGTCTTAAATGTTCGAGCCTCACGGGTATAGTCGGGCAGTGAAGGGCAGGATTCGTGTCATATAGAGTGGGCGGTGGGTTTGCAGAGCCTGGAGATGAAGACCAAGGTCTGCAGAGGGTGACCCATCTCCTCTGGGCAGGTAGGCTCTCAGGCTCCCGGCGAGCACCCGTCTCCTGCTGGCTGTGGAGGACTGAGCCGGCTGCTGCCCTCCTTTTGGCAGCGAGACAGGACTCCAGGCCATGGGCTGGAAAGGGCTTCGTCATCCCCATCTGGTGTGAGTACCCAGTACAGGCATCTCTCGAACCCTGCCGCCTTTTCACCACCCAGAGACACTTAGCATCCTTAAATAGTGACAGCCCCGCACTGCTGCTGCGTGGTGGGTTGGGATTCTTCCCAGCCTAACCCCGATGACATCTCGTGATTCCACCCTTCCCAGCCCGATCCTACTGATGGGCACCCCTGCCTGTGAAATGTCAACCGACCTGCCACATGAAAAGCAGCGACGTATGAGGATTTAACACTGTTCTGTACCGTGGTGATTCACTTGTGATGCTCACACAGTATCGCTGGAGCAGACTTTTGTGGGATTTAAAAAAATTACTAGATTGTTGTATTAGATACGGTTAAAAGCATTATAAAACCTCGCTGTTCTGGCAGTCAACCAGCCAGAAATCTCCTTTGGGTGTTTTATTTCATAATTGTCCCCTATGTAATCTATTACTACTTTCCCTTAAGGCCTGTTCTGGCAGGCTCTCTCACAGGTGGGACATCGTCCCTGCCCTTGCCAGATCAGAGCTGCATTTCAGGGTCCCCTCAAGGTATTCCCCAAGGGCTGGCAGTGCTGGCGTTAAAACACAACCCCCAGAGCTCCAGGATAGGACAGAGCAATACTAACTGCAGAATGAGCAATACCACAAAAATAACACGACGAGGTATTTAGTAAAAACAAGGAGAGTAAGAGGAGAGGGACATGGAGCACCGGGAGCCTGACCGTGGGAGGGCTGGTTGGGACAGCTGGACCTGGCTGTGCCCTCAGGCTCCTGGCACCAGGGAGGCATGGTGCAGATCCTTGAGATTTGGGGTTTTACCCCAGAGTGGCCAGTTATTTGCTGTGTGGATAAGTACCGATCCTCTGAGAAGACCTGTGCCACTTGGCAAAGATGCTAAATTGCTATTTGGGAGAGGTGTGTTTTAACATCGCAGGCTCCTTAAGTAGCTGCAGACTAGAGTTTCATCCTTCTGGCCCAAATCTTTTAAGTCAATCATTGCTTCTGCAGGTGGAGAGTGAATTTACCTTCAGGGGCTGGGGGCAGCTCTCCCCTGGGCAGTTGGGTTAGCACCCTTCCCTCTCCACTCCTCCCCTCCCCGGGTGGATACTGCTCTGTGAGCAACAGCTCTGCGTGGGGGAGAGAACGATCAGGGTGGATTATTCCCCGTAGCTACCCCAGAAAAAAAGCTCCAGAGGTAGGTACTCTTATCCTAAAATGGGATTCCCCATTACCCCGTTACGGTGATTGGGTCCAGGTGTCGAATGAGCAAACTCAGGAAAAGCTGCAGTTATTCCGGAGTACCTGTCCATGTGCAGAATATTCTGGAACAGGTATTTCACTTTAAATTCATGCCCCGTCTTGTTCCAGAATATTTTCCCGGTGTAGAGGAGCACTTAGCTGGGGTCTCTGCTTGCTGCCGTACTAGTGATAAGATGGATTGGCTGATCTAATAGGTCTTTTCAATCTCTGATTTTGAAAGCTAAGATTGGGAAATTAATTTCAGAAAGGTCAAAACAGAGCAAGGCTATCCTGCTGCTGTGTGATGGATCCTATTTTTTTTTAAATCTATCTATTGAAGAAAAGGTTAGTTATTCGCCATCCTGCAAAAAAAAGAAATAAATAAACCAAGCAGAGGGAATACAAAAAGTGTATAGATCTGCTGACCCATTCGCAATCTTCAGTTAATGAAAATGCCAAGGAACAGGAGTGGTAAGAGCCTGCCGAGCTGGGAGGCGCTGACCCCGCGGCTGCTGGAAGCTGAATGCTCGCGGCCTCGAACCCCCCCAACCGCAATGCGCGTGCCTGCGGGGCTGCCCAAGGGGCTTAGGAGCGGTGGCGGTGGCGGCAGGAGCTCGGTGCTGCGGTGGCCGAAGCGTGGGAGGTCTCCTTCCACCGCTGTCCTCTGGCGGGCGGCTGCTCGGCTCAGGGCTGGGGTTTTTTTTAAGGGCAGTTTGCAGAAATGCTGAGCAAATCCCAGTGGCGTTCACTAAAAATCCATCTGGAGACGTAGGGGTGTTGGAAACGGTCAGGGGCGTCATTCTGAGTTCACACAAATCACGGGAAGGTTTTGGGAGTCATGTCATACGTTAGTGGAAAGCTGGTCATGTTTTTCAGTGAAAAAAGAGAAAGAAAACACAAAAGAAGAGGAGTAAAAAAATCAAAACCAAAGGCTTCACATAGATATTTCCTTTCTTTTTATTTGTTTTCTTCCAATGTGCTAGCCAAACAGTAAAATTAAATATAAATGGCTTCATTTTTTTTAAAAAGCAGGAAATCACAGGGAGAGAAAATGGGCCACTTGCGGGGCGGGGGGGAATCACTTCTTAGTTAAAAGGAAAATAGATTTTTTTATTTGCTTGCTTTTTTTTTTCACCACCTCTCCACCTGGTCTAATCAGTAAACTGCCAAGCTGGTTTTTCCTCTCTGTCTACTTGTGTTCTTACAGGTGAATATGCGATGCTGCAATTTTTGGAAGCAGGGAGAAATTAACCATTTTTGGTAGCACTGATTAAAACCTTGTCCTGTCCTAGCTGCCCTGTGTGTGTTATGCTGTGCCTTGAGGCTAACACGTGGCGAGAGTCCCGGGCGAAGCCAGGCAGCTGCTGTTCCTGGGTACTGATGTGCAGCTCCACGTCCCTGTGGGGAGGAGGGTCCAGAAACAGATGCCTGGGAAGCCAAGGCAAAAAGTGAGGGGCTGTTGCAGGGTGGGCAGCGGTGTGTGGTGTGCTGAGGCAGCTGAAGAAGTGAAATTCAGCTGTTCCAGCACCAGCGATGCACCTTTCCCATTTTTTTGTTAAGGACAAAATATGCCGTAAGCACTGACTTGGCTCTTCTCCGAGCAAATCCAAGGAACTCTGCTGATTGATCTGGTCTTGAATACCTAACCACAGAAATGTTAATTTACACACTCATCTCAGATTTAATTCGCCCTTGAACCTGTAGGAGCCAATCTCACTTTAAAGTTCGCTCTTTACAGACAAATGTTAAACCCATATATATTGGGGGTTGTACCCATACAGTAGCGTGTTTCATGTCCGTTATTGAAGCTCTCCGTTTCTTGCTCATGCATTTTCCTGGTGCTTTCTGCAATCAGTTATACAAAAAAAATACAGCAATACATGGGAAAAATAAACAAATATCTCCAGTTAAGGATTATGTTAACAAGTTCAGTAATAAATGGCAATTATTAGTCAATATATACAAATGAGTTAATTCTTTTAACACACCAGGCAACACTGGAGATAAAGTATAACTTGGGAAATTGGTTGCATATTTCATTCTGAACAGAAGATGTGAAGAAAAATGTCGGAGCAAGCAAACACATCTGGCTCATTAACGTGATTATCTTTTCCCAGTAAAGAATCTCAAGCAGATTTGAATGGACACCAGAGCATCTCTATAAATCAGATTTAGCTCCCCACAGCAAGTGCTGGGTAAGCTGCCAGGCATCAGTTAACCTGTCCTTTGCAACGTTTCTGTTGCTGCTAATTCCAAAAGCATTGGAGCGATTCACATGTAAAGACGTTTCCATAGTCCCAAATACATCCTGCTTCCCAGACCTAATACTGGAATTAGGCATGGATTAATCTTCTGGCATCCAGTGAAAAAATAGGAACTTAAGTCTCTGCAAGTAGAAAAATAGGTATTTGACTGACTTAGGATGAATGTTCGCTTTAATGGAGGAATCTTTCCAGTGGGGAGAAATGAGGGCACATACGTGCCTTACCGATGTATGGTATAGCGTGGGGGTATTTGATTGACATGGGGAGTATGCTGTTGGCTGGGGAAGGCTTTTCTGAACGCGTGTTGTGGGGGTGTGCATGTGGTCCAGGAGGACTCCAGGGTTGTTGGGGTTTTTTTGCTATTAATATGTACACACGTAGATGCAGCTCAGCAGGCTTTTAGAAAGGCTTTTGTAGGGATGCGTGGGTGGTCCCTTAACAGGGAGAAGGTGGTGAAGAGCCGCTGTCTCTGAGAGCATCTCCCCGTCCCACAGGGACTTGCTGTGCAGCAGCTTTCCCGCGGGACGACTTAGTCCTGGGAGCTGTGGCTTTCCTTCTTGCGTCAGGGGCTGGGAGAAGAAAGGGGATGCACTTGGCATGTGACACAGCAAGGTCATTCATCTGAAAAATTATTAACAAGACTTTTTGTTATCTGTGATCCATATAAATGTCTTCCTTAGGAGAGGAGTATCCAGCCAAATTATGTCAATTCTCCAGGTCTGTGCACAACGCCAAAGGAAGATGTTTATTTTCATCATGAGTGATAGAAAAGAAATTTGCGTCCATGCCATGGCTTAGGACAGCATCTCACTGAATTAGTCTGAAACCAGACCTAGCCTCTAAAATTTATTTTTAAAAACTGAGTACTGAAATTGATGCTCGGAGATGTGTGATGTCGCGTGATGTTTTCCCAAGGCAAACGGTACTGTCTCTTCCAGTGCCGCCCGTGCACCCCACCGCTGCCAGGAGCCGTGAGATCTGGCTCTAGTGAAGCGACTGCGGGAGCTTGGAGCCGCCGGGCCGAGGGGAACGACCGGGTGGAGGGAAGTGGCGGATCGCTGGACTCGCAGGGGATGCTTCTCTGACCCAGCTGCAGTACCCATAGCCACAGGGACTCTCCTGCCTCCAGGGGCCGTGGGATGGGGTACCCATCAGCACCCTCGCTTCGTTACAGAGTGTCCTTTACATGTAGCCTGCTCGCAGAGTTTCACTGGGCTTTGGCTATTTGGAAAATCTCTGGGTTTCTGCAGGTAGGATTACTGTTTGCATAAAAAACCAATGACACAGTTATTCCTTTAAGCACTTAGCTTTACATTATCTCCTGTTTGAAAATTTTCAAGCAAAAACATTAAGTCAAGTCCAGCTGAGAGGAGGTGCTGCAAGTTGGAGCCAGGACACTTTTTTCATGCAAATTAGAGATGTTGACTCTTTACCAGTGCCTAAGTGAGACTCATGCCTCCCTCGCTGCGGATGATGGGGCGAAGACTGGCACAAATCGGAATTTTTCCAGCATTTTCTGTCCTTGTGCGTTTTTTTAAAAAGTGCTTATGTGATACAGAAGCTAAGCAGAGTTCTTGTATCTTGGGATTTGTTCCTATAGCTTGCAGGTGAGTTTTGCCAAAGTCCTTGTTTTCTTCCCGTATTAAAATGAACCCTTACCTGTGAGAGGATCTAAGCATTTGATGCTGAGGCTTAGAGTCACAAAGGCATTTAGGGCTTTGTATCCCTCTGGATTTTTTTTGATGTGTTGTAGGCTTTTGTGAATTCAACTGCTGCTTAAACATAGCATTTGTATAATAATTTAAAATTGTTATTTTTATTTATATAATAATATCACATTATATATGCACTCATAGCAAATTTGCATGGGGAAATGTAGCGATCCTTGGTGCAGGAGCGCCTGCGGGGTCCCGGAGGGTGTGGGAGGAGCAGGGAGAGCTCTTCCCGCAGGGACTGTCCCCCTGCCCGTGGAAGGGACGACTCCTCCATCGCTGCTGTGGCCGTGTCCCCGCTTTCGCCTGGACCACACCGGCTGTCCCGCCTGCATGGTGCATTTGGACATCTCGCGTGTGGGGTTCTCGTGGAGGATATCGGGTGAGGTGTCGCAAATGGCGTAACTTCGTCTGACCGCAGTGCGGGGGAACGAGTGCGGTGCGGAGCATGAGGTCCCTGAGCGTTGTTGCTGCTGCAGCATGTGCTGGCACATGGCTTGAGTCCAGCCCCAAGCCATTTGCCCATGCCGAGGAGCCTGGCTCCATCGCAGTCCCACATCCATTCCTCCCGGGTTCGTCCCCTGCTGTGCCGAGGTGAGGGAGAGGAAGGGCGGTAAAGGTGAATAACTTGCATTTCTAGAAAGCAAAATAACAGGCAGGTCGTAGGAGCTGTTGTTAAAGCCGAGGCGCTGCTCATCCCCTCCGCTGCAGAGCAGATGTTAAAATATTGCCACAGCCGGCTGCGAGGGAATTGGTGGAGCTGGAGCTGGCAGCCTGCGGATGCTGCGGGTCCCCGCCGCAGGCAGACACCCCCCACGTGTGGCAGACACCCCTGACTGGCGTCTGGGAGGTGGTGCCCGGGGCAGATCCCAAAGAGCCCTGCGTTTGGTGAGTCGGGTGCGTTCCCTCGGCCGAGGGTCCCAGTACCGGCGCTGGCTGCGGGGCTGGCGTGCGAGGTCCTTAACCTCCGGTGGATCCCGGGAACACCGTGGGGAATAGCTCTAAACCCCATTTAAATAGGGTGCGGGGGGAGGGAGAGGGGAACATTTATTAACATCTAATCCTGTTAAGATTTTCTACACCATATGTCTGAGCAACAGAACATGTGAAATGTGTACTAATTACTCCTGCCTGTGTCATGTGTGTATATTTTATATGCAGTCCCTGACCTTTTTGTTAATAACTTCACATTATATTCATTGACCTGAAACAAATTGAATTCAGTGGCACTCACTCAAGAATTGAATTACATAGTCTTCTTAATTGGTCTCTTATTTAAATGTGGAAAAGTAACAGTTTACCACCTGTAATTTTTTTTTTTCCTTAAGCAATTCCTGCAGAGAGCATGCGTGTGCGTGCATGTGTGCTGGGGTCATGTCTGGGGGGAATTATCACAGAAAACCCGAGCCCGGTGTGCACCGCAGAGTGGAAAACCCCCCACAAAAGTTTTGTCCCTCTGAAGCAAAACCACTTGTAGAAGGCTGTGAAAGCACCCGCATCATCTCCCCAGCTTGGGGGAAAGGGCAGAGCCTGGGGCGAGCTGCCCCCCGCTCCCGGGAGCCCTCCCACGCCGGGCGAGCATCTCTGCTCGGCGCTGATCCCCGTGAGCTGCCTGTCCCCCGCCTTTGCCGGGTCCAGTCCCCAGCCTCGTCGCCCGCTCCCAAGCACGGGAGGCCGAGGTGGGGAGCTGCGGGGTGCCTCGCCCGCCGGCAGCTGCCCAGGGAACGCCGGCCCACGGGGGATCCTCGCCCGCCGTGGAGGAGAGAGGGGCCGGCTGGAATTTCTGCTTTGCTTTTATCCTTCCAAGGCCGAGTTAATTGCCAAAGCTGCAAAGAGGAGACTTACTCTTTACTTACTATATTTAACTTAAAAATGCAAATGTTATTAGTGTCCCGATCATTGATAAGAGTGCCTTTGTGCCATGCTTTAACCTCTATTAGGGGGGATTATGAGAATGTATCCACATTGGCATTTTCTAAGTGTCACTATGACAGCACTTGCTGCACAAATGCCTGGCTGTCACACTGAGGTTTATCACTAGGTTTTTTCCTCCGAATGCAGACTAATAAGCCCAGAAATTACAATTGCCTCCCTGCCGAATCTGTGATAGGCGGAAATAATGATATCAGTGCCCTGCTAATCTCCTTGCCTCCGCGCTTGGCACCATCCTATTGAGTCACCTGTCATACGCCGCTTTGATGAGGCGAATTCAATCTCTCAGCTATAATGACAATGGAGCCATTTTAATGTTTGGAAATGATTATGTGAAGGTTTCTCTTTGCTCTGTCTTGGCAAGCAAACCAGGTCAATGTTCAGGCTGTGTCTCCTGCCGCCGCTAACGACTTGGAAGGAGCTGGGCTGTATTAAGTGAATATGCCAAGTTATTAGAAAGGAGACACTGAAGGCAGCTTTGTGGGGGGAGACTCTTTTTATTTCCTTTTCCACGGCAAAGTATGAGCCTGAGAAGATGCTTTATACGCGTGAGCATCTCGCACTCCCACCTGGTCCCCAGCAGCGGCACACCGGGGTGCGTGTGCTCCACACGCTGCACACACGCAACTACAGGCACCTCGCAGCACCCCGAGGCTGGGTAAAGCGCAATGTGACAGTGGAGCAAGGGACCCCCTCGCCTGGTGGGGCAAAGCCCAGTGCGTGCTGGCGACACTTGGCCGCGGCGGGTCGCTTGCGTGTAGGATCGGTACGCCGCGTTGGGTACCTGTGGTTAGGTCGCTGGTACTGGAGGGCAGGGCTGGGGCTGGCTGCTGAATTTGCCTTCAGAAAAACCTCCAAGCTCTTGAAGAGGGTTTCTACTGTATTGCCGGGTAGGAGCTGTGCTGATTTTGACTTTTCTTTATTTACCAGCCCAAAGGTCAGATGAGCAGCACCGCGGCCGGGGCTGGAGCGGGGAGAGCAGGGGTGCTGGCTCAGGGCACCACAGGAGCAGCCAGGCGAGCCACGAGTGGGCCATCACCTGGAGTGTCATCTTTTTCTTTAAAAATTCAAGCTCAGAGCAGCTTCACCCTCCTCGGACTGTGATTTGTCATGCATCACAAAGACTGGAGAACGTGCCCAGGTAGAAAAAAACCTTTCTATCCAGCCCAGTGTATGCAGAATGCACTTGTGAATCTCTGTGTTCACACACCAGGCTGCAGGGAGCTTGAAGTCTATCCAACTTAAAAAGCCAAGCAGCAAAACCTGTTAGAAGACATGGTTAGGCTTGCCAGTCTGCTCAGGTGTTGGGGTAATAAATGGGGAAGAGAACTGATCTGCTGCCAGGGCGGTGGTGGGGAGATGTGTGCCAGAGGCGGGCTGGGCAGTGATGGAGGGAGTCCCACAAGGTGCGGGGTGTCATGTGCGTGATTCCTACCTGTGCATTGACTTCAATTAGTTTCGTGGTAGAGAAACTCAATTTCTTCCCTTCTCAAGTGTCTGCATCTCTGATGTCAGTGGTCTCTGAAACCAGGTCTCATGCTAGCCATTAAATATGAGCTGAAATGCCTCATTTGTTTATTTTAATGTAAAAGGAAAACACCTACGTTTCTTCAAGCTGTTGGAGGTCCCAAATTCACAGAGGAGTGCAACTCCAGACTAAATGAGGCTTTAGTCATCTTGGAGAAGCACAGAGTCTGTCAGAGCCCACAGCTGGAATTCCATTGGTCGGGTAAAACTGGGGGGCTCTCCACGCCGCCGGGGCTGCCTCCCAGACCGTCTCTCCCTGGCATCTCTCTGGCAAGGTTGCATGGGACGTGGGTGACGTGGATGTGGCCCGATCCTGCAGAGACGTGGGAGTCCTGCCTGGAAGCGGTGCTTCTCTTGCAGCCTCCATCGCCGCCCTCTGCGCGAGGCTCCCTCAGCCCTTGGCTCATCCTCGGTGCCGAGGTGCGGTGCCCCCGGAGCCGGGCGAGGGGATGCTGCACCCGGCATGCCGGGGGCTTTTCTTCGTCATCTTCCTACTGGCGTTCACTGTTGGGTTATTAGTATTTATTAATGTGACATTAATTTTCTGAAATCTTGACCAACTCTTTGATAAGGGAGGAATAAAGAAGTAGAATTTCAGATGTCAAGCTTTTATTAACGAAAGTGTTCAAGGCCACCTCTGGATGGATATTACAGGCTGCTTTCACTCTGCTCTTCAGTTTGTGAAAAGCAATTGTTTAGCTGTATAGAGAGTATAGAGCAGAATCAAATTGACCTGCGTGATACAGAAAGTAGCACTGAGCCCATTTAACCAAGGGTCCTTTGAAAGAAATCTTTTTTATTATAGATGAGTGCTGAAATTATTTCAAGGAAGTGATTATCTGTCTAATAATTTTAAATGCATGGGTGACTTCCACACATCAAATTAAGGCAGCCCAAGGCAGCAGATTCGGAGATAGGCTTCACACGTGGCAAGCAGCGCGGTCACACGAATGCTCAGGGTGGTTCCCTCCAGTCTTTATTTTTAGGGATGCTCCCGGTAGGAGCCCTGCCCTGTGCAGTCACTCTGGTGGGGATGAAGTTGGTGGGGATGGGTGTGTGGATAGGGCGGGTGCATGGATGGGACGGGTTCATGGATGGGACGGGGGCGTAGATGGGACGGGTGCGTGGGTGTTGGTGTTTGGGATACGGGGCTCCTCTGGCTTTGGTGGCATCCTCGCAAGCCCGGGGCAGCCCGGCTCGGGGCTGGCTTCGTCCGCGCGTCTGGGCGGGCTCGGGATGCGCAAGCCCCACGCGTGCCTGTGTTAGCAGGGGGGCTCGGCACTGCCACCCCTCCCCCGCACCCCACATCTCCCCTCATTAAGGCACCCCATCTCATTACG
>Ga0181612_161969_pt1 | contig 12654 bp, 10 predicted proteins | sample HoacroProtozoa21_FD_119630 | JGI IMG/M metagenome (GOLD analysis project Ga0181612, IMG submission 119630) | Hoatzin crop microbial communities from Cojedes, Venezuel. Combined Assembly of Gp0051906, Gp0051904, Gp0051908 | reverse complement strand
TGGGGTGAGGGGAGATGATGCAGATTAAGCACTCAGATACCCCGAGTCTGGGTTTTTAATTCCCATGGGTCGGGATGGTAAAGCCAACCCCGCTTTGAGTAAGAGTAGAGGGTCTCCAAAACCAAGAAGGGACCGTCACCGGCCAAGACCACGCAGCAGACACCTGCTGCTCCCCTTGTACAAACCAGCCTGCCTTGGCCCCTCTTTGTTTTCCTTCTTTCTCCCCCCTTCTTTCTTGCCTCCCCTCTCTCAGTCCAGCAGTGGAGCGTTCAGCAGTTAATAACCTTGTCTCCAATTGTGCTTTAAGAGGTGTAACGTTTGATAAGCCCCATTTAACTTGGCTGTACTACATTGTTTAAATAATTCAAATACAGATTGGCCCTTTAGAAGGATTTCTGCTCTATTGACCCTGCTGGTCATGAGTTACCAGGAAGTCAGGGAGGGGCTTCTAGGGCTGAAAGACTGAAAAAAATCAATTCCAACTCTTTAGTGCCCCAATCACACCCCATTATTCCTGGGTAATTGCAGACCTGCTTTGCTGTTAAATCTTTGGGAACAATGCGGCCTTTGATGGGAAGAGAGAAAGCAAGAAGGGTTTTCTTCTCCAGCGGGGTCCTAATCTGCATGGACAGTGTCATGAGCTTATCGCTAGGGTTTGGATGAATAATTATTTACGGGTAGAAGTGTCAAATTGCTCAGTGGGTAGTTGTTTTTTTTTTTTCCCTCATTCCCTTTCTTAATACCTGGTTTGCTGGAGGTTCATTGGACTGCAGAATTCATAATGCATTTTTTTTCAGTTCATGTCTCTTTCTCTCTGTGTATTGATTCGTCAGGAATAAGGAATGGGATCCTGTAATACGGTTAGTCCTTATTAGTGATTGTTTTTCACGCTGGAGCCCCACTAGGTCCCTTTGCTTTCGGTGCTGCACAGACTCATGGCAAGTCCTATGCAATAGGTTGTGGAAGAGCAAGAAGTAAGACTACATCAGCCAGCGGGGTGGCCGTGTAGGAGTGGGTCAAGGTAGTGAAACAGTTGGTCTTGAGTACGTGATGTCCACACTGCACACATTTCAGCAGTGGTTTACTCTTGGCCAGTGCTGCTTTGGTCCGATAGACAAAAAGACCCACCAGCAGCTGTAGTGCATCTTTTGGGTTAGTTTCATTCAAAAGAAATCCAGGTTTGCAGGCACAGTTGGATCTGAGGGGGAATTTCTCAAGGCTCAAAATCAGAGACTGGAGTGTGATTGTGCTTCAGAAACGAACTGATTCAACTCCAAAAGATGTGCTTGGTTATTTGACAGCTAGAAGAACCCAAAATTTTGCATGCCTAAAACTGCCAGCGAATAACAATGTCCTTTGTCTCCTTCACATTCCATAACAGATGAAACCTGCCCTGATGAGAAGGAAGCTGTTGTCCTGGCACCTTTGGCTTGTGAAATCCTGGGAGTCAAGCTTGGAAGATTCAATGAATTAGGCTAGGAAATCAAATGCAGGTAAAAATACACCAAATCTCACCTCTGGGGTGATGCCTTCTGTCTTCATTCAAGATCCTTCTTCAGCTCATGCTCCTCCTCTTGTCATGAGGTAAACAGGACAGGCTCCAGGGTGAAAGACTTCTCAAGACGTGACACATAAAAATCTGTCCTTCTTTCTTCCGGGTGTAGGAAGGCTAAAAGTCATCCACCCCGTTATCCAGTCCAATCTGGCCTGTGGCAAAAGCCACAACCTCACCCTGTCACCCAACATGGATGCTGGTGGTGGCGTTGGGGAGAAAAAATGCCAATCTGGGTGGAAAACTTCAGGCGATGGGGAAGTGACCACACTTCTCCAAGGTTGCTCAGTCCCCACCCCTTTCACAAATGGGTACCTTATCGCCGGGCACTGTTTATCCAAGAACAGGGGACAGAGGACAGGGAGGAGCAGCATCAGCCTCTGCTCTAGGTCACCACACCAGAAGCTGCTCATAGTCCATCTGTAAGCTGCGTGGGCTTCTTGTCCTGCCTGCTTCTCCTGGGAATCTGTTCCGGAGCCTCACTACTCTGTACGAGCCATCTTCTAATGCTCAGCTAACATTTCCTGGGCTCATGTGTACTTTACAGCACTGGAACATCACTGGTGCCTTCCTGAAGGGTCTATTTGGTGTGTCTGTCTGTGTTTGATTTACTTGTTGATCCAGCCTGTGGATCAACAACCCTTCTGGATTTTGGGGTGCTGGCAAGGATGAGGTGACATCTTGGGGTAATCAGTGAAGCGATATGCATCCTGGTCACGTTGCAACATTTAATTCAGTAGCTGATGTTTTCCTGGGGTCTCTCTGTCATCAGGATCTTCCAGGGGATGGTACAGAGCAGGAGTCTAACTTTGATGTGCTAAATTGCCCTCAGGAGGTACCACTGCCTCTTCCTTCATTACGGAGGGCATACAGAGACTCTCTGGCTAATTTAGCTGGCTAAACAACTGCTGACAAGTCAAGATTCTGAAAACCTTCCTTAACCTCATGTTTCAAGTCAGGAACACACTCTACTGCACACTGCTGAGACTAAAACACTCAACAGCAAGGGAAGAGGGTGAATGGTCTTGCCATGGAGACACCAAGTTAGGGCAAACCCTGCTTGCCATAGGCTGCAGCAGAGCCATTTGCCTGTGATATTTTGTGTCCCCAGGTGAAAGCTGGGGAGAAAGAGTGTGTCTGATTAGCTCTGCTGCTGTTCAGAATGGAAATTGTCACGTCATGGATGTGTACAGCAGCAGAGGAACCGTAGACACAGGCTACTTGGGGAAGCTGTAGAATAACCATCACGGTGTGGGTGCAAACAGAGCCTGAAATCTGAAACAGGGTGAAGAGGAAGAAAAGTTTGTGATAGTTTTTCAAGGGCAATGATTGGGATTTTCAAGGTGTTTCAAGGCAGTTGGATGCTTAGCTCCCACTGAAAAGGGATGTCTTCAGATGCAGGTACCAAAATCAATTCCTTAAGCATTTTGAAGGCGGTGGGGGATATCACTTTAGAAAAGCCCTGGATGCAGAGTAGGGGGACGGTATCTTAACCAAAGTTCACAGGAGACTTACCCCTATCTCCGGTTGCTCCAAAGAGACTCCGGGGACCCTGATTTTAGACAAAGCAGAGCTACGCTCACCTCCTCCCCCCTCCCTGACCTGCAAAGGGTTAAAGGGTGGGGGAGCCGTTTGATTAATAGATGTCGTGTGAACATGCACATTTGCCTCTGACTGCATTCCTGGGGCTTTCTGCTGGGTGATAAGCTGTGACCAAAGTCCTCTGGCTCTGGGCAAGGAGAGCAAACAGGGCCCCAATGGAGTAGTTATTAATTCCAGCCTTGCATCTCCCAGGGCTGTCTCTCAGCAACGGGGCTCCCGGGCGGCCTTTCACACACCAATCGATACAGCTCGCCTCTCCCCTTGCTCTCTCCATCCTCATCCCCCCCTTTTGTACGCTTACCCCAGTCTCCTTCTGTGCTGAGACCTCCAGCTTGGGGACCCTTTCCCATTGGCAGCGTGGGAAGGAGAGGATGATATCCACATTGGGGTGACAGAAACAACCCCCAGCACCCAAACTGATGATGCAGCTGTCCTGTCCTACTGTGATCCCCATGAGTCTTGGCGTGGTGGGGAAGGGACGTGTCAGACAAAAAAAAAGGGGGAATTCATCAGTAATATCTCCAAAAAGAGTATGTGCCTTTCTGCACCCATGAAAGGATGCACTCTGAGAGTCATAGCTTTTCTTCAAAACAAATTTATAAAACAAACACACCTGATTTAGAATTTCTTTGGCTACAAAATTTTCTTTTCCTCAAGGCAATTTCAAACTGATTTGAGCTGCTAGCTGTCTTTTCCACTCCAAACTCTGACATAAGGTTGCTGATTGAAAATGAAACTCCTTTCCCTCCCAGAAAAGCAAAACAAACTGAAACAACCAGCACCATTCAACTTGCTTGCATTCAGGTAGGACGTTGTCACACTTACAAACCAGCTTTCACAAGAGTGTATTTTTAGTGGCAATGGTTGCCACGTGGAGGACTTCTGCTAGCCCCAATTTTGTGTACCAGGGAAAAAAGCAGATTTCTGGTTGCTGCTATCTCTTCTAACCCCATGGCTGCTCTCAGGAGGCTGGCAGCTGTGGTGTTCAGACCAGGAGGTGCCTCCTTCAAGAAAATCAATTTCTTGAGATGCACCGAGACTTTCAGTGATGGCTTTGGGAAGATTTCACTCCAGCCACTTTACAGTTTCATCTCAGGGCAGGAGAAAGTATTTGGTGCTCTATGACAGCATAAGATGTTTTTAAGGCATTCCAAGCTCATGACTTCCAAAATCATAGAATCATAGAATGGTTTGGGTTGGAAGGGTCCTTAAAGATCATCTTGTTGTGACCCCCTTGCCATGGGCAGGGACACCTTCCACTGGACCAGGTTGCTCAAAGCCTTACACACTTCCAGGGGTGGGGCATTTCAAATGAAGCCAGCTTTTTAAGTCAGCCTGTTTTCCATAAAAATTTCCATTCCAAATTTCATAATAAATAATATGGAAATCTTCTAGCATTACAGAACATCGTAACGGATGCTGTATTCACACATATGCAGGCAGAGGTTGTGGAAGGGCAGCACCTGCAGGCGACAATACCTGTGCTTTGTAGAAGACTTTCCATTGACTTTGACAGAGACTGGACCAACTGTCTGAGAACACTGAACAGGATGCAGGTGAAAAGAAGCTGACTTATACCAATCTGGGGATAGCACTGCATAGCTGAAAGGTGTCTTAAATGCTCATGTCTGAACCTTTTTTAACCCTTGAGGACAGAAGCTGGGATCACACCACAGTTTGCTCCAAGCCCCAGCTTCCCTCCCTTCCCGCGGCTCCTTCAGAGGACGTGGTGTTGCACAGGAGGCCAGGACCACTGAGCTGCGAGGGGTCTGGGGGAGGGAGACAAGATGCTTTAACCTTTAACATATGGTCGTAAGCAGCAAACCATAACCTGTCTTTCAGGTGAGAGGAGGACTGGAGTCAGTTGGTTCCTCTATCACCCAGCTAACATGGAAAAAAGCAAGAAAGATGGGAAAACAGCACTATCGTCAAGAGCATTGGGATGTGAGACCTAACACGGGCTGCCGCTTCTTGTCAGATGTGCATTTCCTTATAATTTTTTTTCAGGACAGGTGAAAAAAAGGGTTCGTGCAGGACTCTGAAGTCCTGAGACCATTTTTCAGGTGAGAAAGCCATTCTCTGACCATTTATTTGCAAAGTAGTAGACCCTCGTGCCTAATCCTGTCTTGTCATGGAGAAACATTAAAACGAGATATTCAAAAAGTAAAAGCTGATCCCTGTACTGAGAAACTGAGAATTACATACCTGATTTGGACTGTAAAGTTCTTCAGATCTGTAGGGTAAGAAATGTGATAATTTTGAGCAGAAATCCCATCCAACACTGACAACTTTTACAGGATTCACCGAAACAAGTACCTTTCCATAGAAAAGTGTAATAATAATAATAATAATAATAACAATAATAATAAGCCAAATGCACTGGCTTTCTCCATTAAAAAAAAAAAGAGTAATTTTGTCCCAAAATTCCCAGCGGGCTCAAGTTAGGCCTGTATCTGTAGTAGCAGATATGAAGAAGGCATATTGAGGTCATCTAATCCAGGGGCTGGAAACCTTTCAAGAGTTGAGTACCAGACTGTGTTTTTCTTCCCCAGCAGAAACTCAGCAGTCTCTGTCTCTCTTGAAAAAGAGTGAGCTGATGGGTGGGATTCTGGTTCTCAGGATCTAAACTATCTGCAACAGTCCAAAACCTGGGGTTTATCCTCATAGCTCCTCTCCCAACACATGCAGTATTTAAACAATTTTGGAGCTGACTTCAAAATAAGACCCATTGGTGGGTTTCTTCCATGTAAACAGACCTACAGTGGGAGCAAGTGACCACTAGGTCACCATTGTAGGTGATGGTCTGAGGTCTTTGGTGGCCTGCAAGCCTTGAGCTGATGTGGAAGCATGCTCTGCAGCTGCACATAAGTATATCTGGAGGGAAAAGAAGAAAGGGAAAAACGCCAAGCTTTCGCTGAGTGAAGATCCTTGATAACAATACTATATTTAAAATGGATAGGAGCAACTTTCTGCTTAGTTTTAGGCCTCCCTATGTTGGCAGATGGGGATGAAAGGAGGGATTTAGCTTGCAGGATCAGACACCTGCACTACATACATATTTGGAGGGGGTCTCCATAGGCTCCGGGTCCCTCAGCTCCCATAACAGTCACTGGAGACCCTGTCCACACCAGCAGAGGAGTAGATTAACTCACCCTAATCCAGGCAGCAGGTTTAGGTGAGCCTTGGGATATCCCCACTGAATCCCCAGTTGCTGGACAGAAAGACATGAGTTGCCCTTATTTCCTTTGTCTCCCAGCCCCCTGTGGGCATCTTGGCTGCTCTAGAGTATCTTCAGTGAGGACAACCACGTTAAACCCTAAATTTAGGTTCCTGAATCTTTCAGTTGAATCCCAGCCAAGATCTTTGCAGGAGGATAAACTTTTCTCTGCAGCTAAAGAATATCTCCCCACAGGTTTTGTTGTGTGGGAGGTAGAGGGCTTTTCAGGAGAGCACAGTACCCCCACAGTCATATCAATAAGGAAATCCCATTGGCTTCAGAAGATCTTTGAGGATCTGATCTGGAGACTCTTGTGTTTCGTAACTGTTCTTACTGAAGCATTTCCAAAACACAGCACAGGGCATCTGCAAGAATTTGAAACCAGACCCAGGCTGTTCTGTTTCCTGAAATCCAGAATCTACCCCTGTCCCTGGGTCTCTGAAGCCTGTTCCTCAGTCCTCAACCACATCTGCAGCTAACACAACACAGCTTCTACCTTTCAAAGCCAGATCTAAGAACCGATGAGGTCAAGCGAGGGAAACAGCACAACACTGAGGTAATTTCCACTGTAGTTTGAGCCCTCAGTCAGCTTTGATCATTTCAACAAAGAAACGTGTCACAAAAGAAATACCTTCCTCTTCTGGGCTGCAGTTCAGCACTTCAGAGCATCTCTTCCTCAAGCAGCCTTGAGTCAAAGGTGGCATGGTTTCTTCTGGAAGACTGGCTGTTCCAGGGACTCTTGTTGCAGAAGGGGTGATCTTTTAATTGTGTGGAATGGTCCTTTCTTTATGGAAAATTTCCTGCAAAATCTGTGGTCATTAAAGATTTCCCCATGGGAACAGATGTGTTAGTCCATTTCCCTGGTGGTGTTCAAGAGCAGATAATGATTTTCTCCTGTGGACATCTCCCTAGAGCTTCCATACAAAGCCAGACCTCTTCTCCTGTTCTGTCCTGGAGGTGATCAATGCTGGCAAACTGCAAGCCCTGATCTGTGCCAATGCATACAGACTGTGGCCCATGTCTGGCTCAGTCAGTGACAGACAAGAGGTAGGAACCTCCAGAAGGATATTGAGTTTTGAAGGAGCATGGGTCAACTTCTGAAATTCCACTTCATCTTGATTGACTCAGAAGAATCTTTTAGCACTTTGGGATCACTTTCTGGAAAAGTGTCGTGGTCCTTCTCAAGCACATTTCTACAAACCAGTACAACCAGTGCAACCCAGCAGTCCTGATGAGCAAGGGGGTCTTGAGCCTCCATCCCTCTCTTCTTCCAAACAGAGAAGACCTTTTGTCCTTCCTTGTACACTTAAGTACTAAAGCCAGGCACTATGACAAGAAAGTACCCTCCATCCATCTAGCTGGTATCAGAAGCCAGGTTCAGGTTGGGCCCTTCCACACTCACAGGAGTTTGCAGTGGGGTTGACATGGGGGGGGCTCCTTCAGCTGGTCAACAGCAGGTTACTAAAACAAAGAGAGTATAGGTAGGTTCAAGATGCAAGAGTCAGAGCTCCTTACGTGGCAGGGGCTACTCCACAATCTTCCACCTTCAACAGCTTTGCCTGACCATCTTGGCTTCTTCACAATCATGTAGGTGATGGGCCTCCATTCTCCTTCTTTTTTTTTTTTGCACCCTTCAGCTCTTTGGGTTTTGCTTCTACCATTGGGTAATGGGGAAGCAGTCCCCAAGTGTCCAGACTGGTAAGAGAGCTCGCTAGTTTGGAGAAAAGAGAAAGGTTTTAATTAGAAATTTTTCAGAAGAAAAATATGTACAAAATCTTTATTGAAAACAAACACATTTTTTTTGTTTGTTTTTCAGCGAAAATCTCCACTTCTGATGAAACAGAAGGGCAATCTATGAAGATTTTCAGCCAGATTTGATTCTCTGTCACTGAAGTTCCATGTTTTCTACCCCTGTAATATGCAATGTCCTTGTAGGTCTGCTCTACCTCCAAGGACTTGGGCAGGAGGCAGCACCCATTCCCCTGCATAAAACCCATGCTCTTCCCTTATACCAGGGCTTTGGTCAGGGCTGGTCTTGCACCACCTGGGTTGTGGCAGGCTCTGAATCCCTTCTATTCCCATGGAGGTGTGAGCAAATATGGGCATATGGACTAGGGCTGGTTCCTAAGCCTGTCCTGGTCCCATCTGGCTACCTCAGATTTTCACTAGGGCACAAGGTCTTTGCAGCATCCCCACCACAGGGTTTCTCTGGGACCTGTCTGGCCAACGATTGCGGCGCTGGCACTAAAAAAAGCCCTCTCAACTGAAAGCCAGGCCAGCACTTCTGCTGGAAAAATGACATAACCCTGTCGTGTAATCTGGAGTTCCTCCTTTGGGGCAGCCTCACGGGCTGGGGCCATGTGAGAGGAGATCAAAGGGCAGCACAGGAAAATGAGAGCGGAGCCCATGGAGGGAAAAACACTCTCACCCGCTGGCTGGGGAGTAATCGCAGCCCTCGTCGGGCTTTGGGAGTTCCCATTCACCGGAGGGATGGAGACAGACATCCTCCTCTGGCTCCAGACACCCGGCTGGGTGCGGGCATGGTGTCTTTCTCCACGCCTCTCCCAGCTTAACATTCAGACTAGTGTGAGACAGTGGCTTGAGACAAGAACTGGCCCCTCTTGTGTCTGATGCTGTTCGTGCCCCATGGAAGAGATGATCTTGACCCAAAAGACCTTGGGAGACCCAGGGCAATGCCATCAGCATCCCCTCCCCTGCATTCTCCAGCTAACTTCCCATCCTCCCTGATTTCAGAGTACCTGGGGGAAAACAAAGGAGATGGATGAGGTAGCGGGAGGGAGGTGAAGCAGCAAGGAAAAACGGCTAAAATCGATGGGTCCCATGCCAGGACTGGTGGTGCTGAGGGTACATCCTTGCACACAGAGCCCAGTGCAGTCGTGCAGCCTGGGCCCTTGCCATCCTTTGTCCTTGCTCCCCACCTCTGCATCCATGGGGCATTTGCCACTACTGGTGCCCCCAGCTCCATCTGCCCACCAGTGCCCATGCTGGGGGATTTGCATCGCCCAGGGTTTGTGGTTTCTGACCCCTGACTCGCCTGTTGCCACTGGAATTCCCTATCACTCCGTGACTCAGCTGACAGAAAGGGAGACAATGGCATTTTACATCAGCCCAGGCTATCAGGAGCCTGCCTTATCTGAGCTGTGTTTTTCTATTAGTCTAACACTCCATTGTGCATCCCTTTATCAGCTGCAATGTTGATGTAATGCTGGCTTGGAAGTGGTTTCTGCATCCTAGCACTAAGACAGCTCACTTTTATTTCGGGGGGGAAGGGGAGGGCGCGAGAGGAGGGTTTATCGGGATTCTCAGGAGATAGGAGCCCTTCTCCGGCACGGAGCAGGGAGGGAAGGCTGGCTGGGTGGTGGAGGGGGCTACCAGCCCGAGCTGAGCAGACTATTTGCAGCCAGCAATTTAATGAACATAATTTCTTCTCCCACCTCCCGACAGTATTTTTAACCACTGTGCTCACTTGTTAGGATAAATGTCCTCTTTGGTTCCTTCTGCTAGCTCCAGATGGTGTAGACCTGGCTTTCTGTGGCTGGACTGGCCCGGCTGCTGGTGGCAGGGTGATCCCAAACTTGTCCTGCAGTGAGGGTCATCCCTGATAGCACTTTCCTGGGTGACTTTTCACTGGCTGTGGCTTTTCCCCAGCTGTGGCTTTTCACCCAGTTTCTTTCCCATCTCTAGATACCTATTTTCAAAATCAACCAGCAAATCAGCATCCTTACATGGCCAATGGCTTAAAAAATTTCTGGAGTTGAATGGGAAGGACAAATGAAGTTACCTGCACAAAGTAATAACATGACAAAGTGGCCTCATAGGCTTTGTTTCCTGGGGTTTAAAACTTCAGGACCCATCTCCGTTACAGCAACAGCAACAGAGCCACTTCAGCTGCTACATGGGAAGACAGAATCACGTTGAATTTATGTTAATACAGCAATGTCCAGGTAGGATTAAACATATTAGGTTTATCCTATCCGGCAGAGGTAAGAGCAGCAAAGAGGTTATCAACCCAGGGCGCAGGTCATCTGGAGCCACACCTGAGCATCATCCCTGAGCACTATGGCCTGATTTCACTCGGCTACCCCAGCCCACGCAGCAGCCCTGCTGCGTGACCATCCGTCGGCCAAAGTCAGCTTGACCAGTATTTTCAGTCCCACTAACTCCCTCTCAGAGCTGCCTCTGGTGTGAGGGGGTTGGACTTCATCAAGTGCTCTCTGCTCCCTCCTTGATGGGATCTCATGCTTATCCTTTTCACCTGAGTCCATGTGCGGAGGTAGGATCAGAAGATGTTTGCAGGCACATGTGCCAGCTTAGGTTTCCACTGCTTATAACGAACGTGCTCATTTCCCGTTTTACCTTGCTGAAGCCTGGTAGGCTGGTAAAGAAGTTGAAGCTGGAAAGTGGCCTCATAAATTGTGTATAGCCACTTGTAGAAGCCATACTACAATTATTATTATATATTATTATTGTGTTATTAATAAGAACCTGTTATGACTCATACTTTGGCTGTTTCACTAGTACCTGGTTTACAGTGTGACCAAGCAGAAGACAGCATTGATTTTGGACTTTGGGTTCAACTACTGGGTGACTCAGCCTGTGCGAGAGCTTGTGCTGTGAGGCTCTAGGTAGGCGTCTGCTGCGCATCCATCACCCCGGCAGCTCAGCAGCTCTGGTGTCAGCTCAGCAGGCTTGTTTGATGTGCAAAGATAAGCAACCACGTGTCTTGCTACAGACCCCCATTTAATAGCTAGAGTCAGCCTCAAGGCTTTTCTGCGATACATAAGAAGAGTCTGTGGATCTCCGAAAAGCTACTCGGGACCCATTTGCATCCTCTCAGAGTTCATCCTTGAGACAAATGGAACTTGCAGTGAACTACAAATGCTAACCGCAGGCAAACTCTCTGCACACCAGTGAGCATCATCCTCTGGGCCATTGTCTAGGGTGTGATGGACATGGGTCTCCAGCTGCAGGAGAACTCACCCACAACACGCTTTCCCCAGACGAGAAGGTGAGTGGTACATACATATGCATCTTGCAGCAGTTTCCATTGAGGTCTGGTGTTGGAAATTACCTCATGCATGGTAGTGTGTCTTGTCTACCACTAACTCAGATGTGAACAACGGCACTTTTAATCCATACCCAGCAGTCTTCAGCCTAGGACTTTGGCATTTGCCTACCAATACTTTTGCATCCGTGTTTGCATACCCCGGATGACTACATTTGCATGTTGACCCCTGGAGATGTGTGAAGACCACAGCATGTTTTACTTGCAATGGAGAAACTAAACTAGATCTTTCTGAGAAGGTCTTCAGAGTTAGTTTGATTTATTGCTCCTTTGTACAGGATGGTCCCCATCAGGTTAGTGGAAAACCCACTGTGATGGGGACTTGAAAGACTTGGGTTCAAAGAGAGTGCTTAAGTGGCAGTTCTGAAGCTCTGATGAAGGGAAAGCAAGAGTAGAAGCATGAACCATAGTGGACAGATAGAGTCATGGTAAATAGTTACTGCCCATCCCCAGCCACATCTATGGTTTGAATTTGCTGTTGTGTCCTCAGACCAAAAATAAATATGTGGAAGTGCTCATGCAGTGGGGTGCAGCAGCCCTGGAGGGTCTTGGCTGGCAGAGGTCCTACCTGGCCCAGCCGGGGAAGCTGTTTGTGCTCTCGTCTCTTCCTCTTCAGCCTCCGGCTGCTCACAGCAGGGTTGGCTGCTCTCTTTGCTGGGCAAGTGCCTGCAGTTTCGTCTCAGTCATCATTTCTATTGTTATCTCTCCATTATCTGATCCTCTCCCAGGCTGGGCCAGGAAATATCCTTCTGTCTCTGTCTTCGACGGCGCTCCATCCTCTTCCTCCTTGGAGAAGACAAAAGCAAAACAAGCGCTTAATGAATCAGACATTTCCCTTCTCACTTTGCCCCTTACTTCCCCCTCTCATTTTTTACAAGGACCAATTTCTGCCTTTTCCCTCCTGTTTGTCTGGGACGTGGCCTGCGCAGTTCCCCTGCGCTCAGCATCCCGGGGAGTCTGGCCGGCTCCTTTCGGTGTCAGCGGGAGTTCAGCGGCGGGTAAGGCTGATAGGGCTCCTCTGGCCCCCACCACGTCCTCAACCCTAACGTCTGCAAGAAGCTTGGCCTTGTGACACCAGGGTGCAGGATCAAACCTGGCAAGCTGAACTCCAGCCCAGCTAGAGGTTCATGCGGGTTCAGAAAAGCGGCTGGAGAGTTGGGTAGAGGAAAAACAGTCTATCGAGGGCCATTAAACCTA
>Ga0181612_130742_pt1 | contig 12654 bp, 7 predicted proteins | sample HoacroProtozoa21_FD_119630 | JGI IMG/M metagenome (GOLD analysis project Ga0181612, IMG submission 119630) | Hoatzin crop microbial communities from Cojedes, Venezuel. Combined Assembly of Gp0051906, Gp0051904, Gp0051908 | reverse complement strand
TGGAGAGTTAGATTACTCTCTAAATTCACAGTTTAGAGTCAGTTCTTGAACCATACTTGCTCCCTATGGGCAACTTGGAGGTCATGTTTCTGAGAAAGTGCCTGCATTTTTTGCTGCCATCCCTTTTCCAGGAACACTTCCTCAGTATATAAATATAAAGTATGTAACTATCACTCAGATTCTCCCTTACTGATTTTGTCCATTATTAGGAAGCCAACTCAAAGTTCTAGCGTTGCTCAGCAAAAATGCAGGCTTGAAGACAAAGTGGTACAAGCAGGGACAACAGTGTCATATTTAGGATTACTTCAGTGTAATGGGTCTTGTAACATGGGCCCTGGCTTTTCCTCAGGCAGACAGACTGTCAGATCTGAGTCCTCGTGAAGTCCCTGGCTGGTTGCCGAGATTCACCTGCTGGGGCATTAAGGCTGGCCGACAGATGAGTTTTTCATCAGCATAGAAACAAAGTGATACTTTGTGTCCCATCCGCAAAGCTCAGTGCAAGTTTAGAGGTCAATGAAATAAATACACTGCATTAACATTTGCAAACAGACTAAACAGCACGCAATGTATTGAAAAAGGGCGGTGGTTTGATACCCAATTTTAAAGCTAGTTTTAGAGACCTCCAGAAAACTGCATTTGATTAACTCATTCTCAAAATCTAACCAGAGGTAGTTGGCAAAGGACTGACTACTGGATTTCAGTCTATTTTTATGAAAAAACAAAGCATGCATAGAGCTGGTATCCCATGCTTTCACCTACTGTAATTATGGTAATACACAAAAAACCCCTAAAAGTTTACTCAGCCCTGATTCTGCGAACATCTGACCCGAAGTAGAATGCATCAGCAGTCTTCCCCAAAGCAAAACACACAACTTGTGTAAGTACCGACACAAATGCAAGGATCCTTGCATGCTTTAAAAACTTGCAAAATACCAATAGCAAAACTTGCTCAAATCAACTACTCTCAAAAACAAAGTAGGGAAAATATTTCAGTACCATCACGCAGTGTGTGATGTCTACTTGTAGGTATTTCAGACTTGCAACACACTATTTGGCCTAAGGCCCAGGAGGAGGAGTTAGTTATCTCCCTGCCTAAAAAGCCATGCTTGCTCTCTCACGGGAAAAACAAAGGAGGAGATCCTTTTCAGAGAACGGCAAACTTTCATGATGACTTTCCAAGGTTATAATTATTATTATTCTTGTGCTCAGTTTTAATTGTTTTGAGTAAATATATTGATTTTTATCTTTTTCATATCAGAATGTTTCAATCCATGTTGTATATGCATAAACGTGTCAACCTGAAGCTTAACCTCCAACACCAAGGACAGATAAATTAACACTGGCACTGTTCATTTTGAGTCTCTTAAGTGGTTTACTAGGTTTAATATAGAGAAGATTGTGAAAATACTAGGGCTAAACACCCAAGGGACATTGGGGAAGAATCAAGAACTGTGACCTTTTGGATGTCTGACTTTGCAGACACAATTGTTTAAGTGGTTTTCTTTTTCTTTCACGCCTTTGGTTTTTGGTGTGTGGTTTGTTGGTTTTTTTTTTTTTTTGGTCTGCTTCTGTCTGAAATTCTAATTAAGACAGGCTTCCCAAGTGCTACTGCTCAGAGCTCAGTGGAGAGTCTCCCGAGAACTCTTCAGATAACTCCCAGCAATAGTTTTATGCATAGTGTGAAAGCAGGCTTATACACCTTCCTGCAGCTAACTGCAGCGATTCAAGACTTCTTTGCAGATATGATGACCATCAGTAACCTTGTATTCTATTGCTTGATATCAATGCTCTTCTCAGAGCTGACAGGAAGTATTGCTGAACAGTTCTGGGCAAGTCAGTTTTACTTCTCTATTTTAATGTTTTATTATGAGTTTTGCCTATGTGTCTCAACTCAGCCCCTGAGTCTTGCTGCCCAACTCCTCGAATAGCAGATTTTTACTGCCACCTTCCACAGTTAACTCGTTGTGAAAAAGGTTAAAAAGTTCTCATGATTTTACCTCCTTAACTGGCAAACACAGTTGAAAGCTGCATAGTTAGCCTAGCAGAGCTAAAGAAAACAAAGCAACGAAGTTGTGGATTAAATATTCGAATCAACTGCCTTTTCGCCCTGTTTCCCTGGGTGCCTGTAGCTTCCTTTTACTAAATGGAGAATGTTCTTTCTCAGCAGTGCCCACGCTGAAAACCCCCCGGCCACCTGGGAACTGCAGCCACCCACCACAACAGTCATCGAGCAAAGGGAGCTCCTTGGGTGGCCCTTTCTGTCCCACGGTCACTGCGCTAACCAGGAACCCTTTCCTACACGTTCTTCTACTCAAGCCAAAAGCCTGGAAGACAGGTTTGCAGGTATGAGCCGACTGCCTCCAGAGATGACACTACCAGTGGACTGAGCCTGAAATTTTCTTGTAAAAACAAGAATGAAACTCCTAGCAAGTTTGGGGGATATAAATACACACACAGAGAGCATTTGGAGCAGATCTCCTAAGTGTCACCTCAGAATCTTGAGCTTTTGCTAGCCACAGAGGAGGTTAAAATGCCAATGAGGATATGAGACACAGAATAGAATCCACCACAGCAACCCTTGTACATTTATTTCTTGATGATAATTTTGATGGGGATGATCTAATTGCCATTTTGGTGCATTTTATTGAAAAGTGGATTCCACAGGGTGCTAAGCAACCTTGGCTTTTACATATCATGCCTAGCACTTTTCTCTAGCTAAGCTTCACTGAAATCCACTGAGCCTGAGCATAATTTTGAGCACATTAGTGCCCAGGACAAGAATGTTTAGCACTCCTTTCTTTTAAAGATGCAAATTTATACTTCTCTGCTATTTATGGGTAATCTCTTTCAGCTTGGCAATGACCAACAAGAAAGTGATAAAGGGAAGAAGTGTAACTTGCCATTCATTCAATGTAAATATTTTGCAAAGCTACAGCTTCACAATTTCCTTTCTCCGGGTAAACAACATGAAACAGTGTAAGCAATGATAGTGGACGACTGGAAACAGAATCCTCAAAGTCCAGGACAACTGAAAGCTACCACAAGTGATGACATATTTTCTTTTAAATCCCCTTCATCTATTTTCAGACATTTCTGGTTGTTCTGGCTTAACAGCAGCTTACTAAAAAACAATAAGATACATACAACATCTGTGCAAGTAATACAACTACCACAGGCTAAAATACTGGTACTGTTGTATACCTATATATAAACCAAAAATAGTAATGTGCATATCACCCTAAGCCAAGTTTTTATCCAGATATGTCTCTAATCTATGGACGTTCGTAAGGTTTTAATTTAAATCTCACAGGCTCACACTTCAAACCTGAAGCAAAAGGGAGTGGAAATTTCTAGCACAGTGGGTTACAATGCAACATCAGATGCCTTTCTTAAAGTATGGCTTCCTATAGAAATGTCTGGCTTCATGAGGCAAGAATTGTGTCTTAACAGTTCCTGATACAGCTAAGGATTTACCCCTAAATGCTGGATATTGAGGAAGGTTGGACCATACTGGAAAACTCTTGATTTATGTTTTATTTTGCATTTTGTAAAATGCTGTATCCCTTTTGCTGAAGTCCTGTAGGTGGTAGTGTTGGTATAATACATTACATGAAATTAGTGAGGCCTCTTGGGACACTGCCCAACCCACCAGAAGACTTCATTCTTTCAGGCATATTGGCTTACTGCCAGGTTATACTTCCTTTAAGGATGGTACTCCTTATTCTTAGGATCTATAAACGAATCATTAAGTTATGTAAATATCCCTGTTTGCTCAAGAAACAGTAACACCTGTGGTGTCAGAACAGGTAAGGAAGGGAATACAAGCAGAGTCTATAACAAATGCAGCCCCCATTGAATCCATCATTCTTGAGGTTTAGCTTACCTTTCTTAAATTGGTGAACAAATAATGTTGCTGCTTTTTCTTTTTTACCTTTGGCTAAACAAGCAAAAACCCACAAGAAGTTGTGGCATCTAGATTTACTATGGCTTTTCATCAAAAGGTGAAAAACACCAGAGATTTTTAACTTAAGAAAAATGCTTTTTGTTGAAAAACAGAAAAACAAAAGTTAGGGCTTCACACAAAAGCAGCTAAATTGGTTTTGATGGAAAAGGTAGTTGTCAAACTGATAGCTTTGTTCTTTGCTCACATAACTCAAATCCACTGGATGTGAAGTCATATACACCGAAAATGCTTTTCTGTACAAATGCAAAGCTTCCATTTCTACTTAAAAACACCATAAAAGTGCTTTGTAATAATTGTAAGTATGCCATATAGAACTCAGCTTCAAGTCCGGGTCATGGAAACAATAAGAAATGTTCTTCCAGAGGACAGGCAACAACCAGTGATGCTAATGACTGCCATACAGATGGAAAAGTGCTTTAAAAATCCCTTATCTCCTTGGAAAGAGGAGTCCCAACAAGAAACCCTCTATGATAATAAACCAGTCTCAAAAAGCCCTCACAAAACTTTGACAGCCATAATGAAACCCATTCACCCTGTCTTAACGTGGATGATAAAAGCCTGAAAGACAACAAACATAACATGATCGAAAATGTGTCTGAAACACATGAAGCTGCTGTAAACGGGTACTGCTGTTAGCTAGCATTTATTCTAACTCCAGAAGAACACCGTGCCATTTGGCTGTACTTCAGGGACAGCGTAATTAACGCACCCCTCAGTTACTGTTGTGCTTAGGCAGTATGAAAGCTGTAAAGTCAGATACAGTGCCATTTGGAAAGATTTTGTGTAACTGATAAGAAAGCTATGTTTAAAAAGAAGAAAAAAAATTAAAGATGATAATGCTCAGAGGTAGAAGCCATGCTTTTCTGCTTTTTTTTTTGGGCCTGTAGCAGAGGTGTCTGCTCTGTAGTGAGGTCGGTCAGAGACACTTGCAACGTGAGAAATGAAAACATGGATGAGGAAGCGTTTGGAAAGTAGCCACGCAGCAGAGCATACACCATGACCTCCGGAAGTACCCCCTTGTTCCAGTTAAAGATGTGTTTCAATTTACCAGGAAAACCCATTTTGGTTTCCCCCCCTGCCCCCCCCCCCCCCGACTTTTGGGCAAACTCAACTGAACTATTAAAGGTCAAACACGGTAAAGATGAGGCAGTTCCACTGAGCGGCAGAATGAATCAAACGTCTTAGCTGCACAAGAACAGGCTGGCAAGTCTCTGTTAAAAAGCCCACGCAGCAAATTTAGAGCTGCTGTTTCCCCTTACTAATCAAATCAGCTGTTTGACAGCCCAATGTCTGTGCCAGAATAGTCCAGGAAGAAAGAACTGCCCTCAGATACATTTTCCTGAGATCTGGAGATTCACAGGACAAAAATGAAGACACAGCTGAATAACTACAGGAAGTAGTAAATCATTATTTTAGGGAGTATGAAGCAACTGCTCGATTCCCAAAACTCTGCTTCACACAGAAAAGGACTACAGAGTCTATCCCTTGTAGCCCACCTATGATTTTGAAAAATCTAGTCCTTGCGCCTTACCTGATAGAGTGAAGCACGAAGAATGCAAAACTGGAAGGAAAGTGAGATTAAATGTTAGAATTAGGCACATATCACTGTCCACCCACCCCTCCAAATAAAGTTCAGTATTGAGTTTTTCTGCTACTTTTGGGTGCATGTCAGGAGCAAGCCTGGCACTCCCTCTGCTTAGAAGTGCTACATTCCTCATTTTAAATATGAGGTTATGGCATAAAAAACCTTATGCTCTTTAACCAATGGTTCAGATCTGATTGATGGTAATTCACAATAATCTCTTTCTGACAAAGGGTTTTCATAGTGAGTATAAAATAATTCCGTCTAGTGGTCAGAGACCTGACACAGACATCACAAATGGTACTCATTAGCTGAGCCATCTGAGCCATGAGGTCTTAACTACCCTTTTGCATGACTGGCAGAACTTCCCCCCCTGCCCCCAGAAGCAGAAAAGAGCAGTAAAGGAAATGTTATTCTGTGCTTACCCTGAAGATTATTGATATAGAAAGTTTCATGAGCCCTAAATTCAAATCTACAAAATTGAGGCTCCTGAGGTGAATTGCTGTTAAGGAAATAATATAGAGTCTCTGCTGGAAAAGCAAGACTTGGATTGCCATTCCTTGAGATCCATTGTTGTGAACTCCTTTCAGTCTACATTGACACACTGCCTAGGAAAGATTATAAAACACATGGCTGTCACTATTAGTACTGAACTGCTGAATCTCCAAGACTTTCTGGGAAGCTATAGCCTATCTGTTACAAGCAAAGCATTCAGCAATTCCCCTTTCATAACTTTAGTCTTCTAAAGAAACAAATTAAATGATAGTTCAAATATAAGCCAAACAAATCACTTGAAATCTGAACTAAAGAAGATCATGCTTCTAAAGATCTTAGGCATTTACCATTTTCCTTCTGTCTCATTAAGTTCTGTCTTAAAAAGCGTAAGAGTATGTGAAATTCTAAGAATAGCAGAACAACAGGAAAATAATATCCACAGATATACTCATGCATTCCCAGTTGTAATTTGTTCTGGCCTCCTTTATTCCCCTCTGGCTATTTTTCCAGGAATTTGAAGGTGAGTGGTTACTACTCATGGAAACACTGAGCTTCTGTTATTTGTAGAAATACTCACAGACTATGTGCGGAAAGAAGTTGTGCCTAGGGAAGGCAATATGCTACTAATTTAAAAAAACATTAAACAGACATCCAGGTAAGGAAGAGGGTCAGTCTAGTGTTTGTTAGGCAACTAAACTACAGAGTGGGTGACCACAAGATCTATTGAGCAAACAACCCAGCCTTAACAAATTGCAAGTACGATAAAAAAATTGCTTCTTACAAATTAAGTGGATACCTAGTTGCAGCATCACTTACTGAGAATCAAATTGAGGGGGCTGGGGGGCTGGTCTGGGTGGAGAAAGGAAAAACCAAAAAAACACAGCATAAGCAGAGTTGCCTAGCTAGAAAACATTTTCAGCAGGCAATTTTCATAACCAATTGCTAAGTTGTTAAACAAGTGGTGCACACTTCATACATATTCATTTAGCCACAAATACGTTGCGTGACAAATATAATCAAGCCTAGAAAAGAGAGAATGCAAGAGTTGAAAGAATTAAGGAAACAAGTGAAGGAAAACAAATCACTTCATCACTGGTCTGCTGGTTTGAATCCAATCCATATTAGCAGACATGAAGCTGTAACCCTCCAGTGTCTGACTGTGAACTGGCCCATGTGAAATGAGTTGGCAGACTTTCTCCTGTCCCGCTAAATACAAGACTCAGCAATGTCTTCCTCTCCTCCTCTTTTGCAAACGTGTGCACACCTTTCTCAAAAATGGTGATAGTATTGGTAATCATAACAAAGATAGACCAAAGCTTGTGAGTGCCTGTACATAAATGACTGCTGAGCTCTTAGACATCATGAAGACAAAAAAGAGAAGCAGCAAAGCAAAATATAAGCATCCACAACCATCGGGTATTTTCCTCAAGGACGTAATCTGTTTCTCACTACTGAATTTCCTTGCCTGGTCTGACCATCATTTTCTTGTCACTACAGATTTACTGTCATGCTTTGAATGCTAATGTCTGGCTGGTTTCTGATTCAGGTTCCAAAATAATAATAATCTCTCAATTTCAGAAGCATTAAGGCTAAAAAGCTGAACTAGAGAAAGATGTCATGCTCTCCCACGCATAAAAATGAAAAAAATTTATGTCTTACATTAGAGAGATTTAGAACTCTTTCAACAAAAAGAATGCTATAAATTTTACATTAAAATGTTGAAATGAGCATTTATTTTTTCTTCCCTCAATCAAATAAAGTGTTAACTGGCTACAGTTTCCATAATCTTTGTGAACATATTTGTGGGGTTTGGATCTAGTTTTAAAATAGCTGTAAATTACTATAATTTGGCATCAATATTTCATAAAGACAGAGGACATGTACAAATTTTATTTGCTGCAAATAATAATTCAAGATTATTTTATTTAAATAGCACCTATAATCTAAAACCTGCATGTTCGATGTTAAAGACACCTGCCAAGTGGAGTCTGAATTTGCCTTCACGCGCCGTGAGCCAGGAAAGCTCTACATGAGCTCCAGTTATGACCCGGTTTTGATGACCTTTGAGAACGAAAGAGCAGAGCACACTTACTGCTACCAGCTTTCATCATTTCAGCCTTGACTAATACTTTGTCAGAGGCAGTAAACTACAGTTTCAGGATAACTTAGTATTTCATGACACTTTGGAACAAATTTCCAACACCTGCTATCAAAAAGAAAGACAGGGATCTAGAATTAGCAACAACCAGTTGCAAAACCAAGTTTCCCAGTTTTCTAATACAATAAAGCAACAGGAATGATAAATTGCACTTACATTCTGCCCAGTCCCATCTGTTTGCAAAGCGGGCCTTCGTGGCATGCCAGGAGGACAAACAGAAATAAATCTCACTCATCCAGTACCGGCTAAACTGAATCCTTTTAGCAGGGCACAAAGTTGTCTTTTCTTGCTTCGTCTTCTGTCAGCACTGTTCTTTCTGTGGAGGAAAAGACCCAAACAGATCGGTGGTATATCTTCAGAATATACACTTGTGAGCAACTGCCAAAGAGCAGCCATACGAAGTCTTCGTAATTTGGAAAGCAATTCAGCCCCAAAGCGTTTGGATTAGGTTCCACCAAATATTTGATAACTAGAGTCATCTGGATGAAGAGCAATGGTTCCTGTAGCAGAGACACAGGTACTTCAGGGTGATTGGGACTTTTGCGGGTTTATTTCATTTTGGGTTTTTTTCAGAGAAACCATTAGGGTTCATTTTGAGGTTCGCTCTGCTCCTTCAGATGCATAAGCCCCTGGTGAGGCTCAGGGCTGCCAGGAAGGCAGCAGCTCAGAGCCCGCCTCACCACCAAGCTCTGCTGTTCAAGCTGAGCGCAGGCCCCAGCACTGACAGCTCCATCCCCTCCCGCCTTTCTTCCTGGAGAGGGAGCGTAGACACGGGCTGCAAACTAACAAGCTGCTTGCAAAACGATTGAGTCTACAACAGCAATATGTGACCAGCTCGTGGAAACCAAGTCAGCACAGGCCCCTTCTAGCAGAGCCCTCGTAATCAGTTTTTCAGGTGTCATACAACTGATGGTGGCTGAAGCTAAGATGCCAACAGGGTTTATATTGATTAAAGACAGCCTTACAAGTTCTCTCACAGACTGGTAGTCTCTAAACCAATTTAGCCACGTCAGCAGCACTTCCACACTGGTAGTGGTTGGCCTTGTTTACAGAGAGTTATCACTTCTAAGGCAACAGTTGAATGAAACAGCTTGCCGGCCTCCCTCCCACGGACATCTCAGCGCGTAGGTGTGGAGGACTCGGAGGTGCTGCGGCAGGAAGGGGCTGCCGATACCAGTGCGTGACGGCTGCTGGGAGAACTAAACCTTTACACACAGATGGCACACAACAGTCTCTTACCGCTCCCTTACTCATCATATCAACACGTTTCTGCTCACAGAGGGCTGTGACAGCGGCATATAGCATCAAGATACAAATACGTTAAAGTGATTTCTCCATTACCCAACATCACAGGAAACATTCAGCCTAATTGCATAGATTCAAGTGCTTTGAAATGAGCCACCAGGGCCTGTGAGGTTAAAAAGAATCCATGAGCCAAGCCGTTCGGGTTTTTTCCCCTCCTTTTATCTCCTTTAACACACACACACACACAGAGACAGAGGTTTAGCTGCCGGAATCTGTGCCTTGCAGAAAGTGGCTGAAGGACGGTGAAGCCTCGCCAACTGAGCGAGACCCAAAGCCTGTGTGTGGAAGCAGGGAGTGAGCTGCAAAGGCACCAAATTTGCGCCCAGAGCTGGAACGTGCTCATCTGAAGACGGCAGGCGTGGTGGCGAACACCAAAAAGCCTGACTGTCACACTGTCATCGCAGTGAGCGAGGAGACTTTTTTTCTATTAACTGAGGTGCGGCAGCTCTCAAAAATAGTTTCAGCATTTGAAATATACGGAACAACATTGACATACCCGGGATTTAGTACTGGACTAAAAAAGATTTTAGCTTGTCTTCCAAAAAAATGCAGCGAGTGCAGTTGGAAGATCGGAAGGCCGCTGCCAGTACAGCTCTGCTGGAAGAGCCGAGGAACTTCCTGAGTACTTTTGCCTAAAACAAACAAGAAGCTTTCCAGGAAGCTCTGAGTAATCATCCGACCTTGTGTGTAGCTCAACAGCTACAGAGGGAAGAAACTGTCCTGAGATGGAGAGACAAAGACTTGAATAAACAAGAAAACGCACCAGCCTGCTTGAGGAAATTAAGAAAGAACAGACTGAAACGTGCCCTAGGAATTCTAGCGAAGAGCGACTAATCCAGTGAGACCGTGAGCGAACTCCAAAAAATGAACGAAATTCAGGAGTTTGTAAAGACAGCCTCCTGACTGCCCAGAGGGGATTTCCTCCGGTGCATTACACCAGATGAGCCCTCCCTCCCCTCCAGAGTTTAACGTTCTCCCTGCCCTCATGTGGGCCTCTCACTGCTTTCTCCAACTAAACCAGCTTCTGCCTTTGGAGACGATGGGACGATCTATATTCTCAACAAGAGACCACTGTATCTCTAAACATCGTAACACAGAAGAATTAACAGACCCTGCAGCTTATGTGGTTGTTCAGACAGGGTTCCCCTCCCCACCCACAGACATCAAATCAACTCCTGATAGCAATACTACTCTGCGAGCAGTTTTTCACCAAAACCAAATTAACCAGATATAGCAATTTTATGACCTTTCCAGTCAGACAGTCCTCTTTTTTATGCTTTGGATTCTCCTATGCTTAGAGGCTTCAAATGGACTAATAAAAGGGGGGTGGGAGGGGAGTTGAGCAGATCCAGAGAAAATGAGCTTTTTCATGCCTATGAATGGACACTGTGGGAATCTTAGCACTGAATATCTCTCTAATTTAATTACAAGTACGATGTCGATTTTTGTGTTTATTTTAGGTATATGTATGTATATAAATACACACAAACAAGTGTCTATTCATGTGCTACAGCTGCCTCCTCAGCTCTTAATATTGGCTGTCTTTATGGCTGTGTAAATAACTCTACGCACCAGAGGAAATGGAATTAAATCCCTGGAAATTCAAAGGGGGCCACAGACGCGCACACATGCCCCCCATTACAGCTCCCTGCTGTTCTGTCTATCATTCCATAAATTATAATAGCAACATTGTAGGTTAGCAATAGATTTAGGGTTACAGATACTATAGCATTTAGTCTCCTCTGAAGCCATCTCTACCATTCACCTTTCTTTATTGATATTTCCATGTAGACCCCATGGTAGGAACCTTAACTGACGTCATATACAGACCACAGCTCATTGGGTTGCACTACAGAAGATTTGTCATGCCTTAAGATAATTTTGCCTTGCGTGCAAAAAAACTGAGTGCACACCCTGTCTCCGAGATAACCTTCTTTAACCTTTCATATCAGCACAGAAGTATTTCAGTGGTTTCTCACATCCAGTTCAATCCTCTGCAGGATCAGAACAAGAGATGAAAGAAAAAGTGGATTGCAAAGAAGAATTTAAATAGTAGTGTTCTGGCCTTGTTAGAAAGAAGTATTTGTGCTTGTGTAGATGTCTAAAACCACTTTTTTTCTTTAAGTTTAAACCTGTAAACTGCACCACTGATTTCTTTTCAGTCTATACAACTTTTTAAGCTAAACTGATCCTGAAGTGTACATTGCCCCTTGTTCAAGAGTGCCAGCAAACATGGTTTTTGGTTGGACTGTGGGGCTTGTTTATTTTTAGACTTTTAAAGTCAGGATTGCAAACAGATGTATGGATGACTACCCTACCCCCCTCCTTTCCTGTAGAAGAAAAAATAAACAACCAAGGTTGATGATTTCTTTAGAGCAAACACCAAAACACTAGAGACAATAGAAGTTTTATTTCAGACTCCTAACCAGGGCCAAGCTTACAATCTGCAAAACATTCAGTCTTGATGTGCTCAGGAGGAGGAAAGGACAGCTGTGTGTCAGTATCAGTCTCCTCTGTGAAAACACAAACCTAATTCTGTGCCCTTTGATCTGTGGTGATAAACAGTAGAATGACTCAAGACCCCACTTTTTTCCGCTACAGCTTCAAAAAAATGAAGCAGAAAATAGTTACAACCTGCATGAATACTAACACCTTAGCAGACACAAGCATTTGCTAAATGTCTTTCTGCCCCTTCCGTTTCCGCAGCTGTATTTGGGTTTACTTTCATACAAACGCCTTCCTTTTGCACAAGTCAGATTGCAGTTGCAGGAGTTAACCTGGGGAAAATAAACTTCAGATTGAAACGTAGGTCTGATTTTGATCTTACAAATGCTGGTAAAACGTAAAAGAGTAATCAAACCCAGTGATGTTGGCTCCAGTGAAAAACCAGAGTCTGACTGGACATCTCTCTCTTGACTCTTATGTCCTTTGGCTTATGCCACTAATCTGACAAACTGGCAGCCAGCCATATACTTAAGACCATGCTTAAAACTACAACTACATGAACAAGACTTTTTTTTTTTTTAAGGAATTGTTGTGGTTTAACCTCAGCTGGCAACTAAGCACCACACAGCGCCCCCTTCCCGCCCCACCATGGGTTGGGTAGGATAATGGGAAAAAAATAAAAACAGGGAGTTGAGATAAAGATAG
>Ga0181612_180648_pt1 | contig 12655 bp, 17 predicted proteins | sample HoacroProtozoa21_FD_119630 | JGI IMG/M metagenome (GOLD analysis project Ga0181612, IMG submission 119630) | Hoatzin crop microbial communities from Cojedes, Venezuel. Combined Assembly of Gp0051906, Gp0051904, Gp0051908 | reverse complement strand
TTCCTCCATGGACACCTGCTTGCCTTGGTGAACTCATGGGTTATTTGTTGTGTAGACCCTGTATGTGGAGCCTGGCCTGTGCCTCTGTGATTGCCCTGGTCTGGTGATGCCATCTTTCATCTCTACCAAGGCAGAAATGATTTGTTCTGGAATTCTGCCTATAGACCAGATGAGGGACCATGTCCCACCCATTTCTCTGATATCCTTTGCATGGGGTTTGCGAGAGTGTCTGTGAGCGTTGGATCTGGAGTATGCAACGTTGCATGTTCCAGCCCTGCTAGGGGCACGTGTGCTCATGCACTGAGGGTGGTGGGGATGCACACTGGATAAAACAGCCCTGCTGTGTTGGTCTTTCCCCATCTCATTTCAAGTTGATCTTATTGTCAGACTTGCATCATTTTTCTGGTTTGTGACAAAATCCAAAAGTCATTCTTGATGTACGCTCTTGGAGTGACTAGGGCGAGATTACTTGTGCCGCTGAAAATCACCAGGTGGTTTCCTTCACTAGCTTACGTTTGCCAGCATATCCCACGAAACGTTTTGGAAGCAACCTATGGAAGAAATATCATAAGGCCAAGAGAAGATGAGGATCCGGATCGAAAGCCAACAGCTGAAGAGCTGCTAACAGCGTATGGATGTGAGTGATGATCCCCTTAAAACCTGTCGCCTGGGCTCTGTGTGTGGTCCTGAACGCAACCTGAGGAGAACTTCTTAACGTTAAGCCCAGCTTGGGTTTGTCGTGCATTGAACCTCCCCATTAAGACTTGCCTTCCTCTCAGGAAGGGCCTTTGTTAACAGCTCGTCTCGTGTGTGTGTTGCAGCGGTGCTTTGCCAGTTTTGTCCAACAGATGTAGTGATTGTGTTGAGGATGGGAGTGAAACGCCCTGCCAGTATGCCAATCCGCCTAGTGTGGTGTGGTGCTCTCATTCCTTTAGATACCTCTCATCACCTATGTTGTGAATTGGATTTTGAAGAATGCTGTGAAGGTTTATCTTCTGTGTCTGACTCTCTGATGCAGTTAATCTTCTCTGGTCTTAAGAATAAAAAACCAGCAGGTTTTCTGGTGGTAGGGAGATGTCGGCTCTCATCATTCCTTTCAGGTCGGGATGTTTCTGCAGCCCCCCTGCAGTAAGCAGTGTTCCCCTCCCCTCCCTGCTTTCCACAACAGAAGCCTCTTTCTAAGGGAGGCTTTTTTTCCGAGAGAGGATACAAATGTGCGGTTAGGCAGCAGAGAAGAATGTGTTAATGCTCTTGTTGTACTGACAGAGAATGTACTTTGGATTTGTCTTCCAGATATGAGAGGCTTTATGACAGCTCATGGGCAGCCAGACCAGCCCAGATCAGCTCGATATGTGTTAAAAGACTATGTCAGTGTAAGTGCTTCCTACGTCTGGATTTTCTTTCCTGCTAGGAGGTGAATTGAAGGTTTCACCGGAGCAGGAGGGAGCACACTAAAGTGAATTCTGTTTCCCTGGATAAAGTCAGCATGTATTGAAATACTCTTTAAATTGGGCTATTTTTAAGTTTTAAAGGAATAAATGGAATATCTCGTGCTGCTTACTCTTAAAAAGGTGATTGCTTAAAAATAAGGTGATAGCTAAAGAATTTATCATAACTGTATAACAGGCAGCAGATACGCAGGAAACAAACCCATTTGGTATGGTTGGGTCAGTATTTGGTGCTGAGGACTGCGGTTGTGAGTGTTGTAATACCTCACCCTTCTACAGCAGCTCTCAGCAACTTATTGTTGAGTATTTCAGTACTCCTGAGAGATTTGCACTGTATTGTTTGCAGCTGGATATGGTGATTTGAAGCAGAGGTAGAGTGGTGCTTTAGGTTAGAAGTCGAGCCAGATGTTGCTGGGAGGAGAAATCAAGTGTACTGATGGTCTCCCAGTGTGAGCCTCTGGACTTCCAGGGCGCTTCTTGTCTTTGGAGTTGTGTTCTTTCCTCTCTGGGTGTCTCTCAGTTTTTTTTGGTAATAACTGTATTGATTTCACAGGGGAAGCTGTTATACTGCCATCCACCTCCTGGCGTTGACCCAAATGATTTTCAGCACCAGCATCAAAGATGCCCAGAGAGCAGAACCGTGCAGGCCAGTGGACAGGTGAAGCCTGAGAAAAATACCAAAGCAAAACAGATTGAAAATGTGGTGGACAAAGCATTTTTCCACCAGGTAAGTTCTGGAGGAGGAGATTTATTCAAGGAGTTTTTACGGCAGCACTGGTGTGTCATAGTTACTGGAAAAAAATAGCTGTGAGGATGGAGGGGTGCTGGGTTGGGCTAATGGTTTAGATGCCATTGGCATCTGCGCGTAATTTCTACCGAAGAGTGCTCTGTTCTTTTTACTATCTCCTAAATCACTGGAAACATCCTAGGTGACTGAAGGATAGCTGATGAGGTGTGCATAGTTGATTTTTAAAAGGTCAGCAGAGTGACCCTCATCATTATGGGCCTAACATCAATCTTGAGCAAATGGGAGAGTGACTGGGAAAAGACAAGGAAGGAGGGTGGTGTGACGCAGCAACCAACCAGGAATGTGGTTTTGGACTAACAGGTCCTTCAAGCTAACTTTCCTTTCTTGAGATGACGTATTTAGGGGTCATGATAAGCTTCTTTAAGACAGTTGGTTTAGTTCTGCATGGTTGTTTTGACTCGGAACCTGAAATCAGATGAAAAGAACACAAGCTGATTTAAAATCTAATTGAGAGATCTCAAAATGAAGTGGAAAATGGGAATTTTTCTGAAGTTGTATGCTTCTTGTTAGGTCCCACAGGGATCTGTTTTGCCCCTACGCTACTGAGTAAGTTTGTTAATGACTCATAATGAAATGTCAAATCCATAACTGATTAAGTCTGCGTACCTTTATTTGACAAAGATCAGAACAGGGTGTTTAGCAGTGAAGAGGATGGGTTGTAGATAGCATGATCTGTTCTGCTTGGTTGGCTGGATGTGAACAGTATTTCTTTCATCACAGCTAAAGATAGTCATGTATTTTGAAAACAAGAACTCGGGCTCTTTTCAAAAACCAGTGAGCTGTCTTGGAAAACTACGACCTGAAAAGAATTTTTGGGATTACCAGACTCTTTCTCTGGCTGCCCAAAGTGCTGGCATGAGCTGTGAGCCCCGGCAGTGCTACCCAAGCTCCAGACTTAAGCAAGTTATTTTAGCCTCTGGCTTTCACAGGCGCCAGATTTATTTGCAAAGGCAATTTGTTGTGTGCGAAGCAGAGACTGTGAGAATCAATCCTAGTGCCATGGCTAATGTCTGCCGGAGCTGAGTGTCTCGTCAGCGCACCGCCTCTGCTTGCAGTGGTAGGCGCCGAGGGCCTGGGGCAGCAGGCACGGCTGCAGGCGGAACTGGGGCAGGCTGGCAGGCTTGGACTCGGCGGCATGGCCTGACCTTTCCTGCAGCTCTGGAGCTCGGGACTGAGCAGGTCTTGATGGGTTTGAGCTTGCCTGTGTCTGGTTTTATTAACATATCACACTTCCTTGTGCTTAAATATCTTCTCTGTTAGTCACTGGTGATTGTCTCCTCTTTCAGGAAAACGTTCGCGCCCTGGTGAAAGGGGTCCGGGCTGCAATGGGGTACCGGCCCGGCAGTGGCCTCGTGCCTGTGGCTACGCCCATTCCTGGGAATGTGGTAGGAAAGCCCTGGAAAAAACACGGCAACAGGAACAAGAAGGAGAAAATTCGCAGGATCACGAAGCACCTGGAGGCTTAGCTGTGGCACCGGTATTTGGCTTTTCCAGGGCGGGGACTGCACCATCCTGAGGGCCTGAACTGAGGGGGGGAAAAAAGGAGCAGTGGGCATCACTGGCTCACCTGGATGCTCCATGCTGTGGATTGACCTAGGCAGGAGAGAAGAGTGGGCTCTGATAGTGGGAGCTCATCCCTTTTCAGAACAAAAGAGACCTGGCTGTTCATGTTGTCTGGAAGCCAGCCCAGACATTTGACTGCTGCTGAAACGTCCTTTCAATGGGAGCAGATGGAGCCATGCGGGAATGTTTTTTCCTTCCATAAAGGATGTATTTTATAGCTGTTGGGATCAAAGCAAGCCCTGTAAAACTGACTAAAATCTTTAAACAGTTGAATCTCAATGAGTGATGTTTGTTATGTTTTGAGACGCTATTGCTCATCTCTTTTATCTTGAAAAGCTTGTTTGTTGATTTGACAGAACACTTTAGTGTGTTGAGAAATGAGGTAAAAGGATCTCTATTGCCCTCTTCCTTCTCTGCTACACCAGCCCTGTTCTGTAGAGTCCGGTACTGAAGCCACTCCCTGTCTCCCAGCTTAAGGCAGGGCAGAGCAGAGCATGGCACACCGTGCAATGAAAATGCTGCTTTTATATCCTTCACGCTGAGCTGGTATCAGTTGTTTTTCTGTGTGACTTCCCGTTGGAATTTTAAAACATTAGCTCCACATGACTTGCCAAAAATCTGGTGCTAATTTGTCCTTAAATATATTTGAGATTTCACTTCCTATATGGTGTCATGTTCTGTATCACTGACCTGTTAGGCATTGACCTAGTCGCAGAAGTGTCGTAATAGCTGATTTTGATGCGTATTTGATGCTAAAAAGACAGTACTTACTTGGGGTCAGACTGAAGTGAGAATTATTCCTTGGTTGCCCTGCTAAGAAAATGTTTGGGCACTTGGATGAGGAATGAAGAGCACTGACCAGCACAGGGAGTAATGGTAGGACTGGAAAGGCTCGCAGAGACAAATTGTGCTTTGTTTTTAGGTGGTGAAGTGGAATAAAAGATGACATTGGTCTCTGATACTAAAAAGGGAATTGCTGTCTTGTAATTTTGTACTTTCCAGGCCTGAAGTGTGGATGGAGAGATGAAAGCAACTGCTGAGCAAAGCCACAGCAGATGTGGGGCATGCAGCCAAGCTGCTTTTGGCTTTGTGACCCTTTGTCTGCTTGTCCTGTGCGGCCGGTTTGCGCTGCGTATGCAGAGGGTCCCCCGACAGTAGAGCTCTCGCCTCGGCTCCTGCTTCCCTTGGAGTCCCTGCTCTCAAGTTCTTAATTACATCACTGGAGGGAAGATATTTCCCTGCCACCTGTATAACTAAAGCATAATTATACTGAATGAATATGGTCAATGGTGTTTTAAGTCCTTGTACCATAGCAGAAAGTACATTCTCGGGAGAGACTATTTAATCTGGTTCTCTTGGAGGAGATGATTTTTGCCTTTGTTTTCTGAAGAGGTGCCCTAGCCAAATCGATCTCTGATCAGACTTCCCACCCAGTCAGAGGGATGGTTTCTTCTTTTGTCCTGTGTAATACTTTAGGGACCCGATTGCTCAGAAACACCCATTTCTTTTTGTCCTGTCTTGTGTGAAGCTATTATCGGCCAAATTGAAGTTGGGGTATCCTTTACTGATGTTTTAAAAAATTTTTTTTTCTATTGTTTCTCTCTTTTAAAAGCAATTTGAATTCTTAGCTCTTGCTGCATGTGCCTGAGTTTTCTTCCTTTGCGTTCTCAGCCCTTTCCTGCCAGCTGGGTCTCCTTGAGCCTCCTTGCTGGACAGGCTGTGTCCTGTTGCAGAGCCTCCCAAACCTCGTGAGTAACGGAAATCCCCAGGGTCTGAGGCTTGGGACGACTCTGCCTGTTGCTTGCAGAAACGTTTGGCCACGAGACCTGCTGAACCACTTGCAGTGTTTGCGTGGATGAACGGAGGGCAGTGTAAACACGGCTGAGCAAATAATGTTTGTTCAGGTTTGTTAGATGCAAACTGCTCCTTGCTCTGCTGAAGCACTCTTGCCTCGGTGGTAGAAGGAGGATCATAAACAAGAGTTGTGGATCCAAAGGTTTGTTAAAATTTTATGCTGCTATTGAGCAGTGGGCAAGCTGCGTAATAGGTGAGGATCGTGGTTAAATTAATGCTTTCCTGCCGTGGTTTGCTGTTGCTGAACCGCGTCGGCCCTGCCCTACCCTTGCCGGGGAATGCCGTCTGGGCCGTGTTGACAGCCCTGTGCAGCGCCTGCGAGCAGCTGGCAGGCGTGAGGCAGCGTGGGACCGCTCTGCTGTCAGGAGCCTGCACAAAGGAGACGTTGTGCTTTGCCATGGCCACCTGCTCAGGGAGCCTCTCGGCTGCTCCCGTTGCTCTCCGCAGAAGGCAAGTTTCCATTTTTTGAGTGCTGTTTTCCTGGAGCGCCTTGTGCATGTAGAGGGAGCGTGCGGGCTGCAGCCGGCTCCAGCCCGTTCTTTGGGATCCGTGGTGCTTTCAGCACCCCCGTGCTCTGCCTGCCCTTCTAGGGGGCTTTGCTTGATCATGCAAGCAGTTCGTTTTCCTGGCTGGTGTCACCTGGGAGCCAGTCTGGGAATATCATCTGAAGCTGAATTTCCCTCTTACGATATCCTGCACTTGCACCATGAACTACAGTTCTTCTTGCCTGCAGGGCAGGAGCTGGAGCTGCCATTCTCCTCCAGCTCTCTTCTGCCCAGTTTAGGGAGCCCTGGTCCGACCTGGAGTCTGCTCCCAGCAGTGTGGTGTGTCCTGCGCCGGGGAGCTGCAGGGTGCTGCGCCTGCAGGGCAGTGCCAGCTGCCCGTGGTGGCACTCCGTGCCCTGGGACGCCTGGAGCTGGCCATGTAGGGGACATGGGGCACAGTGTCTCTGCTGCCTGGCCAGCAGCTTGCCGGGCTGTGTGTCCTGGGGGCTCTGGATGCTGGCTGCGCTGTGCTGGATTGCGGCCCGCTCGCTGTAACTCCCCGGGGCTGGGCTGCGGGCTGCTCTGCTCTGACATCCCCCAGCAGTGCCGAGCGCAGCTGGAGCAGCCTGTCTGTCTGTCCTAGGCTGTCCTGCCAGGGCAGGGCCGGCAGCCCGCGTCCATCCTCTGCCTCCTCTACAGCTTCCTGGGCCACATCTGCAGCGCGGTCGGGGCGCTGCTCGCCAGCCAGCTTGGCATCTAGGTGGGCAAGGCTCCCTGCAGCAAGGTGGGGACCCCCCTGCACCCTGCTCAGCCTCCGCTGCGGCCGTGGGACCCACGCCTGCCTGCCACCAGTGCTGCTCCACTGCCCTGGGGTGCTGGGGATTTGGGGGGCTATGAGCCGCTGCCTGACGTTTGGCGTTTCAGGGAGGTTCAACCTCCCTGTGCTGTTGTGTCTCTCCCCAGATCCTCACGGGTGCCTACGTGGTGGTGGCTGATGTCATCCTCCTCCTGCTCACCCTTTTATCCATGTGCCCACCGGAGTCCCAGAAGCCATCAGGTTTGTGCAGGGTCACCCCTCCTTGCCGTCGGCAGCCTGCTCCGAGCTGAGGGCTGCAGGGAGCCCTGTGTGCCCAGGCTAGGCAGCTTGGCATGGGCACCTTGGGGACAGCGGTGCCAGGGTTAGCGGCGTGGCACCGTGGGCGAGCAGGGGATGGCTGGGTGGCCCTGGGATGGGTGAGGAGTTGGGGACCCTGTGCAGCCCACGAGGGTGAGATGGGGCAAAACCTGTACCTGGTGATGATGCCCTGAAAGTGAGCTGGTGTCCCATGCAGGTCTGCCCCACCGGCAGCGGAGACGGCGATTGTCACCCATGACCAGCACCCTGCGCATGTCCTGAGGGCCCTGCCCTCGGCTGCACTGCGTGTGGCAGTGTCCTTTCCCAGCTCTTCTCCCAGGGGAGGCTGAGACACAGAAGTGGATGAGGCACCACTCCTCCTGGCCCAGGCTGTGGGACTGGGGTGGGGTTCACTGTCACTCCAGAAATACCCTGAACGGGGACTCGGCTCCTGTTCATTGCCTGCATGGACAAGAGCCGGATGGGCCAGCGGCTTGTACTGGAGGTCCCCGATGCCTGGGCTCTCCTGGCTGGAGAGGGGGAGGAAGATTACAGAGGAGCAGTGGAAGAAGAGGGGTTTTCTCTTACTCTGGTTGAATGGCGGAAAGGAGAGCTGCCCTGCTCAGCAGTGTTACTGCTCTGCCTCCCCAGGGGAGCACGGAGGGGTGTTGGAGGCCAGGGCTCCACGACGGAGAGGTATGGGGGGTCGGCATGCTGCAGGGGAACATCACCCTCGCCACAGGGCCGTGTGCGTTTTCCTGCTGTGCTGACCTGGGAGCAGCTTGGCACCGATGCGTGGCTCCTAGCTGCTCGCCCAGCCCCAGTGGTTGCTGCAAGGAGGGAGGCTGGGCAGGGGTCCCTCGCTCCCCTGCTTGCTCTGGGGAGAGCATGGCTGCGGGATCTGGACGTGTCAGCTCAGCACCGTCCTGCACCCACCCAGGTGCCCGGTTCGTGATGTGGCTGGAGCAACGCTGCCGTTGGATGAGGAGGGGTGCTGTGCCCTTGGCGCAGCTGCGGCATGAGCGCAGCTCTCCCGGCTGTGGCTGATGTGGATTGCTCTCCTGTGCAGGCTGAAAACTGGGCCCTGCTTAGTATGTTTCGAAAACTCAGGTCTGGGCCCAGGTTGGTGGCAACCAGGCACTGCTTAGGCCTGATGATCAGGCTGGTGCAGCAGGTGAGAGACTGCTGGGTCTCGGGGCTGGATGCTGGAGTCAGGGGCAGGATCCTGGGGGTCAGGGATGCTCTCTGCCCTCTGGCAGAGAATGGGCTCTCTGCAGACGGCTGTGGGGTCTGTGCCCAGATTTGTTTGTGTGGGAAGGGATGCAGATCTCTCGCTGTCCTGCACGGCACGGATTGGAAGCTTGCAGAAGCTGTTGCAATGTGAGGTGCCCGAGGTGCTGTGCACGTGCTGGGGCTGCTGGGTTTTGATGCTCTCCCCCGTGATGTCTCCCTTTGATGTCCTCCGCTTGCTTCCTGTCACCGATCAGACTGGTCACGGTGTGGCAAGGCTGCCTGGGGATGCACAGACGGGTGCAGCAGACCCTGTGCCACCGCAGCTCCCTGCCTGCACCCTGCTCCTGGCCCCACACGCTGGTCTCTCCTCATCCAGCTCCTCTGATGCTGCCTCCATCAACTCGGAGCTCGAGGTCAGTGCCTGCTCCTGGCTCTTCAGATGTTTCTTCTCCCCTGGGACTCTACCCTGCTGCAGCGTGTATGTTAAGGCATCCACACCCTGTGGTGACAGCTCTGGCTTTGGGGACAGGTCTAGAGCCCTGTTTGGACAGGTCCATCCCAGAGCAATGCCCTGGATGCTGCTGAGGCGTGCAGGCTGCTCTGCAGAGCAGGAAGAGGGTGGGGACTGGCTTGGTCTGCCAAGATGCACCACGTGGATGGGTGAACCACCACAGCATCTCTGCATCCCCTCGCAGCCTCACCTGCCTGCCCTGGGAGTCACCGTCCATGGCCGCTCCTGAAAAGGCTGGAGCCAAGGTGAGCTGCAGGCTCTCCCAGCCTCACTCAAAGGTCTTTTTACCCTGAACTGGAGCTGATGTGGTCCTGCAGAGAAGCTGCTGTGAAATGAGGGGGTTTCTCCTCTTGGTGTTACATTGGCCCTTCTCCATTTTGTCTGGTTACTAGTTAGTGAAGTTTTATTGTCGGGAGAGGGACAAGACTTGCAGCTTTTCAGAGCTTTGCTGCTACTGCCTGGTTGTCTGTCTTAGTTTCTCCTAAGGGCTTTTTCCCCTCAGGCTGCTGCTGTTGGCTGCAAGCGGGTTTCAGTGCAGGTTGCCCTGGTGCAACACTGTTCCTGGAGGTCCTGAAAGCTGGAGCCGTCTTTCACACACAGGACTTGCCGTTACACATCAGAGCTGCTGCCTAGGCCACCCATGTACTAGAAAACATGCTTTGCGGAATCTGTTTTGGGGGAGAGCAGTATCTTTTACTCTGTTCCTGAAAATAGAAGCATCATGGGCGAGCAAGCGAGGGGGCTGCCCTCATTGACTGCAAATCCCCAGGCTGCTCTGCCATGGGTTGCTGTGGCTCTTCCACCACTGCAGTCCAGGGCAGGTGATGTACGAGCCTCACCCGGCTGAGCCAGTGCTCCACAAAGCTGTCCCTTGCCCGTTGTCCTGCTGCAGCCCAGGCTGTGCAGCCCTTGGGGCCGTGTGTCCCTGATCTGTTCCCCACGCCGCGGCTTGGGGACTGGTGGGGTGATGTGCATCTCACCAGGTTTCTGCAGGCACTGCCTGGTCCAGGAATGCTTCACCAGTCTCTGGCAGTGGCTGAAGTCCTCCTCTGCTGCCATTACGGGCTGGCCTTTCCTGGGTGGAGGGAGTGCAGAGTGGGGATGCAGTGGGGTGTGGGTGGGTCCCCAGGGCTCCCCCCACTTGCACCCCACAGCCTGGCACCCACCCGGCTGGCCCCAGCAGGAGCGTGGTCTGCAGGGCCATAGTGAGGAACGTAGCCCTTGCCCTGGCAAGTCAGGAGCTGGGTCCAGGGCCTCTCAGGCTCTTTCTACCCAAGCTAAATGCTCTTTCCTGGCTGTCCTGACACACTGCTCCTTTGGAGTAAGAAGCCGCCTTATCCCCCCCTCCCCACTCGCAGCTCCGTCCCTGCTTCCGTGAGCTGTACGCACTGCCTGGCCCCTCCATGTCCACTCTGCTCAACGCGTCTGCGAGGAGCAGCGCTGTGCTCTGTCAGTCCCCGTGCGTGGTGGCTCTCATCCAGCTTTATTCCTGAGGTTTTTTCTTCCTTCCCCCCCACCTTAACAAAAATATTGGGGAAAAAAATATCACTGCTCCCCAGGGCCCCTCAGAGTATAATCTTTCCGGACTAAATGCCTGAGGTGCCCAAGACATCTTGGGACATGAAGAGAGGTCGTGGTGAGGACAAGAGGAAAAGAAACCACTCCTGAGTCAGAGGAACTCTGCCCCAGTGTTTTCTTGCTGCAGCTGTAGGAAAAGGGTCTGTCCCGTCAGCAGTGTCTGGGCAGGAGGCCTGGGTGGAGCAGACTTGGGTTTCCACTCCTGGCAATGTCCCCCTCTGTTTCCCAGCCCCTTGTCACTTGGGAGTCATAGCAGTTGAGGCAAAAAAATCCAAACAAAACAGAAACATCATCGTGTCTAACGGGAAGCTCCCGGAGTCCAGCCAGGCTTTTGCTGCCTGCACAGGGAAGCTGGAAGCCTCTGCAGAACCCCTTCGTGTTGGCCCGCATTGGCGAACCAGCCCAAGCTTCAGCTGGGGCTTCACAGGGTGTTCAGCAAGAGTTGTCTCTGCTTGGTGGCTCTTGGAACCAGCTGTGTTTGTGGCAGCGCAGGGGGATGCTCAGGAGCCGTTGCCATGGGGGTCCCAGGGAAAAGGAATTCTTCATCTCTGGACACCCACCATGTTTCACTGGGCCACCGCCCTGTGTGCTCCTGACCCCCCTCCTCGTGTTGCCTGGGTGGGGAGGGAAGCACGTGAGAAAAATCGAAACCAGCTTGTTCTGCTTTGAGCTTTGTTTGCGTTGTGGTGGGGAAAGGGAAAAACAAATACTTTCTAGTTTCAGTTATAGCCAATTCCCCTTTCTGGGAAGACGCGGTGCGGTCCCTGGGCTCCCTGGGGGGAGCAGGGCTGCCCGGGGCTCCCTCACACCGGGCTGTGGCACTGCCTGCTCCTCTCTCTTCACGGTGGGACTTTGAAGATGTGATGGTGCAGTGGAGCTGGCCCAGCCCTGCCGCTCAGCCTTGCTCCGTGCTGTGCCCAGGCCCCTTCGGACAACCTGCAGCCCCTCTAAGATGTCCCAAGCACCCGTCCACTGGGCCGAGCAAGCAGTAAACAGCAGAAAGTGCTTCCCTGGGGCTCCCCTGGGAGAGGTGATAAGCTCTGGGGTGCCATCGCGGGTTGCAATGCCATGCTGTGCCCGGAGCGCTGCCTGGGTGGAGTGGTGATGGCTTCCAGCATCTCCTTTCTCCCTTGTCCTGCTGCAAAGGGGGGTGGGGGTCCCCCTTCCCTGCCACTGTTGGCTGCACTCCCTGGAATCAGGGCTGCGGGAGAGGTGCAGCCTCATGGCTGGGTCTAATCCCAGCAGTCCTCTCTTTCGGTTGGGCTAGTGTTTTCCCCAGCGTTGGGGGTTACAAGCCCTGCCCGGCCACGCTCTGCAGACTCTGGAATCGAAGCCTGCTGATCCTCCCAGCAAGGCAGGAGACAGGGACAGTCCCCACTGTGGTTTCCCAGTGGTGGCTGCCACGCTTCCCAGTTATCCTTGGCTGCTGAACACCAGCACTGTGATCCAGGACCAGTGCGACAGAAACCCACCTGGAAGGCTGTATGTGTCTGAAGTGCTGTGCACGGGGGGCTGACCCATCGCTCGGGGTCTGCCTGGCAGGTGGTGGCTGCCAAAGCGGAGAGCGCTGCCTATTCCTGCGATGGGGAGGTGAGTTTCTTACCCAAGGATGACTTTGTATCTCAAAATGTGTGTGGTGCAGACCAGAGGAAGCTGTAGAAATGTAGGAGCCCACGCAAAGGTGAGGAGGGAGCAGCCAGCTTGCATTCACAGAGCTGGGCACGTTCAAGTGCCTTGGGCCACGTGTGCACTTGTGAGGCTGCAGCTGCAGTGCGGGGATCCCCGGGACCCCACAGCCCACGCTGGTGGATTTGTTGCACATGAAGTGCTGCTTTGTCCAAATCTCATCTGTATCTTTCAAATCCTTGTGGTGTTCCCTGCTGCCCCAGCCCCGTGATGCTGGGGGAGAAGCCCTGGGTGCCCTGGACACTCAGCTGGAGCAAGAGGATCCAGGATGGAGACTTGGGGACTTGACTGGCTGCTCTCCTGCCCCTTCCCCCCGCAGAGCACACGGGGAGAGAAGGGGGGCCCGCCCAGGGGAGCAGGGGGGGGGAGCACGCG
>Ga0181612_143079_pt1 | contig 12655 bp, 12 predicted proteins | sample HoacroProtozoa21_FD_119630 | JGI IMG/M metagenome (GOLD analysis project Ga0181612, IMG submission 119630) | Hoatzin crop microbial communities from Cojedes, Venezuel. Combined Assembly of Gp0051906, Gp0051904, Gp0051908 | reverse complement strand
TTTTTTATTTGAATATTTTGGGAGTAGACAGCAGTTACTCCATGGAGCCAATGGCATTAAGCAGTGGAACAAAGCCTGAGAAAGGCTGGCTATTTATAATAGCTGCAAAAACATCCCTGCAAAAGTTTGCTTTTCCAAGGAGGACAATACTAATGAACATAATGTGCCTACGCAATTAGTGTCTTATGAAAATCTTTATCTATTTACCTAGCTTCTTCTTTTCTGATGATATATATCAACTTGCAATTCACATGCAGTTGTATAGTCCTATGAGTATTTTTGAACATAACAAAGCTAAGATAGAGATCAGCAAGGTGCAATATCATTCTGATTTTTTTCTGCTTGTAAAAGCATTTTACAATGAGATAATAAGGCAGAAAAAAACCCATAAATGTAAGAAAAGTGCCTGCATCCATGTGAATGACACTTTCAGATAGCGCCAATATAATGAGATTAGTTCAACCTGGGATCATTTCCCAGCCACATTTCAACCTGCAGGTCTTCCGCAGACACTGGTCCCACAGGTTCATTCGGAAGCACGTGGGTGCTCAGTTAGACCTTTTTATGATGCCTATTAAATTATACAAAGTGGTCTATGCTCAAACCTGTGAAGCAGTCATTAGCACGGTGTTATAATGACGAGCAAGCTTGATTGCAAAAGCAGAGGCTGAGTAGCTTGTTCATGTTTTCTGAATGATACTGATTTTAATTGCCTGCCATCTTCTGCTCTGTGCCTTTGTGATGCCTCATCCTAACAAACACTATCAAAGGCTCTACCAGCTGTGCCCACACTTTCACCTCTCTTTGAGTAACAGCTTCATCAAGAGCACTTAGGACATCGGACTGTGGTTAACCGAGGAAAGGTGAGTGCTCCTTGGCATAAAGAGTCTCTGTAGGAAGACAAGTGGTCATCGAGACAACAAGATCAGCACAGTTCTGTGATCGGCTGGTCAGTGGTGCTGCATCCCTGACAGTACCTTTGAGTCTCGTATCAGAAACAGCCAGCTTGACTTGATTTCCTTAACTTGCTCACAGCTCTCCCTGTTGCTGCTTTGCAAGGCTGCCAGAGGCTGCTGCAAGTTTCCAGGCAGCCTGGAAGATGTTCTGAGCTTTTCATGTCATTCAACATCTCTTGCAAGCACTTGTGTTCAAAGGGAACATGAATTACTCCAAATCAGAGACTGACAGCTTGCATAAAACACATCTGTAAGTCTGATGCCTCTGACTCACATCCCACCTTTGTTCACTATTAACCCTGCTGTTACTTGGCTTTTAGTTTCTACCTGTCTTGCAATTACCTGTAACTCAGCAGCGAGCCAGAGAAGAGACTGATCTGTGACAAACAGTGTGAGCACGGTGACACACCATGTGACAAGTGTATGTCAACACCGAATAGAAAGAGGTCGCAGGACTAAACCAGTTAATAACAGAATAATGGCTGCACAACGCAGAGCTGGGGAAGTGATGGCACCAGCAGTGCCTCGCCAGTGAAAAAATCCCCCAAGAGACGCCCGCGCGTGAGGTCGCATCACCTCTCCTCACATTTGGCGATGTGTCTGTTGTGCAGTTACTTCACTGATTTTGATGAGCTTCCCTCCGAATATTCCTGCTTCTAACCCAGAGTATAATTTCAAGCTACATTAGACTGGTGCATAACACATTTCACACAAATATTTACGAAGGGATGACTAACTTAGTAATACTGACATATCCCTTACTGGCTTGCAAGTGTTTCTGTTCCCACACTGACCTCCTTAAGAGAGAAACTATACCTTCTGCTTATTTCATCTATCGCAAAAGCAATTGAAAAATAATTTTGCCTCTGGCTGCTATGTTGAATATGGCAAAATGGCATTTTCTAGGGTTGCTACACAAAGCTCCCTTCATATTAAGGAGTATCTGAATGGAGAAAGTGACCTTCAGTGATTCCTTCAGTAGCAAAATAATACACATGAGGTGAGATAACATCTGTTATCAGATCAGCTTTCAGACATGAAGATGGAATTATGCACTTGGAACCTTGTTTGTTCTGACCAGCTGCAACTGTTGGCCTGACTTCTGTTTCCCAAGAATAGTGGCAACGCCATTGGGCTCACAAAATCAACACTTTAAGCCTTTCTTACAATCATATTAATATCAAACAGTGCTGACTGAATACAGTCTCCTCACATTTTTGGGCCTCCAACAGATGTGTGATAGCTCCTCACACAAGTTTTAGACAGTATGAAGTCTCCCAGAGGCCCTGTCATTTTGCTAGCACTCCTCCAACCTGCCACAAGCTCCTCTGCTTTACTATGTTGCTGCTTTCCATCCCAGCTTTTTTATTCTGCTTGCAGACCTGCTAGTTGATCCTGCTAAGTGACTATTGATCACTCAGAGGGACCTGTACTTACCATCTCTCTCCAGAGAGGACTGGTACCAGCAATCATAATGGGAGACTACCTAGAAATATCCACACACCCCACAAGCTAGAGCAGCAAGAGGCGACATCCAGCTGCACACCCCCGTTCCATCAGGGAGGTGACACTGGGCTGAGGTGGTCTCAAAGCACTAGTGGCACACACAGGCAGGCTGCCAAGCCAGATACTGTGAGGCACCTAGGAGAAGGCATGGTCAATGCACATCACATCTGGTGGAGGAAGCATCTAGGCTTGTTAACAAGAAGGGCAAACTGGCAGTTTCCAAAATGCTCAGGAAGTTGACATACTGTACCCTGACACAGAAATGACTTATGAAAGAAAAAGATGTCAATGAAAATCAATCCCAGTTCAACAACAAGAAATATGAAGTTCAGACACTTCCTCATCCCCACAAGAAATATTCCTTTTTACTCCCTGAGAGAATCAAGGGTTCCAGCACTTGATCTCAATAGTCCTCTTCTCTATTGCAGTCATGTTTGTATAACTGGAGAACAGAGCTTGAAACACACACCTGAATGACCATTTCCAGCTGAGAGTTATTTACAATTAGTACAATCAAAAAATTGTGCAGGCAACTGACTGCCTAAAATTTATTTGCGTGGAAGATTTCCTGAATAACTTTCTGTAACAAAATCACAAAAATCACAGTCTATTCACATAAAATTCATGAATGAATGTGGGTAAAATTTATTTGTAACTATTTGGTACTGGTAGTAGACCCCTCTAAATATTCTCTCCAATTTAACAGACCCAGGCTGTAATTGCACAATCACAGATATTAATGGTGGGAAAACCCAGAAAATTTTCTTCTCTAGCTGAGTACTGTTGTACTCTCTCTTTGTGATACGCTTCCTAGCAAAAAGCCATAAGGAATTTCTACAGTGTTGATGCATTCCTTTGATGTTTTTCACTTGTCCAGTCTCAAAATCTTCAGCATTGCTTTGAGCATGTCTGCACAGTTGAAACTGTGTTAATGACAGTAGGTTTTTTACCGCTTACTGAGAATGATGCTTTCTTTGAAGGCTCCTTGCTCATTTAAATCTTTGCCTGGTAGTTAAAAAGCAGTAGTACATGCCTGTGTGACAGGCATTGGTGTTCTGTCTGCTTCGCCCCACGTGTCTCACTTTGGCTTGTTGTAAATCATAATTCACAGACAAGACACTATAAAAACTAGAGTGAACGGATGTTCTGAGAAACTCAAAATGCCAATTAGTAAATGACACTCAGATGCAATGTGTTCCTGCTTATTCAGGGTTATAACTTCTGAAATAAATTGGCCTTGGTGTCCAAACCAGCTTTTATTCCACTAAATTATCCTAAAGAAGCTCTGGAAAGTCTCTGACTACCACTGACCATGTCTTGTGCCTGTACGATGGTAGCCCAACATCAGGCAAACAAACCGGTGAAAGCAGTGACCCATTCTCTCTTAAAAAGACTACTTATTTTCAGATACGTATTACTGGATAAAGCCTAAGCACAGCGTTCAAGTAATCGCTCACCACAGAACAGCAGAGAGGAAAAGTGGGAAAAACCACCTTACAGTATTGCATGGTGCAGTGCGTGCAAGGAGTCTGGCCACTGCTATACGGAGCACCCTTCTTCCACGGCTGCCTTGTTTTACTTATTGGCAGGTGATGGTGTTCCTGTTTGTTAAGCCCTGGCATTGTTCTTATCTGGACAAGTACAAACAGAATCACTCAGTCAACACATTGACATCAAAGAGTTTGATCTGGGAGGTGCTCAGCACTTTCTGAAGATCTTCAGCACTTTTTTTCAGAATCAGACAGATGAGAGAAAAGTTACAGAAGACACTACAAAGGAAAAAAAGAATTATAAAGATGGTGTAATTTGCCCTAGATTTTACAGTACACGTCACCTGAGCAGCAACTAGCAATTCTTCTGAGCCTTTGCATTCTTTTTTTTCTTGAAGAACAGTAAACAGCAATTAGTCCTAATATAAGCAGGTATGAAATAGCCCAGTGTCAGTTACTGTCTACAGAAATACGTAGAAGAATAAAGTTAAGAGAATTGGGGTATTTCAAAATTGGTACTTAATTAGTAATGCTCTTTCACTTGAGTTCAGATACACTAACTGTATCTAATGCTTAACCCAGAAATGTCAGGCTAGATTAGGCATGCACGGTAGTTCAGGTACTCATACGGAAAGGTGCTTAACACTGACTGTAAAGGATGGATCAAAATGTGTACAAGAAATATAGCATCTGTGCTTTCATATAGGATGTGAATGTACTGCTCAGAGTCAGCTTATACGTCTTCTCTGAACAGCACACCTAACGTTATAAGTGGAGTATTTCCCCTCTCCTTTTATCACATAGCCTCTTCATATATTTTTCACTGTCCTGCCTTCTGTATGGGTCCTTCCTTACCTTGCCTCCTAACACATTATCAGCAAAAAACATGAAATCAAAAGGCAATGCCTTTTGGTCACTCCTGGAGGAGCTGCAGCCTGCTCTGCATTAACAGAATCATCAGAGAAGGAATACGACATATTTAAGAGAAGTTACTGAAACAAGACTCCACCAGATTTCTGTGTAGTCAGAGAGCAAAAATACTGAATGTTAGAAGACTTCCTTTCATCTCTGTCTCTCCACAGACTTCAAACTCCTGTTCCACAACAAAGATCTCCTCATTTTTTGTAATTGACAGGGTGGAGCATTTTATCTTGGTCTCATTCTCAGAAAAGGTTGGAGAGTTGAGTTAAGTTAGCTTCAGGCATCAACATATTAGGGAAATTTTAGGCAGAATTTTCAAATTTGATAGAATTATATGCTCGTGGAAAATGTTTTAGATAGCTAGGCAACTTTAATGACAATGACCACCAGGGCTGTGTCTATAGACTAGCAATTGGTGCAGACCAACAAGCACAGAACTGTGCAGTCAAACAGTTGTATGTGAGAACCTCATATCCTTACTATGCACTTATCAGGTTCTTCTCTTTTGGTTTGGTTTTAGCTTTTGGATTGGGTCATGTCTGATCCCATCAGCTGAATGCCTGTTTTGGGCTCTCATGACTGAGGTGTCCTCCAGGAGCTCATCTTTTATTTCAGTTTCATGTGGAGGGAACCCAGCTCACGTGCTTGGAGATCTCTCCTTGATGTGATCCACAGCACAGGAAGCTGGCATGACTGAGAGATGTGCTGTAAAAGCCAATTCTCATCAGAAACAAAGCACTAATATATATGCACATTATCAGTACTAAGGATAGCATTGCAAGGCTCTAACAAGGTTATCCATCAAATGTTAGCTTGCTCCCACGGGTTCTGGACGCCTTAATCATCCATTTGCTTGCACAAGGGCTCACCTGCCATCTCTCGTAATGAGCATTAGAGATTCTGATTTCAACAGAACTCAATTTGGGGTTCAGCAGAAACCTGAGTTAATGACATTTGCCTATGTCCACTTTTCAGAGTGGAACATATGTGACATGATTGATCAGCAGCAGACAGAAATGTCAAAACAGGAACATAAATGACTTAGCCCTCCAGTTATAACAACTGACAAATGAAAAAAGGAGGTCTGAAGGTTGATAGGTAAGAGAAAAGTGGGAAGGGTGCAAATTTCTTGCTCTTCAAAGAGAGTAGACTGCAGTCTATTTTATGACTGAACGTGAAACATGGAAGAGGTAGATGAGGGAAGCATGGAAATTACTCTCTGCTGAAAGATACTAATATTAAATCTGAACTGAGATTAGACTTGTTCATATAATAGTATAAGAAACCAAATGAGTTACCCATTTCAGGAACAGGGCAGCTTTGCAGACCGTAAGGCTGACCAAGTTGGCAACTGGCATTCTTAAAGCCATTGTACCTGTAAGAATCCAACCAATAAAGCCTAATTTGATTTTGTGGCTTTTTTTATTTGTCTCCATTCCTTTCCACTAGGATTATTGCTCAGTCTGAACTACTAATTTAAAAACTACTAATCCACAGAGCCCAGCTGATGTTGCCTCAGGTCAAAGTGCAAAGCAGCTCCCACCTTACATCCTCTCCAATCCCAACATATGCTGCGTGTATTGGCTTTGAAAATTAGGTGGTCATAGACTAGTTCCTCCTGAATTATCTCCCAAAATATTGTCTGTGAGGAACTGTCTAGAGAGTATGCATATGTGATGCAGAGCCATGCTGTTAGATGTATTAAGGAGTAACCAAAACATTAGGTTTTACTTTGAACTAACATGGTGCACCTTATAAAATCTCCACATGCTGGAAGAAAGAGTAAATCCTCTGTGGTTTACTCATAAATATTTATAGGATTATCCAGTCTATTGTGTAGTGAATAACCAAATGCATTCTGATGTAAACCAGTCCAGCTCCTGTCTTTATATAGTCTATCTGACAGAACGCAATTAAAAAACATGTTTTTCTTTTCTTGTTTAAATTTCTACTTGAGCTCCTTGAAGCACCTAGAATTTGAGCTTGGCAATATAGAACTGCAACTGTCCAGTGACTCAGCATTTTACAGATTAGAAGTGCATGTATTCTTCAAGGACAAAACTATATACTGTATAGTTTCTACTCACATAAATGTATTCTGTAAGGACAAATCAATATATTTCATATGTGCATCCTGTATTTTTGCTCCTGGTAGGGAATTCTATCACCAAGTAGAGCAAACCCAATGAACTACTTAAGTCTACAGATTCAAGAAAGGAATACTGCATTTACTTTTTATTACTCTATGTTCAAAATGAACATGGCTCAGGTGTAGGATGTGAATTTCAATTTAATATATTCATGACTGGGGCAATTGGCAAGGTCTGTTGTTTCTGACAGGTGTAAACAGTCAGGCTCAGCCCTAAATGCATCTTGTCTTTTTGTATTTACTCTCATTGTTCCCCACTATTCAGTTTATTTGCTGTTGAAAGTTCTTTTATCATAAAATCATAATCTGAGCCAGACACTGAAATGCTGATTTCAGCGATAAATTAGAAACTGAAAAATAAGAGATGAAAGGAGCGGGAAAGTGAGTCTGTACTGTGCAGATGCACTTTCATTCTCAAGAGCCTCTGTTTCCTCAAATGAAAGGAATTCTGACAAAAAAAGGGTTTAATTCACCATGGAAATGTGAAAAACATTTCAAGGCAAAGTCTTTGCATATGCTATAGGCACAGATGATGTTCCATGTAAAGCATTACTTTTATCTTTATTGTTTTGAATATGTTGGATCATAAGAATGGATGCACTCCAACTGCCACTTCAAAGCTGTACAGAATCCTACATCCCACTTGCTTTGTTTGCATTTTTAATTTTGCTCAAGTAAAAGCAGACTCAAAGCTCATACTTTATTCTCTGAAAAACGTCTGTACAGCCTTCCTCAAAAGTCCATCTTGCCAGGGTAAGTTACAAAGTTCCTAACTCATTTGAGGATATTTCTATTTACTGTGTGTGTTTGCCTTATTTAACATGATAAAGTGCTTCGATTTCTCACTGGATGGAAGTCATCAATCTCCACCATGCTCAAAAATCCTTCCTCTATAGATCAGGCGGCCCCTAATCCATGGAGCAGGTGTTGGTGCTGAAGCAGGAGCAGCAAGAGGACTGTAATTGTTTCTGATGCACGTGACAGTCATTGTCACTCAGCCTGCAATGCAGGTAATGACAAAAGCAAGGTCATTCTCCCAGTCGCAGGACATTTTTGCCTGTTCTGGTCCCTGAGCCTGAAAAACGGGGCTGAGAGCAAGCAGTCTATCCCCAGTTTCCTTATCACCCGGGTGCAGGCTCCATGGGCCGGTGTGGTGCCTGGGGTGGCTTGCCCAAAGGACAGAAATGGCTAGAATTGTAAAATTCCTTCATTCCCTGGTAAAATGTTCACAGGTGACATGGAGCAGAGAAGTCCGGTGCTTCTTCAACAGCCAGCTCTCTCCATTCCCTCTTTGAATTGTTCTCTGTTCAGGCTCTAAAGGAGACTCCATGTTTACACCTACGGCTGAAAGACTTTCCCTTCCCCAAAATAGGTCGAGAATATTAATATGAAAGCGACACAGTTGCTTTGGAAAGGTTTATAGATCAAGTGCTTTTCAATGTCATTTCTGTTCAAAGCACTTCAAACACAAAAATAAATGCAAGTTAAGAGAGACTTGAGTGAGTAAAGCCTTTTTCTAGATTAAATTATTCCCTCAGATGGCTTGATATGTAGTGGCTGGTAGTTAGAAACAAGTATATCATGGCGATACTCCTTTGGTCTTTCATGAAATTAGACAGTCTGTATAGCAAACTTGTGGATGCATTCCTTCTCACCAGAGGGAATACACCTTCCAACCCCTCTGTAAATCCCTACAAAAAATGAGTGTCTAGAAACACGCTATTTATTCAAAGGAGTGCCCTAGGTTCAATAACGTTGCTAGGAAATACATGAAAGTCCTGGAAACTGCAATGTCTAGGCAATCTTCCCCTTATTCATCGTTTTCTATATAAATTCTTTATCAATGAGCACCTAGGGGCTTATTTTTCACTTGCATCAGCTTTACAACTGTATATTTCCATTTATTTCACTGAAATTATTTCTGGTGAAAATGGTGGTGTGGTTTAGTGGTGTTAGTTTACAATATTTTAATAAAAATGAATGACTCCTCTATGAAAAAGAAAAATCCCTAATCAGCTATTTTCAAGCAGCACCTCTAGACTGAAACTAACAGACCAAAGGAGAAAACACTAGTGGCTATAAAATATTCTTAGCCTGGAGGTATGAGAATCCGCCAATATAACATCATGAAAGCACCTGGGAGATTTCAATGTTATTTATGCTTTTTTGTCTACAGACCTCCCATGGAGTCCCATCGCCAGTCTGTGAACAAAATCCACAAATCAGTAAAGCAAGAAGAATTCTGAAAGGCTTAAGACCGAAAGCAAACACCCGACTCTTTCAGCCACTCTATTACAAGAGTAAATTGGACACCTGCCCATCTTCTGTATAGGAGCTGAAGAGTGCATTTGTATGAAATAATAAACTGGCATGGGACCAAGCAGTCATGTGCCTGTGAAACTGAGTATATTTCCTCAGGAATTCCTGGAAGTGAAGTTTGAATTCTCTTTACTGTGGGGCTGTGTGTATCTCCTAACTAACAAACACAGCCTCCCTGTACCAACAAAAAATGGACAGGCAGGTGCAGAAAACAGGGGAACAGGAAAAAGAGGCCCACAATTGTCCCAGACCCTGAATAATTTTGTAACTGCATCAGGCACAAATACCATGGAAACATCCCGTTTGTGACAGTGAATCATGGAAAACCAAAGCAAAGAAACTCCTCAGCACTCTTTCTTCCATGAGCTGCATAGCAGGAGTAAATAAAACGGGCCAAGGCACAGTCCTGCCCGCCCCATGGTAAGTGGTGTGGCTGGCAAGGCTGGTACCTTGGCACCTACGTTCCCTCTGTCTCTCCCCCTGCACAACCCAAACAGGGTTGGTTTGTCCTCCCTAGCTCCTGGGTGTTGTCCCTGACCCACGCTGTGCCCAGCATTAGTGGCCGACATGGCCAAAACCATGATGTTAACATTCATAGAATGAAAGAATCATAGAATATCTCAAGTTGGAAGGGACCCATAAGGGTCATTGAGTCCAACTCCCTGCTCCGTGCAGGACTACCTAAAACTAAGCCATATGACTAAGAGCATCATCCATACATGATGGGTAATACAGGATGATGTGCAAACTCATTTTCTGACCCTGTTGGGTTCATTGAAATTCTGCAGTGCACACCGTGTGTTGGAAACGTGAGGATGCCCTGCCTGTTAGTATGAGTGATACAGAAAGCAGAGCATCAGAGGGCGAACGGTGAACTGCTCTTTTTATGACTCTCCTACCCCACTTCAGCTGACTGCGGAAAAATTAGCAGATTAAAATATCTTGAAGTATTTGTGCTTTTTCATTGGAGTCTAATTACTTGGATCATATTGTAGTTAGGTAGGATTGCTAGGGAGAGTTACATTATTACTATTATTAATTATATATCATGTGATATATTAAGATAATTACATATTATGCTGTATCAATATAGTTTTGTATTAGTATTCTAGCTCACATTCGCAGAATCTTCATGGTTGGAAAAAAAAGACAAACTCTCTGGTACAACCAGCCCTGATTAAGGCCTATCTTTACATCATTTATGTAGGATTTGCACAAGAAAATAAAAAAGTTAAGGCCAAAAAGAATCTTGTAATGGGAAAATTTTTCAAGGCAGTCACTAAATTTGATAATTACATTACCTCTATTAAGCTTTCCAGTTGGAAGGGCCTGTCCTAGATTGTGTATTGATAAATGATTTTATTGTATCACTTGTCAAATCTTGGTAGCATGAGGCAGATACTGTCCATGTTAGCAGTGAACAACAGAATGGCACAGATAATGAGAACTTCATTACTGAAGACTGTTTAAATGACGCTGGGGTTTGCGTCTGTAAATGAATTAAACACGGCTTCCAGCACTCTCTAAAAATAACAAATGGAGCACAGGGACTTTTTCCTTTTCTTTTATAGTTTGGTTTTGGTAAAGAATCACTTTGATGGTTCATTTTCTGCTCCAATGGACACTAAACTCACTGCCTTTCAGAATATAGAGGAATATAGAGGCACTCAATGTCTGTTGAATTTGGCTGATACCCATGCCTATGTAGTTTAGGCAGATACAACTTTTATCTTCATTTATAGTAGATTAGTTTGGCTTAGTTTTGGATAAACGCAGTAGAACAATTTAATCTATCATAGACTGTTGTTCTTACAAGATTTTAAGTAAATAAGGTACTAAAGAAAAAGTTGCTTGTTTTAGCAAAAAAATATTAAAACCACAAAAATGTGGAGAAAGATAAAAACTTCAGTCTTTCAAATACTATTTAAAATCTCCCCTCTCCACAAAAAAAAAAGTGCCAATACTCCCAAGAAACATTCATAAAGTTGTGCCCAGACAATTAATGTTGATCATGGGTTGCTATTCGCCTATACAAGAACTGTTGCTGTGTCTTGGGCTGATGGCAACAAGGTTAGGAGGCTGGTTTCAAAATTGTTCTTAGGTCTTGTGCATGTAAGGAACTGTACATTAAACAGTGCCTGTAAATACTGCCATATGTATAGAAAAGGCATTTCGAACCTAATAACGACTAAGATGTTAATAAAATCTTTGCTCATTATTGCAAAATTTCAGTGTGAACTGAGATTTTGCGTTGTATTAAGACTGGCTTACTTTTCACTGTAAAGTCCATCTCTTAGTGTATCTTTTTAGCACTGAGTTAGCAATACAAACTGTGAAAATATTTGATACGCAAGATATTGAGGAAGAATTTGAATTAGAATATCCTGTATTTCTTTCCCTCAGGTCTGACTGGGAGAGAGTGAAGAGTTAATGCGGTAAGAGCTAATGGGCAAGCTGCCCTCATTGCAGACAGGAACGTGCAGCATGTGATGTGCCCATGGCAAGTCCCTTGAGAGTGCCACCCCAATGCCCCACCGCACGTGTAGGCTAGAGAGGTGAATGGCTATGGGACGTGACACATCCATATCCCAGATGTTGTTCTGCATTTTGGGTGGGAAAGGGATCTTTAGAGAATGTTTAGGGACATAGGGGGAGCTGAAGCATATGACTTTACTAAACTTGTGTGTTTTCTTTTTCTTTTTTTTTTTTTTTTAAGATGCAATTTCCTTCTCTGCTCAAAACTTTTAGGAATAGCATTACAGTTTCTTTCTAAAGCAAGTTAGGTGAAATGGTCTGGTGTAGGCATTATTGCTAATAAAGTCTAAGCTAGAGTCTTTTCAGAAAAAACAAGATAAACACAAGCAAAAGAAGGTAGAAATGGACAGAAGAGCCAGAAAGTATAGCTTCTCTCTCTAGCACGGGTACTTACATGTGAGGTCAGTGGTGGGAAACCCCAGCATGGCTTAGCTTTCCATAACTCACTCCCTCTCCTGGTCAACAAAATATTAAGAAAATTGATTTTAGCTGCCTAAAGCAATGACAGAGTCATGGCAGTGAGGTAACAGATGCCCTTGTATGTAGTTAAACTATATCTTACCATACAGGTGGCAGAAAAAATAGGGAAATAAAGCGGAGAAGTGAAAGAAATGTGAAGCTTGCAGTCCATTTGTGTTCTGGAGTCAGACAAAACCACTGCTCCTCTGGGGGCTGGTTCAGGGAGAGCACCTTCAGGTGGTGTTACTGGTGAAATCATGGTCCCAGGAAAAGGCGAGGGAGAAGAAGCAATAATGAAACACTTGGGTCGTTCCAGTTGA
>Ga0181612_139441_pt1 | contig 12655 bp, 8 predicted proteins | sample HoacroProtozoa21_FD_119630 | JGI IMG/M metagenome (GOLD analysis project Ga0181612, IMG submission 119630) | Hoatzin crop microbial communities from Cojedes, Venezuel. Combined Assembly of Gp0051906, Gp0051904, Gp0051908 | reverse complement strand
GTCCACCAGGACACCCAGGTCCCTCTCCGCAGAGCTGCTCTCCAGCAGGTCCACCCCAAGCCTGTACAGGGGCATGGGGTTGTTCCTCCCCAGGTGCAGGACCCTGCACTTGCCCTTGTTGAACCTCATCAGGTTCCTCTCTGCCCAGCTTTCCAGCCTATCCAGGTCACGCTGAATGGCAGCTCAGCCTTCTGGTGTATCTACCACACCTCCCAGTTTGGTGTCATCAGCAGATTTGCTGAGGGTACATTCTAACTCTTCATCCAGGTCATTGATGAAGAAGTTAAACAAGACTGGCCCAGTACTGACCCCTGGGGGACACCACTAGTTACCAGCCTCCAATTAGACTCAGCACCACTAATGACAACCCTCTGAGTTCTGCCATTCAGCCAGTAGCCTTGCATTTGCTACAAAATGCCAATAGGCCAATGGACAAACCCACTTGGATAGCTCTAACAAGCAGACATGTGTTTGGAGTTTAAAGAGGGAGGATGTGTCACACAAGATGTCTCTCTGGCTGTTTGTTCCATTTCAGCTATTTGATGAAGATGAATAATTTCATTTCTTCTCTAGTTGGTAGGGGATTTACAGATAGTCTTGTACCAGTGCAGTTTATTTCCTCTTTAAGAAGCTATTCAGTATTTATGTTGTTTGTACAGGATTTTTCTGGACTAGACACCACACTGGTAGAATTTTCAGATCATACAAATGACTCAGTTTTTCAAGAAAAAGTGACCTTTCCCACCTTCCCTGATTTTCACCTCATTTCAGAGAATTCAGAGAATGCATTTCAGCATTTCTGAAAATCAGGCCAATAATGACCTGCCTTACACTCATTATACTAGTTATCACCTGACACTCATCTGATGGGTGATGCTGGGATTTGTTGGGTAGGAAAACATACATTTCCTATGCAATTTATTTGTGTCGTGGTATGCGCACAGAATGCAGAAAATAGATAACGTGGCATGAGCCAAAAGAATACCCTTGCACTCAGCTGTCCCTTTAAATCTCAGACAGTAATTCCTGCATAAAGAGTTTGTCAAACATTTTAGAGACTGGTAAGATACAGCATTATTCAGGAGGAAGGGAGAAGACAGCAAGTGAGACTCCTCTAGAAGACCTTGTTATTGGGACACCCATGCACCCAAGTTCATTCTGAATAAGAAGGACCACTAAGCCTTTTCTGCTTCTACTTGTTGCACACCCAGGGTAGCAGAAACATCTCAGGAGTATTTCAGGTGAATCACTCCATGCAAGAGAGCTAGATTTTCCCTAAACATGCAGGTTTCCCTAGGTAAAAATGAAGCAGGCCCCTGTGCACAGCAGCAGCTGTGTGCCCCATGCTGTATGTACAATGTGCTGTCAAGGAAGCATGACTAGATTCTTCCCTAACAGAAATATCAGATCTTCAGAGTGTAATTGCCATTAGGAAAAGCAGTAGATCAGTGAAAGACCAATTGCTGGACAGCTGTTAGCTGAAGAGCTTGATGTAGCAGACTGAACATGCCAAGATTTCCTTCCATCCCAAAATATTCTGTAGTAATGCCAGCTTAATGTTGTGGCTTGGCAGCACCGTGTTGGACTTAAGAGATCAGTATTGCCCAGCCCATTTTTTTCAGTCTGTGAGTAAGTGCATCTAGTTGTCTGTCCTAAGGACTTCTGGCCATTCCAAGAACAAAGACACAGAGTTTTGGTAACCTCCCTGTGGAAATAGCATCCCCAGGTAGGGCCAGAGCCCTTTGGAATAGAGTCACAGGCATCTGATTACTCTAGAAAATACCGGAGCACCGAACATCAGTGTTTCTGTCTTAACTGTTATTACAAATATGAACTGCAGCACTCAGTGGTGAACTCTGTGCTTGCTCCTCACTTGTCTCTGCAAGTCAGCAGAGCCAGGGCCTTTCTGCATTACTTGTCATTAGCTGTAAGAGTCTTTTGGGAAACCAAGTAGTACACAGCTACAAGTAATTCTCAAGAGGCTGCTGTCACACACAAATGTTTTGGAGAAGGGGACTGGTTAACCCTCACTGGATGCTTCTTACACGTACCCCTTATGCCTCAGTGCCTGCCTTCTCCAAACTGAATCCCTTAGTGCCCTGCAGTTTCAGAATATGATGCTCATTATATTCATCCTAGCAAACGAAGCGCTAGCAGATGCTGAATTTAGCAAGAAATGGTTAAATTCCAACTTACTACCCAAGAGTTTTGTTTTAGTAACAGTATGCTGTGAAGCACTGGGATATCCAGAAAGAGCACTTTTGATAGAATAAATATGCTGTCTTTTGTAATTTTTGTGTTCCTTCTTTCATTTATATTTTTCAGCAAAAAGAATCGATAGTATCCCAAAGACATTAAAATAAAGCTGAATCTACAGAACAGAGCTCAAGTTATCTGCTGGATAAGCAATCTTGCCCCTTTCCTTAAATCAAGAAGTTTTCAACTACTTTTCTCTAAACAACTTTCTCCTGTGTTCCAATTTAATCAGTTTGGAGCCTGCTTCACTTTTCTGGATCTTCTTTAAAACCTTGGATTTCACTCTCCCTGCCTCAGAACAGTCATTCGTTGTAATAGTAACAGCCAAAGTCCCCAGTTTTACAGCATGAACCACAGCACAAACAGAAAAATAAAAATTGAAGACACATGAAGAGGAAAGGTTACTTTTAGACATCATACAGTAGCTCAAAACCTGGGTGCAAAGCCCATTTTCAAGGGCAGAACGACCACCACAGCTTTTTTGCATTTCATCTTTTTCCCCTTTCAGTCTACATTTAAATCCAGGCCAAACTCTCCCTCTTTTCCACCCCCCACATTACAAGGAGTGTCAGGCAACTTACTCAGTTGTGATCGCCAACTTGTTCTTTGGCTGTTTCAAGGGGAATCTGATGAACCCTGGCAGTGGTTTATGACTGAGGGACTGACCAGACTTGATTAGAAACTGCTATCTGAATGGCAAGTAATTAGTGCAGCTAGTTATGCATAGAAGCATCCGAGGCACTAGCAGACATAATAAGGGAGCCCAAAGTATGACTGAATGGCAGCCACAGGCGCTGATCCAGTCCATGTGTATGCTCAATGTCTTGTGTTGAGGAGGAGGGGCGAGGGTGTTGCCTTCCTCCCCCCCCACCCCCCCTTTTCATTTTTAGCTTCTTTACCGAGAAGGAATTGCTTTAACGAAGATTGACATTCTAATGAGCAATCTGTGTCAGCTCCTCTAATCATCCTAGTTTCTTTTTAACCTTTAAACAAAACTGTCCTTTAATCTGTTTTCATTTCCATTTCTGACATAGTTATGCTAAAATTCTCAGCAGCAGGAGCTTCCCTAACATTACACAGAAAGACAGCTTTCCCCAAGACTGTCTATCCTTTTGACTGGAATGGAGAGAGAGACACATTAAATTTTCAATGGCTCTGGAAGACTGGTATTGACGTTGCTTAGTTCTAGACCTGGATACACCTCTGCCTGTATATACACTCCTTCCCATTCCTGCCATAATAATGCAAAAAAGAAGAGATAATATGAAAAGCATCTAAGTACCTTTTAAGCAACTGATCTATATTTTTGAGAAACATTAAAGTACTATTTGATTGTATAGTTTTAGTATGTGTTAACTCATTACAGCGTGGCAGAGAAAAATCTAATTACATATTGTTGTATAACTGCTCTTTACCCTAAGATTAACATAATTTATGAAAGTATTAGTCTGGTTTAATCAGTGTAATGATAGAAGTGGTAGTTCTCTATACTAGTATCCCAAATGTGTAGATGAAAATAACTAAAAGCTTTACAAGGTTAGAAGACACTAATTGTGATTGCTAAATACTTTTTTCCAGGTAATACTCTTAATTGAAGAAAATGTTTAGACAGAAATAAGGAGCTATAATTTAAAAGGTAAATTGTAGATGGTATTGCAGGATGTCTCTATTAAAGGCATAGCAGAAATTTTACACTTTTTAAAAGAACATATCTTTCCAGAATCTTAACTCCTCATTTCCCCCTTCCAGCTTTCTGTTCATTCTCATTTAGCCAGTGTAGTTGTTGAACTTTTCCTGTCATTGAGAATCCTTCATACAGAGGGAAGATGACATTTGAACAGAGCAGTATGAAGTTAGCAGTATATAATATGATGCTGTTGGAGTTCTACAATATTTTCAGTTTGTATGTGTTGCAAGATCTATTGATGAGAAATTCTAATATTTTTTACCATCTTATGAATAATGGTAATGCTGTCTTACTCTTAAGGATATATTTCTGCTATCAACTTTTTGTTCCTTTAAAAGAAATCAGAATACTTTCAGTTCTCAAATTTGAAACCATTGTGATACTGTCTAATCTTACTGCAGTCTAGAGATTTCTGTGACCAATTACTTACATGAATGGCATTCTATACTCTGTCATTTCTTTGGTGTCCCTGATTTATCTCAAAGCCTTTATGACTTCACGCTTGGCTTTTATGTAGAAGCAGAGCAGGTCATGTGGTTATCCAGAGGCATTAGTATGGTAATTTTCTTCAAGTTGAGAAGGTGGAAATAATTAATGGACTGCTTTATTGATGTACATAGATAGCTGATTCTCTCTGTGGTTTCAAATCCCAGCTCCATTAAAGTAGCTTCAGATTTTATCTGAGGGACCAGTAATTACACAGGGCAAGAATAATTGCTGCACAAATACAATCTGATTGTGTTTTATGCTATTGCCAGGGCTGATGTTAAAGCTTAAATATATAAACAATGATATGCTGCAAGAATAGGTTGACTCCTTTTATTTAAACTCATGAACTCTAGAGTAACTTAAATTCAGAAAAATCTGTGCTCTTGAAAGTTAAGCAAACTTCAAAGAGGAAACTATAATCTTAGTGCAGTGCAACACAGAAATAACTTTACTGTCTTGACTAGACTCCATCTCCTATTGACAGTGACCAGTAGCAGACACCTTGGGAAAAATAAGCACCATAAAAATTGGATCCCATATACTACTTTTTATCTTCGAAACTGATGCAGATTTTAAGTGAGGATTTTGGCAATTCCAGTCACTGTGGTATTCATCCTAGAGTTCTGACCGACGCTAATGAATTTGTTCATAATATCCATTTATACCAGAAGTCATTTTTCCGATGCTTGATTTCGAGACAGTTTCTCAGATTCATTCCCCATAAAGAAGCTCCTGTGTGGGAACCTCCCTAGGCACTTTTGTAAGCAATACAGAAAAGAACTGATATAGCTTTGCTGCTACATAATCTTTCATGTGCTCCTTTTACAGCTTGATCATCAGCTGGCCCTACAGACTCAGTCAGGATTCTTGCCTCTCATACACTTGAAAAAAGTTATTAGTGGCTTTTATGCCTTTAGAAAATTGTTCTTCAGTATCTTCTTTTGGCTTGTCTTATTTTAGTTTTCTATTTAACTTGTCAGAGTTTATGATCTTTTCCATTTTTCTTCTTTGGACATCAGTTTTCAAAGGATGCTTTCTTTTAGCCATCTGCTTTATTTTTCTGTTGAAGCTTGCTGGCTTCTTGGCCCTATTTAAGCAGAGGCTCAGAATAAACACATAACACCTGAAAATTTAGCTTATATTCTTGCAATTCTAGCATCCATTTTACCATTCGGGTGTTTTTTAAACAGCATCTTCATTTTTATGTAGTTCTTCATTCAGTTACACAAAAATCAACCACATGAGAGTTTTCATTCATATAAAGATGCTGAAATCAGTGTAGTATGATATTGATTATAAACAAGCATTGCTTCTATCGTTACTCCTAAACTAAAGTCCCTGCATTGCTCAGACCTAAATTAGAGGTGGTCTCCTCAGTGAAAGGTTTGCACAGCTAACACTATTTTAATGTGCTACTTATTCCAAGTGCCCAGTGCAGGAAGCGTGATCATCAGACCAGTGAGACACACAAGGTGGACAGCAGGTTGGTGGCAGGACGGTCTCCACCTGTATCTAGTTCTGAGGATGGCAGCTTTTTTAAACATGCTTTTCTTCCAGATACCTTACTCTTTGATTTGCTGCTGTACTATCTCATCTACTTATATGAGGCAACACAAGGAACATAGTAGAAAGTCTACTGTTTTTCCCTGAGCTCAGAAGCAGTAGTGAGAAATATGAGGATATTTCCTGGATATTACAAAACTTTGCAGTGATAGAAATCATTTAACTACTGTGCATGAAAGCTTCCTGCCCTTTGCTTTTGTTCCCAGAGCAGTAATAAATTGTGTGCTGCCAAGATTAAGCACTTTTAACAGAAGTTATCTTAATGACAATAAGCTGTGAGTTGAGGTTAAGAGAACCTAGGAAGGTAGGGCAAATGTGTGAACAGGAGGGTGGAGCAGGGAGAGGGGGGAAATTTTTGAAAACTTTGAACAACTAAGAGTGACTCGTGCCAATGATTCGTCATGGCACAAAACACATCAGAGCCTTAAGTCATGAGAAGAGCAGGGAGAGAGAAAGGATTTTATCTTAAATTCTCATATGTTTTATGGCTTAAACAAAGATGATGATTTCAGGGCAGAAACCTTGCAGAGCCACTCTCTGCAATCACAGGCACATTTCCAAGTGAATGCAAATATCTTTAATGACTCCCTAGATTATGAAGTTGAGATCTAAAGGGGTAACGCTTCACCAGGTAGGGTATGGCCTTCTAGTTTCTCAGTCATTTCAGAATAGAGAACATGATTCTATGATTCTAGCACAGGTGGGACTTGAATGTAGCAGCCCCCCACAGCGCAGGGCAGCTGGATGAACCCCAGGAGTGCTCTGTCCCCGGAGGCAGGTGTGCTGGGAAGCACAGCATCATCTCACCCCACCACAAGCGATGCATCTGTTCTCTTCTGAGCTAGACCAAACTATTTCAAGCAGTACATGACAAGGACTCTTCAGAAAGTGCCTCAGAGAAATCCTAGCTACAAACTATGGCTTTCCTAAAAGGAAAATGCAGAAACACTGCATGGAGTAGAACTCTGAGAAACTTTTTTATAAGTAAGCCCTCAACAGCCAGACAAGTGATTAGGAGACAGTGCTTAACTGTTCACAACCCTTGCGTGACCTAGACCTTTGAGTGCAGCATCATTTTTTCTAAGATCAAGTAATTAAGATGTCATACATGGCATGTGCCTCTGGATCCATACTGGGAAAAGTGCTGCCTCCTCTCCCAGCATGGATGCAGACTGTTACATGTCCATCAGCACAAGCTGTGGACAGTACCATTATGCTTATATGCAATTTTGCAGTACCTACAGAAGGGCATCCTTATGGAACACTGTTCCCTCATTTTTCTCTGGAGAGGGGAGGCTTGTATTTATTTAAACAAATCCTTGGTGTTCATCACTAGGAGAATAGCATTCAATCCTTGCTTTATTGTTCTAGCTACTGTTATTTCACTGTTGTTATGCATAGGTTTGGTATAAGCCATCAGAATCCCTCATTCTATTGTGTCATGCTGATACTAGAGCATCTTCATACTTCTCAATATAAATTGTTCCCAGTAAATTGAAAAAAGAGCAGCTACTATAAGATACAGACTGAATAAGGATGTCAGATTTTTGCATAGGTATAAAATTTAAGTAATCCCCCTCACCTTCTCCCCATAAAACACACACAGAAAAGTCTGTTGTCCGTAGTGTGCCACCATACAGAGGAAATAAACTTTGAATTTACCCAGTTTTCTTTCTGTTATGAGAAGGTTCAAGGCATGACATCGGTCAGACAAAAACTTAACACCTTATTGTCTATGTAACATGTTTGCAACAAATCAGCTGTCAAGCAGTAGAAGTTTAGGGGGATTTATAGCCAAGGCAGAGATGACAAGATCAGTATACAGAAACTTTTGGCAGAATAACCAGTAGCCAGAGAACCTTGCTAAATGAGATTGTAGGCTAGGATGTGGGCTGCATGCCAACTAGCTTGTAGAGTAGCTCCTGTACAGCACGGGAGCCAGTCTGCTATCTAAAATGCTTCAGAGGTCCACACACAAAGATGCAGCATACTCCTGCTCATACATGACTAGATTTTTATGGAAATACAACATAATTGTGGGGAAGAAGATACTGTTTCATTAATGACTGAACCCCTAGTAGAACCTTGTCTGTTAGTTAAGATGGAATAAGACATTAATATTTTGATACATTTTTCTAGATTTGTACACTAATTTCTTTAGACTAAACAGTTAATACAGTACTTGTGTTTAGTTTAAGCCTTGGTTTCCTGGATGAAACCTCCTTGGATTTTTCCGTTACAGTTCTGAATACTTTCCTATTACTTTGAGTATCTAAGCAGCAGCACTAATTACTTTAATTAAATGTAATCAGATATTAATATTGCATAATATCCCCATCCACCAGTTAACTTAGGTGTGCAGCCCTAGATCAGTTGTCCTTAATTAACCTTCAGTTGAAGCATAAGCACAGCCATTCTGTGCCATCACTGGGGCGAGTTTACCATTCCTGCACTTACTTTTTCTCTAACCATAGATGACAGCTAGCAACAAGCACATATTGGAGAGATTCTTCAGCATGAGCTTCCTAGGCATTTAGAAAGAAATAAAAGACTGCAACAGAGACTTACGTGTTTGGGTGACAAGTCTAACCTCTGCAGTGCAACATCACGATATTGGAGCTCCACCTTCTTGACTTTCTGGTGGTGGGCTGGTGTGACAAGCATTGTACAGAATGCAAGGTTTCCCTGTCAAAAACAGAAATAATGTTATAAAACATCCCCTCACAGCAGCTGTTTCCCAGTGCAGCTTTTCTGGAACAATCCCAGCTACATCATAAATTCTTTAAGTATTATGAACTTGAAGATAATGGACTGCTCTGTTTGGCTCGCTATTTTATTGCACTTACAATGTCTAGTGTATTTAACTTTTAAAAGCTTGCTGAATAATTTTGTTTTTACTAATACCAAGAGTATTTCTATCCAGAAGATTTTTTTAGTAACAGTAGAAACATTCAAGCAACAGATTTCCCTTTTAATAATTTTAATTTTCCCTCTTGAATGTACAGCTCCACAGTTTCATCATTAATTTTTTTTTTAAACAGCAGCACAGGGGGATTTATGGAGGGAAACCAGGTTATCTCAATTAACATAAACTTTTGCTTTAGACATCTGCATAGAGAGGGGTTTTCTCTCTGACAAAAACTGAAGTGAGATCCTATGGTATTTCTCTTAAAAAAGCATAAATAATTAAGTGTGCTCTGTTTTATTTTTAATTGCACTACATTTATTTTATTCAATTTCAAAGCATTAGCACTATCATTTAGCAACCTCCGGGAACTTCTATAGTCTTGTAAGTCCCCAGTGGAAGTAGGAATTGAGTGGCAGGGTAAACAGAGGAGCCAAATAAATTTTTAAGACCATACTGCCTGTTTATTTTTCTGATCACACAAAGCTTCGCTTATTTTAAAGGGCTTCCATTTGACCTCCTACAGCATGGTTACACCCAGGGTTTATTATTCAAATAAAAGATTACTGACAATTTGATGCAGGTATCTGCAATACCAGCCATTTTGGATGCTGTTTCCTGATCTTTGCTTTCCCAGAGCCATTACACTGTCATCCCTCCTTATAGATTTCATGCAGTATGTACTAAGAGCAGTTACCCATTTCTGGCTTTACATGTGAGCTGGTTTGATTGTCTGTGTCAGGTGTTAAGAAAAGATATTTCACCTCTGAATTTAAGATATTAGTAGTGCATGTTCACTTCAAAGCTGTTCAACTAGGGAATACAAGGAAACTTGAAGCTTTGCCAGCCATAACATGTCAATTATGGCCATACCACTTGGATCCCTTCAGGGCTGTCTGAGCTCACCTGCATGAGTAGCACCTGTAGATGCATAGACAGGCAAGCACAGAAGAGACAAAGATTCACCTGAAAATTGAGTTTTCAGATATTTTGCAATAGAAGTAACATCTGTGGACAATAGCTTATGAACTACTGGAGCAGGCAGATACTCAACAACTACAAAACTACTTCTGTGATGGACTTTATACTCATGCTGAAGTTCTGCTGTGCAAGCAATAGCCTAAGAAGAGCCCTAAATTTTTTCTACTTTTGTAAAAATGTTCCATGAAGCTATGTATTAACCCAACCAAAGTTTTACACCTAAGTACACTCAAACTCCGAGGGCAAAAAGAACTGAGTTGTTCTGTAAAATATGATAGGAAAACACTCACCCACATCAGCCATTTTCCTGAGGCTACACACTCGGAAGGTATTTTCCACCTGTCTCCCCTCCAAGCAGTATCTTCCAATGGGTTAAATCTACTGCAAATCTGAGTTTCAAATCCAAGCAACACTCTATATGGCTCCCACTAGAGTAGCCTAAAACTGCAAGCAGAAGCAAGCACCCACACTGCAAAAACCTGCATGCAGGTAACTACAGCAACTGAAAAGCTTTTTATAGGCAGCTGGTGGGTGGTTTTCAGCTCCACCCTCTGGCAAAACACCTGTGCTCCTGCCCCAAGGACTCAGCCACATTCTCCTTCCCCCAGCCTGGGTTTGTAGACTTTGTCACAGACAGTTTGTAGATTAGAAGAAATGCTTTGAGGCTCAAAGGTTATGAAAACTTTTAACAAAATCTAAACAGAAAAAGTAAAGCCAAAGAAGGCATCAACATTTGCACCTGTGAGATTTCCACCTACTACACAAAACTGCAGAACAATTCTGATAAAGTCAAAGTTGCCGTATATATTTGAGACACGAGAAAGGTGTGTAGACACAAATTTAAATGTGTCCTTTGTGTGTCTTGTTAGTTGCTCTATACTTGTTTAGTCAGAAATTTTTGCAGCATGTGAAGAGAAGTTCAGGTTGATCTTGTCTATAAATTGCAGATTAGATGCAATATGAACCTCCAGCCTGCAGTTATCTGGTGAGAAACAGTGTATAGTTACATCCCATTTTTCTTCTTTTTCCAATTAGGGGCACAGAAGCTTTGAAAGTAACTCAGCTTATCAAAAAATAGGTGTTCCTCTATGTTCCAAGCTATTACATGTACAGGGAAGGAACTGTCCTTCTTCAACATCAGAGTATGGCTTTTCCAACAAGATTGGTGTTTTAGGTCAAAATTTTGACTAATGAAAGATTTGGGTGATTGGAACAGAAATTAGGAGAACCTGTCTAGAGAGCGGGCCTGTTCTCTGGGATCACAATGTGTGAGCTTCGCTTGTAATAATGCTGTTTATTTTAAAGGATTCTACTAAATATGAACACTTTTTAAAAAGTTGAGTAGAATGGAAAGGTTTCAGTCTGAGGACACATTGTATGTATGCAAAATTAGCATGAGGCCTAATGAGTCACTTTCGTATTGCTCAATAGATATTCTATAACACTAACAACAAATGAGCTATTTGTAATAGAATTCGGGATTAAATCTAGGTACCTTCAAAAGAGAAGAAAAATATTACCTTCTTTCCTGATACAAAAATATATGAAACAATATATTTTCGTCTTTGTGTATGAAGTTTTAAATTCAAGTGCTAGATGACTTTGCCTGTTTTCACTTTCAGTGTGTGTATCTGGACAGTATGACAAGTTCAGTTATCTGACTGTCTGTCTTGCATGTATTTCTCTAGTCTTTCCAGACTTTTCTTAAGCTTGCACTTTTTTGTATTTTGCAGTTCCCTCCTTTTGGGGTTTGGTGAACTCGGCTTGGAATCTTTGCTCTGTTGGGAAAAGACAGTCACCTGTCAATATAGAAACCAGCCATATGATTTTTGATCCCTTCTTAACTCCACTTCGCATAAACACAGGGGGAAGAAAGGTATGTGTTCTGACATGTTCTGGTATAAAAACAAGAAGTTAGTAGACTTACAAACATTTGCTATATTTTACATTTCTAACACATTTAGACTTTTATCTCTGTCAGCTCTGAGGCAGAATAACAACAATGTAGTACTTTGCAAATCACACAATTTCATCACTGCTGGAGAGAGAGCAACCACCATGCATTTTTAGATGTCTTCTAGCATATATTTTCATTTTCATGTTACCTGTTACTTGAAACTCTGCTGCCTGGAAGAGTAGCATCTCACTTAGAAACTCCATGTTTATAACTGAATTCGGTGTTCACCCTGCGTGGCATTTTAAAAGTTCTGTTCTAAAAGTGTTGTTCAGGTTGGCCAGGATCTTCTTTTATTCATCTAAACGAGGGTAAGATTGCGGTGCCATCACGTTAAGGGGTAGGAAAGGATGAATGAGCTGCTTTATATTATGAAATGAAAGGAACTGTGAGATACATATCTCAGCATGGGACAGGCAGACAGATGTGTTCAGAAAGTAATCTAGTTTCTATGTTATCTACAGCATATTGGCACACATAAGAAGATTTTTTTTACTGGGTATCTCCTCAAATACATTAATTAGAAAACAAAATGTCAACAATTATTTTAATACATCATCAGTAAATCTCCAAGGACATTGGATCAGATGGAAATGATAGGTTATCAAAGACTATCTTACTCATATAAAATCAGCATGAGGATTTTGTGTTGAAAAGTGACTGCCACAGCTGACTAGTTTATTAACCTCTATTTCTGACCAAACCTCATCTGTTTACCCAGATTTGGAAAGTATATCTTAACAAGCCGAGATACGTAACCAGAGTCATTCTGGGTTAGATATTGTGTGTAGCTATGGCTCAGGCACCTGGACTTCTTGGC